>Ga0105099_10001768_pt1 | contig 13219 bp, 11 predicted proteins | sample PPLLak3cmMay2015_2_FD_79138 | JGI IMG/M metagenome (GOLD analysis project Ga0105099, IMG submission 79138) | Freshwater sediment microbial communities from Prairie Pothole Lake near Jamestown, North Dakota, USA - PPLs Lake P8 Core (1) Depth... | ecosystem: Environmental > Aquatic > Freshwater >...
GCATAGGCAAGCCCGGTCTTTTCAGCGATCGGGAGCGCATCCATGTCCGCCCGCAGCGCTGTGACGGTGCCGGGGCCTTGTCCCTTGCCCTCCAGAAGACCGACCACGCCTGTTTCAAACTCCAAGGGCGCCAGGGTTACCCCTAAGGAGGAAAGCTCTTCGCGCACAAGGGCGCTCGTCTCTTTTTCCTCAAACCCGAGTTCCGGGTTCCTGTGAATGCGCCGGCGAATCTCGGTCATGTGATCCGAGATACTCTCCGCCTTCGTCTTCAAGTCTCGCAGATTCATTCTCTAATCCTCAAAGCCCGCCGCCTTGTCCCTGAATGCTTTCCAGAGGCGCCGGGTGATCTCTCCAGGGACACCGGACCGGAGCTTCTGTCCGTTCACTCTGAGAACGGGAGTAATCTCCGTCGTGGTCCCCACCACCATAATTTCATCCGCTTCCATGAGCCGAGATTCGAAGACAGGATTTTCCACAGCAGGAATCGAGAGCTTTTTGCAGAGACCCAGAATCACCTGGCGGGTGATACCCCCGAGGATATAATTTGTCCTTGGCGGCGTGACAACGGTTCCATCAAATACGGTGAAAAGATTGGTGTGAGTGCCCTCCAGGACCGCTCCATCCCTTACGAAGAGCGCTTCGTATGCCCCATGATCCTGGGCCTGCTGCTGAGCAAGGACGTTTGCCGTAAGCCCCACGGTCTTGATGTCGCATCGGGCCCACCGCTGGTCGGAGACGAGGATCACGGAGACGCCGTCGGTCGCAAAACCCTTGGGAAAAAACGGGCGTGCGGAGGCATAGATAGTAAGAGGCGTTTCCTGAGGCGGAAAGGGGTGGGATCGGGGAGCCTGCCCCCTTGTCACCTGGACGTACACTGTGGCATCCCCCCGGGTCAACCCATTTTCGCGGAGCAGCGTCTCCGCAACACCCGTCAGATCCCCAAAATCCGTTCTGTTGAACCGCAGGGCTTTGGCCCCGTAACCGAGCCGGGCCCAGTGGGCCTGGGTCTCGAACAACCGGCCTTCATAGGTTCTGATGACCTCGTAGAGGGCGTCCGCAAAAACGAACCCTCTGTCTTCAGGGGAAATGCGGATGTCCTCTTCTGGAAGAAATCGCCCGTTGAAGTAAGCAATCATTGAACCCTCTCACCAATCCTTGTCTTGGAGTTATGTGCCGGAAGTCTAAAAGGACCTGCCGGGGGTGTCAATGCGAAAAAAAAGGCCTTGCGGGGATCCGCACGATCGGGTCAGAAGCAACCAAGGGCTTCCTTTTCAGGGAGTGGCGCTCCTGCAGACCCTCCTGCTCTATGCCCTTGACCTCAGCCTCCTGAAGAGGTTCATCGCAGGAGAGATGATGAAAACGAGAAAGGTTACGATATACAGGGTCATGCAAATGGGCCGGCACACGATTCCGGCGAAATTGCCCCCGGTGATGTTCAAAGCCTGTCGCAGGGAGGTTTCGATCATCGGCCCGATCACCATGGCCAGGATGAGAGGTGCCGGTTGGAACCCCGCGCTCCGCAGGATGTATCCGACAAATCCGAAAACGGCCAGAAGGAGCAGATCCAGTTGGCTTGAATTGACACTGTAAACACCGATCATGCAAATGAGCACGATGGTCGGCATAAGCAGGTGCTTGGGGATTCTCAGGATGTTCACGAACACGTTGACCAAGGGGAGGTTCAAGGCCACAAGCATAAAGTTGCCGAGATACATGCTGGCCACTACCGTCCAAAAGAGATCGGCTCTTTGGTTGATTAAGTTCGGCCCCGGTGTGAGCCCGTGAAGCATGAGCGCGCCAAGGACCATGGCCATGGCCGGGGTAAAGGGAATGCCCAGGGCGAAAAGAGGAACGTAGGCGCCTCCTACGGCGGCGTTGTTCGCGGCTTCAGGGCCGGCGACCGCTTCGATGGCTCCTTTCCCGAATTCCTCGGGATGCTTCGAAATCTTTTTCTCCGAAATGTAGGAAACAAAGGTGGCGATGACCGGCGAAGGCCCCGGGATCAGCCCGATGAGAAATCCCAGGAACGAGCCTCGGAACATGGAGGGAACAGAGCTTTTCCACTCCCGGCGGGTGGGCATGAGCTCTCTCATTTTGACCTTTTTGACGCTCTGCTGATATTCCTTTTCCTCGGCCGTGATCAGCACCTCGGAAATTCCGAAGATTCCCATGGCCACGGGGAGAAACTCGATCCCCTGACTCAGGTGCAGGTTTCCGAAGGTGAAACGCTCTATCCCCGAGAGAAAGTCCACCCCGACCGTGGCAAGCGCCATCCCCACCAAGATCATGATCAGGGACTGGAGGATCGAACCCCCGCTGAGCCTGACCAGCAGCGTGAGCCCGCATACGCCGATGGCAAGAAATTCGGCAGGACCGAAACGAAGCGCCACATCGCTTAGAAAGAGAACCGCGAACATCAGCCCCAGGATGCTGATGGTGCCGGCGATGAAAGATCCGACCGCAGAAACCGTCAACGCGGCTCCCGCCCGCCCTTTCTTGGCCATCTCGTAGCCGTCGATGCAGGTGACCACCGAAGCGGCTTCTCCCGGGATGTTCAAAAGGATGGACGTGGTGGAGCCCCCGTACATGGCGCCGTAATAGATGCCGGCAAAAAGGATCATGGCCCCTGTGTCGTCCATGCTCAGGGTGAAAGAAAGCAGGATGGCCATGGCACCGAGGGGCCCGAGGCCGGGCAACACCCCTGTTACCGTCCCCAGAATTGCGCCCACAAGGGCATAGAGCACATAGACAGGAGACAGGGCAGCGCCAAAACCGGCAATGAGATTCTGGCTGATTTCCCACATCGCCTCGTCAACCCCCAAGGTTAAAAAGAAAGATTTCTATCGGTCCCATGGGAAGCCCCACGCCCAGGAGGCGGGAGAAGATCATGAAAGACGCAAGCGCCATGGCAAGAGCCAACAGAAGGCAGGGGAAAGGCCTCCGGGATTTCATCAGATAGAGCATCATGAAGGTTACCACAAAGGTGGAGACCACGAATTTGAGGGTTCCCAGAATCAAGGGATAGGAAATCCCGGAGCCGATGATCGCGACAAGAGCCCGGTAATTCTTCCCGGCCGCCGCGGGGGCGGGTTTTTCAGCCTCTGTTCTCTTGCGGATGACCCGCACCCCATAGATTCCGGTACAGACCGTCAAGAGAACTCCCATCACGATGGGGAAAAACCCTGGCCCGGGGTTCCTTGTGGTTCCGATCTCCAAGCGAAGACTGCCTACGAGATACAAAACCGAAAACCCGAGCAGGACCCACGCAATGGTCACTTCTCTGCGACGGCTGTTTCCATCCATGGCGTATCCTGTTTCCTTTTCCCCTCCAACGGACGGGCACTTGCCAGGCCGGACGGTTCGGAAAAACCCGATCCTCAGCCGTCGTGTTCGCGACGCCGGAGGCTACGATGGGCTGGGGAGCCGGTCCTCCGGCCCCCAGCCTCCGTTTTACTGGAGCGCCTGATTGTATTTGAGCATCTCCGGTACGGATTTCACCGCTTCCGTTACGATCTTTCCATATTCTTTTCCATTGACGAACTTCGGGGTGAGACCCATCTGAGACATTTTCTCGACCACCTCGGGGTCCTTCATCACCTTTGCGAGGGTATCCTCGATTTTTTTGCGGATAGGTTCAGGAGTCCCCGCACGGAGAGTGAAACCGTAGTACACGATGGCGGCATAGGGATATCCGAGCTCTTTGACGCTCTTGGTCTTTTCGAAAAAGGGGACCGTGTCAGATCCCAGATTCACGAGCAGATTCAATTTCCCCTCCCGGGCCGCCTGGTAGGCGGGCGTGCCGGTGCCTGTTTCACAGATGTCGACATGGTTTCCGAGAATGGCGGTTGAAGCCTCCCCTCCGCTCTTGAACATGACATACTTGAGCTTCAAGCCATCTTTCACGGCTATGGACTTGATGATCTCAAGGGCCCATTGCGCTCCGCCGCTTCCGGCCGAAATGCTGTCCGGGTTCTTTTTGGCATAGGCCAGGAATTCGGCAAAGTTCTTGTAGGGCTTGTCCGGCGTGGTGAAGAGTACTCTCTGCTGGGGCATGTAACCGGCGACAAAAGAAATGTCGTCGAAGTTGAAGGACTCCGTTTTCTGAAAATAAGGATTGGCCAGCGCATCGGTCATGGGTCCGATGGCGATATTGTAGCCGTCTGCAGGCTGGCCCAGGACGTACTTGAGGCCGATGCCTCCGTTGGCGCCCGGCTTGTTCACAACCATAACCGGCTGGTTATACTCTGCCTTGAATTTTTCGGCCAACAGCCTCGCGCTCACGTCGGTCATTCCCCCGGTCCCCCAGGGAACCACAAAGGTGACGGGTTTCTCAGGGTACTGCCCTGCGGCCCAGAGGGACCCGCACAGGGAAATCGACATCACGGCGACCGCGGCTAGAATGAAACAAGTTTTTTTCATGAGAGATCCTCCTTTTCTGGTTAAGATTTTTGCTGCTCTCCTGTCGAGAGACGCTGATCACAGACCGGCCGGGAGTTCCGGCTTCACCCCTATTTTGGTTTAAGCTTCACCCCTACGCCGGTGCGCAGGGTCTCGAGTTCCAGGATTTCGTCGGGCTGCACGTTGGCGATGTTCACTTCCGGACCGAACCGGTCGACCAGAAAGACCTCCATGTCGTGGATGCCGCAGCCGTGCACGTTGCTGATCCACCGGCCAGGCAGCTCAAACAGGATATCTTTCAGATCCACTCCTCGGGTGACCCCTTCAATGACATCCTCCAGCAGGGTTCCATCGTTCTTGGCCGTAAACTCCGCTCCTTCCACGAAGACTTTCCATGCCCCGTGGGCCAGGCATCCCTTGATGCCGGCCACCATCGCTTCCGGGGAACTCATTTCTGTTTTGGAGCCGACTTCCCCCAAAATCTTGAGTCCATAGTCCCGGCTGCCCATTCGGATGAGCTCAAACTTGTCTTCAGGGCTGATCTTGAGATTGTTGTCCGAGACTTCGACGAGCTTAAAGCCCAAGCGCCCGGCCTCTTCGAAATAGCGCTTCGCGATATCGAGACCCTGATGAAAGATGCCGTACTCCAGGAACTGGCCGCCGATGAAGGCATCCACATTGTAATCGCTGTAAACCCTGATCTTTTCCGTGAGGCCCTTTTCGGAGATGATCCCCGAAAGCCCCACGGCAATCTTGGCGATGTCGATGGCCTCCCCTGCAATCTCCAAAATATCTTTCTGACGGCCAACCCCGATGCCCCAGTCGATCATCATGGTGATGCCCTTGTCCCTTGGCTTTTGGGATCGCTTCGGGATGTTCATGAACTGAAACGGACGTTCTTTCATTGCTGTCACCTCCTCCTGTTGAACCCGGGCATCTTGCGAGAAGCTATGCACCAAGTCCATTGTGCGCCTAACATAAGTAAATTTCTATTCAGAGGTCAAGCCTTCCGGTTTATCCCATGGCTGTGATGGGCGGGGTCGGTGCTTTAAATCTAGACCACAGCGATTCTCCAGCGCCCTCCTGCAAGATAATACAATCCTAAGCAGCACCGGTCGTTCCAATCAGCCGGGCTGCTAGGGAACAACCGGCAGAATAAGATGCGACGGGTATTCGGCATTGTGAAAAACGGTCTGGTCCGCAGCGACAAAATCCGTGTCCCTCTCGTTGTCTCCCCCGGTATTGAGGTTCCGGTCGATGCGCGGGAAATTGCTGCTCGATATGGCCAATCCAATTCTGTATCCCGGTTGGAACTCGTTGCTGGTGAACCACAGGTCGATCTCATAACGGTAGACCTTTCCTGGCTCAATGGCCTTCGGCAGATCCAAGCCGTGTCGAAACCGGGCGCGGACGACGCCGTCCGACAAGAGCCTGGCATTCCCGTCAGGAGCCACGTCCATCAGCTTTGCCGTAAAATCTGTGTCTGTTGATGAACTTGCCGCATAGAGGACCAGCTTGAGCATTCCCGTGACCTCCAGGGGTTTCTCCAACGGATCACTGTAGTAGGTCAAAACATCGCGGCGATAGAGGGTGATACGCTGATCCCGGGGACCCCGTTTCATGGGCAATACGCAGGCCGGTGCGCTGTTTGCACCTCCCCAAGTCGGGACAGGATCCGCCGGGTCATAGGTAAAGCGGTCCGGGCTTTCATCGCTGGGAACATCCCGAGAAAGTCGGCCCGGGAGCCAGTTCCCGCGCACATTTCCGTTGCTGTGGAGATAGAATTTTGTATCTCTTGCACGGGAAAGAGGCCATTCCTCCTCATCCCGCCAGACATTTCTACCCATCACAAAAATCTTGACCGGCGGCAAAGGCTCCGGAAGAGGAAGACCCCGAAGATGGTGCGCGAAAAAAGACGCCTGGATGGCCCTATGGTCAAGGCTAGCCTCGAGTCCGAAATCGTATTCGCCGGCCGCATCCCCATCGACCCCATGGTCCCACGGACCGACAATGAGATGGGTGTTCCGTTTTTGCTCCGCTGAGGCATACCGCATGGTCTGCATGAAAAAATCCACCGGGCCGGTGGCGCAGTGGTCATACCACCCCGTCACCATGAGATTGGGCACCTTGAGGACTTTGAATTGATCGTTACCCATCGTGCTCCATCCAAAATTCTTGCGGGGATCCGTCACGAACTCACGGTAAAGATCCAGCGGCCCGCCGAGGTCGTCTAAAACGCTGGTTACGGGCAATTTGAAGAGGTGGGGCATCCAATCCACAACTTCATAAGGGTTCAATTCAGGACCACTCTGGGCCCAATAAAGCCACTGAGCGATCTGACTGAACATGAAGGCGCCCCCAAGACGGCTCCCAATACCATAGGGGAGGACCTCCGGGGCCATAGCTCGGTGTGCCGGATGGGCCAGGAATGCCGTCGATACTTGAGCGCGTGCCACTGCAGACCGCCCGAAAGTTCCGATCCGTTTGTTGCACCAGGGCTGGGCAACCATCCACTCCATGGTATCATAGCCGTCCTCTGCATAGTCCCCCCGGCCGCTCGGTCCCCCTTCAGAGCCGTGCCGTCCGCGTACATTCTGAAGCACTACCGCGTAGCCTTTTTCTGTCCAGGACCGCGCTTCCTCTTCCAGCCGGTCCGTTCCGTACATGCACCGGGCCAATAGAGAAGGGAACGGTCCTTCCCCTGCAGGCAAAAAGAGAAAGCTTTGAAGGTGAATGTCGTCGCGCGTCTTGATCTTGATTTCTTTCTTTTTCATCATCCTCCCCTCAACCGTTTGTCGGGATAGTCCTTAAAGGGGTTACTCGCAAACATCGCACAAGATGGCCCGGTTCGCTTTCCAGAATCTCAGGCCTCTTGAGTCTGCACTCTTCTACCGCCTCGGGACAGCGAGTGTGGAAATAGCAACCCGAGGGAGGGTCTACCGGGCTGGGCACATCGCCCTGAAGAATGATCTTTTCCCGGTGCAGGTGGGGGTCCGGAACTGGGCAGGCGGAAATGAGGGCTTTGGTGTACGGGTGCCGCGCCTTGGAATAGAGGACAGCGCTCTCTGCCAGTTCAACGATCTGGCCCAGATACATAACGGCCACCCGATCGCTGATATGTTCAACCACACTCAGATCATGGGCGATAAAGAGGTAGGTCAAGTTGTATTGCTCCTGGAGGTCCTCAAGAAGGTTGATCACCTGAGCTTGGACCGAAACATCCAGGGCGGATACCGGTTCGTCGCAGATGATCAATTGCGGATTGAGGATAAGGGCCCGCGCAATGCCAATCCTTTGCCGCTGGCCCCCGCTGAATTCGTGGGGGTAGCGGCCGATACAATTGGCCGGAATCCCGACCAAGTCCAACAGTTCATAGACCCTGGCCGTCATCTCCTTGTGACCGCCCAAGCGATGGATCAGGAAGGGTTCCCCGATGATCGTGCCGATGGTCTGTCGGGGATTCAAAGAAGAATAGGGGTCCTGAAACACGATTTGCATCTCCCGCCGGAGCCTGGCCAGTTGGCGTCTCGACTGACCGGTAAGATTCTGGCCATTGAAAAAGATATCGCCGGACGTGGTTTCTTCCAGCCGCAGGATCAGCCGTCCCAGGGTGCTCTTGCCGCACCCGCTCTCCCCCACCAAGCCCATGGTTTCGCCTCTAAACATGGAGAGATCGACCTCCTCCACCGCCCTAACCTGTGCGTACGTCCTTGAGAAGACGCCTCTTTTAAGGGGATAGTATTTCTTAACGCCCCGGCAGATTACAATCGGCTCTTCCATGTCAGGCATATCTCCAGCACCGAACCAAATGCTTCTCATCCTGCATGCATATCTCCGGCTTCTGACGCCAGCATACCTCCATGACCTGATTGCACCGATCCGCAAAATGGCAACCCGGACCGAGGCTGAGCAGGTTGGGAACAAGCCCTGGGATCACGTTCAGCCGGCTCTGTTTTTCTTTTCTTGAACCTAATCTCGGCACGGTAAGGACAAGCCCTTGGGTATAGGGGTGCAGAGGGGAGTCAAACAGGGCCTCGGTTTCCGCGCACTCCATCAACCTGCCTGCATACATGACCGCCACCTTTTCGGTGTTCTCCGCAATCACTCCCAGATCATGGGTTATGAGGATGATCGAGGTCCCCAGGGCTTTCTTGATTCGTCCCAGGAGGGACAATATCTGGGCCTGGATGGTGACATCCAGTGCCGTGGTCGGCTCATCGGCAATAATCAATCCGGGATCGCAGCAGATGGCCAAGGCGATCATCACCCGTTGCCTCATGCCGCCGCTCATTTCATGAGGGTAGTCATTGATGCGGATATGAGGGGAGGGAATTCGCACTTTGTCCAGAGCCTCGATACTCTTCTCCCAGGCCATTTTTCGAGGCACCTTCTGATGAGCCCGAATGACCCCGGAGAGGATCTCCCCGATCCGCAACACAGGGTTAAGCGATGTCATGGGCTCCTGGAAGATCATGGATATCTTGTTGCCCCGGACGAAACGCATCTCACGGTTGCTGAGTTTGGTTAAATCCTCCCCTTCGAAGAGCATCTCGCCGCAGGCGATCCGTCCCGGCGGCTCCGGGATCAACCTCATGATCGACAGACCGACGGTGCTCTTGCCGCACCCGGACTCGCCCACGATCCCAAGTGTCGCCCCGGCAGGCAAATCGAGATCCAGGCCGTCCACGGCTTTCACCACTCCCAGGTCGGTCTTGAAGACCGTGGTCAGTCCACGGAGGGACAAGACTGGACTTTTCGCTTCGACAAAATCGGACATCAGTTCAGTTTTGGGTCCAGCGCGTCGCGCAGACCGTCTCCCATGAAGTTGATGGAAATAGTCGCGATGAAGATCATCAGTCCCGGAGGCACCCACATCCAAGGCATCGTCTCCAGGATTGAGAGGGATTGGGCATCATTCAGCATATTCCCCCAAGAAGCCGTCGGAGGTTGAACCCCCATGCCTAAGAAGCTCAACCCGGCCTCAATCAGGATGGCCCGAGCCACGCCAAAAGTCGCATTAACGATCACTGGGCTCATGATGTTGGGCAAAATATCCTTGAAGACGATGCGACCGGAAGGAGCGCCTGCCGCTTCGCTGGACAACACATAGAGCTCCTCACGAACCGCCAGGGTCTGGCCGCGTACGATGCGGGCCATCTCGGGCCACCCCAGAAAGCCCAGCACCAGGATGATATTCAAAACGCTCGGTCCCAGCAGACCCACAATGACCAGGATGAGCATCAGGGATGGAAAGGAAAGCACAGCATCTACCAGCCGGCTGACAATCATATCCACCCAACCGCCGAAGTACCCGGCCACACACCCCAGGATCAGGCCGATCACTACGTAAACTCCTACGGCCAGCAGTCCCACGGAAAGGGAAACTCGGGCCCCAAAGATTAACCGGCTCAGCACATCCCGGCCTACCAAGTCCGACCCTAAGGGATGACCCGATGAAGGGCCCTCCCGTGCCAACATAATATCCACATGGTTGGGGTCATGGGGCGCGAGCCATGGGGCGAAAACAGCCATGAGGACAATGGCGACGACGATCACTGTGCCAGCCAGTGCGAGTCGATGTCTGAGGAATCGCCGCCAGGCCAGGCTGCGGAAAGTTTGCCGGGGGATTTCGCGGCGGATTGTGTTGTCTGCCACGCCTTGCATCATCGTCTCCCCGAAAGCCGGATGCGGGGGTCTGCAACGCCGTAAAGCATGTCGGCCAATAGATTCCCTATCAGGACCATGACTGCGGTGCAGAGGGTCAGGCCCATGAGCACCGGGTAATCGCGGCTCAGGATCGCCTCAATGGCGAGGCGTCCCATTCCGGGCCATTGAAAGATCTGTTCGATAATGACAACGCCGGCAAAGAGCCGTGGAATCGTCAGGCCAAGCATGGTGATCAAGGGCAGCAGAGCATTGCGGAGGGCGTGATGAAGGATGACGTACCATTCGGACAATCCTCCAGCCCTGGCCGTGCGAACATAATCCTGGCGAATCACGTCAAGCATACTCGATCGGGTGTACCTCACCAGGACGCCCACCTCCCGAAAGGCCAGAACCAGGCCCGGCAGCAGGAGATGATACAATCGGTCCATGATCGAAAAGCCTTGCCCTATGGACTCCAATCCACCGGTGGGGAACCAATTCAGTTTCAAAGAGAAGATATAGATACCCACCAGTCCCGAAAAAAAATTGGGGAAAGAGATCCCGAAAAAGGCAAGAGCCGTGGCCAAATAGTCGATCCAGGTATACTGGCGAATCGCAGAAAGGACCCCGATGGGCACGGCTGCGACATAGGAGACCAAAATGACAAAGAGCATCAAAGAAAAAGTGGGAACCAGTCGCTCCGCAATGCGATTTAGGACCGGTTGATGGTCCAGATAGGAAAACCCCAAATTGCCCTGAGCCAATTGTCCGAGCCAGTTAAGGTAGCGCTGATGGATGGGCTCGTGGAGTCCCAGACTGATTTTGATCCGTTCTATCTCTGTGGGAGTCAAGGCCTGCTGTCCCACGAGCATGTCGATCGGGTCCCCGGGCGCCAAATTGATAATCAGGTACATAATCATCGTGATCAGCAAAATGACGGGCAGGGAGATCAGCAGTCGCCTGATGATAAAGGTGTGCATGGTTGCACGTTCAATCCATTTTTGTGGTCTCTGAGAATGGCATTCTCACATCAGGGATCTAAAGGCACTCAGGGCGATGAACACCGGATCTCTGGCAGCAAGGGCGACCCGGGCTAGGGAGCATGCCCGGGTCATCACCTCATGGGTGCCGGCATCATCTCCTTTGTTAAAGCTCTGCGGGGTACCATCGGTTATCGAATCTCCCATTCATGAATATTCCGAGTGAGATGAAGGATAGACTGACGAACTCCTTTGACCCGTTTGTTCACCGCGATCGTCGACGTGGGACAGGAAAGGGGAACCACCGGCAACTCATCATAAAGGATCTCCTGGATCCGATCGAACAGCCTGGCCCGCTCTTCCTTCTGAATCGTGGTGGCCGAGGCGTTGATCAGCTTGTCCATCTCAGAGTTTGAATAGTACATCAGGTTTCCCGCGGGGATGCCCTCCGTATGGAACCGCCGGTGAAAGTACATGTAAGGATCCATGTAATTGATAAATCCTACAAAGAATGCATCGATCTCCTCCGGGCTCTTGCTGAGGGTTTTGATCATCGTGGCGATATCCATCTGCCGCAATTCGGCCTTGATCCCGATCTCAATAAGGTTCTGCTGGGTAACGGTTGCCCATTGCATCCGCTCTTTGTTCCCTGTGGGGACCACGAGCCGAAATGGGGCCTCTTTGTTCCAGTTCGCTTCGCTCAACAGTCGACGAGCCTTATCCGGGCTGTATTCATAGGGCTTGAGCTTGTGATTGTAAAAGGGGTAGCCCGCCGCGCGCGGGACTGCCGTGACCACGCCGCCGCCCATCAGGATCTTGTTAACTATTCCAGGGGTATCGATGGCGTGGGCTATAGCCTTTCGCACCCGCAGGTCCTTGGTTTTCTCCTGGGAGCAGACCAACATCAACCCTTGCGTGAATGGCCCCGAAGCGGTCTGGACATCCAGGCTGGGTACCTTTTTAAGCCGATCGATTTCGATATTGGGGATATCGCCAAGTCCTTGCCCCAGGACCAGATCGAGCTCGCCCCGTTCCAATTGTGCGATGGCCGTATCCGGGCTGACAATTCGAATGAAGGCCCTTTCGATCTTGGGCATTCCCAAGTAGTATCGGTCGAAACGCGAGAACTCGATATATTGATCTGTAGCATACTTGGTGAATTTGTAAGGTCCACAACCGACGGTTGGATTGGCTGCAAAAGGGCTATTGACCAACTCCTTGACCGGGGTGTCTTTGAGGATATGGTAGGGAATAATGTGCAGCTCGGTAAAGCCGTCCAGCATGGGGGCGAATACGCCCTCCGTACTTACCTCGAAGGTTTTATCATCGATGATCTTGAACCCGGCAAGATCTTGGGTCTTTCTTTCTTTCCGGGCCTTGGCGCCGGCAATGCCAGCGACGAGATTAAAATCCATAAAGGAGTAGTCAGGGTCTGATAGGCACTTGATCGTAAATTCCACGTCCTTGGAGATCACGGGTTTTCCATCATGCCAATAGGCGTCTTTTCTAATCTTCAAGCGGTACGTCTTGCCGTCTTTGGAAATCTCATAGGACTCGGCCATCTTGGGCACAATGTTGGAGTTTTCATCCCACTCCAACAGGCTGTCGAAAACAAGACGGTATACGGCCCGTGCGTACCCGAGGTGATAGAAGTGGGGAAGCATGGAATTGCCCGGGGAACTCCACATGCCCATGGTGATCATATTTTTGGTTTCGGCCATGACCGGACCAGGTCCTAAGACCGGCACCAATATCATAGCCAGGGTCAGAAAGGCGCCGATCATCGCGCCTGTCAACATCCTATGATCGAAACACCTAGTCCGTTTCATAGAGACCTCCTTTTTCTTGTGTTCTTTGTCTTTGAATTCGTCTCTCTCTTTACCTCGGTCACAAAAACACGAGCCGGCCCTAGCGCACCAGGTAAGGGATCCGCACTTCCAGGGCCTTGGTGGGGCATTCGATCTCGCAGGGCAGGCAATACCAGCACGTGCGATTGATCTCGGCCGCCCTTCCGCAGCTCAGGCACCGCTCAGCCTCCTGCCTCGCCTGCCCAGGGGCTAACACCCTTTCCGTTTCCAAGGTCAACGTTCTCTCCGCTGTGCTGAGTTTCTCCAGTTGTCCTCGAGGACCTCCAACCGCCCGGTCCTTGTCCGACTCATATTCTCGAATATAGGGGCCTGACCAGAACCCGCGAC
>Ga0105099_10001769_pt1 | contig 13219 bp, 9 predicted proteins | sample PPLLak3cmMay2015_2_FD_79138 | JGI IMG/M metagenome (GOLD analysis project Ga0105099, IMG submission 79138) | Freshwater sediment microbial communities from Prairie Pothole Lake near Jamestown, North Dakota, USA - PPLs Lake P8 Core (1) Depth... | ecosystem: Environmental > Aquatic > Freshwater >...
CCACTGTTCGGCCGCCCGGAAGCCCTTGAAGATCGGCCCGGAGCCCCGTTTTTGCCATCGACCGGACGGGCATTCCCAGCCGCTCGAAAAATGCCCTCAAAGCCGCCGAGGTTTCCACTTCCCGGAAGGCCGTCTCGGGCCGGCGATGGAAGCTCCTCCGCCATTCGGACAGGCGGCCGGAAAGCGCGGTCGCTTCGCTTTTGACATCATCGAACATCATCTTTCCTCCAAAAGGGAAAGACTACTGTAGCAGAAAACCGCCGGGAAATCAGCGGCCGGGCCGGGGCGGTTCGCCTCCGGCCGAAGGAAATTGCGGGAGCTTCAGCCCCGGCTTTTTCGGGCCTTTTTTTCATCCCGCCGGGCGATGATGATCGCATACATGGCCGGCACGACCACGAGGGTCAGGATCGTCGTGAAGGTCAGCCCGAAGATGATCGTCCAAGCGAGCGGATTCCAGAATGCGGCGTTGTCTCCGCCCCAGTAAAACTGGGGATCGAGACGGGTGAAGAGCGACTCGAAATTGAAATTCATTCCGATCGCCAAGGGCAGAAGGCCGAGGATCGTCGACAGCGCGGTCAAGAGGACCGGCGTCAGGCGGATAGAGGCCGCCTCGACGATGGCCGCCCGCTTGTCCTCGTATTGGGAGTAGATCTGATCGGTGTAATCGATGATCAGGATCGCGTTCTTGACCACGATCCCGGCGACGGCAATGATGCCCATCCCGGTCATCATGACCGAGAATTCCAGCTTGAAGATTGTGAATCCAAGCAAAACCCCGGTGAAGCTGAAGAAGATCTGGGTGATGATGATCCCGGGCTTGGCCAGCGAATTGAATTGCCCGACCAGGATGACGAAAATCAGGAAGATGGCGATGACGAGGGCTTTGCCGAAGAAGCTACCCACTTCCTTCTGCATATCCTGCTCGCCGGTGAAATTCACCGCGGTGCGCGGCTTGAGCTCGAACCGGGGCAGCTCCCTTCGAATCGTTTGAATGATCTGATTAGCGTTAAATCCGGTCAAAACGTTGGAGCTCAGCGTGATGACCCGTTTATTGTCGATCCGGGTGATCCCGCCGACGCTGCTTTGATTGGAAATCCGGGCCACGGCCGAAATCGGGATGTCCTTGGCCGGATTCCCGCCCCGGGCGTTGACGGTCACGGTCTGGCTCAACAAGGCGTCGAGGTCGTTGCGGTACCGTCGGTCGAGGCGCAGTTGGATCGGGTACTCCTCCTCGCCTTCCTTGAATTTGGAGATCTCGCTGCCGTAGATCGCCGTCCGGAGCGCGGACCCGATCTGGGCGGTCGACAGCCCCAAGCGATTGGCCTTCTCCCGGTCGATTTCGAGGATGATCTCGGGCTTGCTGACCTCCATGCTGGACTTGAACCGCTCGATGCCCGGAATCCCCAGGGCCATGATGAATTCTTCCAGCCGGGCGGTCGTGGCGATCAATTCCTCGACCTCTTCGCCGCTGATCTCGATATTGATCGGGGCGCCTGAGGGCGGCCCCATCGCCTCCCGATCGATGCGGATTTCAGCCCCGGGAACGTCTTTCAATTCCCTCCGGAGCTCGTCCAGGAGTTGCCGGGTCGTTTTTAAGCCGGTCCGATTCTTATATTCGACGAAGGAGACTGTCACCTTGGCCAGTTTATCCTGGGTGGATCGCTCAAAAAGGCTCCCCCCGGCGTTTACGGCCACGTTGGAGACGATGGACTCCACGTCGGGGTTGTCTGTTCCGATGATCCGCCGGACCCTGTCTTCGACCTCCCGGCAAACCCGGTCGGTCACCTCGATATGGGTCCCTTCGGGCATCGTGAGGTAAACGTAGAGGACGTTGGGATCGCCGCCAGGAAAGAACACGATCCGCGGCGGGCTGACCCGCATCAGCATGAACGAGGACAGAAACAGGGCCGTGACCGCCCCGACGACGGCATAGGGTCGCCGGCCTTTCAGACAGAAGGCCAAGGCCCGGCGATACCTTCTCATGAACGCGGGCATGAGGTGGTTCTGGAAGCGATCGACCCAGCGGTCGAACACAAACCGGGTCAGGAAGAAGAGCAGGAGGCCGAAGGCCAGGACATTGGCGATGATCATCGGCCCGACAGCATAAAAGACCGCGGCCAGGACGAGGGATATTCCGGATCCGATCAAGGCCCGCCGGGAGAGCCGGGGCGCCGCATTCGCGTGTTCCCGGGGCTGATATTTCATGAAGGCCACGGCGAAGACGGGATTGACGAAATAGGCCACCAGCAGGGACGCCGTCAGCGACAAGATGATCGTGATCGGCAGGAACGACATGAATTTTCCCGCGATGCCCGGAGTAAAGATCAGCGGGAAGAAAGGGGCCATCGTGGTGAGCGTCCCCGTGAAGACGGCCAAGGCGACTTCCCCGACCGCTTTCTTGGTGGCCGGGATGATCGGGAGGTTTTCGGTCGTCATGAAGTGACGGTAAATGTTCTCCACGACGACGATCGAATTGTCCACGACGATCCCCAGGACGAGGATGAAGGCCATCAGAACCACCTTGTTCAAGGTGAACCCGATCAGGGGAAGGAAAATGAACGACAACAGCATCGACAAGGGGATGGCGATTCCGACGAAAATCGCGTTGATGCGCCCCATGAAAAACATCAAAACGAAGACGACGACGACGAAACCGAGGATGATGGTATTGAACAAGTCGCTGACGCCGTTGCGGGTTTTCTGGCTGCTGTCGCCGGAAAGAGTGACGATCAAATTTTCCGGCGCTGCGGCTTGAAAATCGGCCAGGATCGCCCTTATTTTATCCGACGCGGCGATCAGGTTTTTGCCCCCCCGCTTAATCACGTTGAGGGTGATGACGTCCCGGGAATTGAGCCGGGAAAAGCTTTCCCGATCCTTGAATCCGTCGCGGACCTCGGCGATATCGCCGATGGTGATCCCATCCTGGAGGATGATCGCCCCGATCTGGGATACCGAGGTGAACTCGCCGACGATCCGGAGATTGCGTCGCATGCCGTCGGTGTCGATCTGGCCGCCCGAAAGAATCATGTTTTCCGAGGCCACGGCGCCGCGGATCGTGTTGAAATTCAACCCGGCGGCCTGCATTTTATAGAGGTCGACGTCGATCTGGATCTCCCGGTTGAGCGCTCCGGCGATATCCACCCGGGTGATTTCCTCGAGTCCCTCGATCCGGTCCTGGAGGTCCTCGGCCAGCTGTTTCAGGCGGACAAGTCCGAGGTCGCCGGTCAGGTTGATATAGAGGACCGGGATCTCGGACAGGTCGATCCGCCGGATTTGGGGGTCTCGGATGAGGTCGTTCGGCAATTGGGTCCGGGCGTCATCCACCGCCTGCTTGACATCCTGGTAAGCCTGCATGTCGTCGGCGGTGATGTCGAATTCGATGAAGATCGAGGAATAATCCTGGATGGAATTGCTGCTGATCTTTTTCACCCCGTTGATCCCCTTGAGATGCTTTTCGAGGGGCCGGGTGATCAGGTTTTCCACGTCGGCCGGAGACGTGCCCGGGTAAATGGTCCCGATCATGTAATACGGAAAGACGATTTCCGGCATTTCCTCCTTGGGGATCGCCTGGTACTGCATAACCCCGAAGAGGATGACCATGATCAGGAGGATGAAGACGGTCGTCCGACCGTCGACAGCGAAGCTGGCGGGTTTGAATTCCCGGAATTTCATCGATGTGCTCCCCAAGCGGTTCGTCCCGGTTTCAGCGGGAGGACGCGTCGACGATCAGGGGCTGGCCATCGGCCAGCTTTTGGAAGCCGAAGGCCACGACGGCCTCGCCCTTCGACAAGCCTTCGAGGATTTCCACCCGGCTCTCGGATTCCAGTCCCGTCCGGACGATTCTCTTTCGGGCGACGTATTTGCCGCCGTTCGATTCGGCGACGAAGAGAAACTTTTCCTGGCCGGTTTCCTGGACGATATTCTTCAGGACGGACAAGGCGTCCGGGTTGCGGTAATCGGTGATGGTCAGCACGGCCATCATGTTCGGCTTGATCCGGTCGTCGCCGGGAAGAAACACCTCGACCTGGAAGGTCCGGTTCCGCGGATCGATGATCTGGGAGACGGCGTCGATCCGGCGCTCGAATTCCAAACCGGCAACCGGGATCCGGATCCGGACGGAATCGCCGCGCCGAACCCTGGAAACGAAGTTTTCGGACAGAGCGGCTTTGACTTTCAGCCGGCTTCTCTGGACGAGACGGAAAGCCCCGAACCCGGCCGGCGCCGTCTCTCCTTCCTTGATGAGAATATCATCCACGGTCCCCGAAAGGGGAGCGGTGATTTTCGTCAGGGCGAGCTGTTCGTTCAGCGTCGCCAGCCGCTTCTCCAGCGACTCCTTGCCGGCCTTGGCCTGGAGATATTCCACTTCGCTTCCGATTTTTTTCTGCCAGAGGCGTTCGCGCTTTTCATAGATCGTCCGGGCCAGGCTCAACGACGCCTCCACCTCGGCGAGAGAGCTTTGGAGGACGGAGGCGTCCAGCTCGGCTAAAAGACGGCCCTGCTCGACCTGGTCGCCGAGGGCCACATGGATCTTCTTGACCGCGCCCGAGGCCAGCGGCGAGACCAGGATATTCTTTTCCGATTCCAGCATTCCCTGGGCGCTGATGGTATGGGAAAAGAGGCTCGGCTCGATCGTTTCGATCCGGACGGCGGCCGGATGTTCGGCCGCTGCCGGATGCGTTTGCGACCCGGGATTCGCGCCCTTTTTGAGAACCTCGATCCGGGCGGTCAGGGCATCGCGCTGATTTTCCAACCGGGCCAGCTCGGCCGAGGAATCGGCCGGACGGCAAGACGTTAAAACGGCGGCCGCAGCCGAAGCGGCGAGGACAATCAAAATTCGCGTTTTTGTCATGGGCATAATCCTTCAGGATCCGATGGAGGATGCGGAGATTCGGTCAAGTTTGTTCAAGGTCGTTAGAAAATCGGACAGCGCCTGGATGTATCCAGACTCGGCTTGGAGAAATTTGTCATGGGCCTGGCTTAATTCCATGCTGGAGGCGACCCCTTCCCTGTATTTTTCGAGCGTCGCGCCATAGACCCGTTCGGCCAGCCGCATATTGTCCTTCTGGGTCAGATAATGATCCCGGGCGGAAAGAAGCCGGACCTTGGTCTGCTCCGCATCGAGCCGGATTCCCCGGGCGGCTTGTTCGGCCGCATCGCGGGCTTGGACGGCGGCCAGTCCGGCCTGCTCGACCCGGGCGCTTTGAGCGCCGCTTCTGAAGATCGGGATGCTGATATTGAAGCCGAGGATCTGGAACGGGAACCAGCGTTCGCTCGAGCGGAAGAAATCGAACCGGCTTCGATACGCGTTCTGCTGGTAGGTGAAGAAAGCGGCGACCGAAGGCCAGTATTTGGCTTTTTCGTTTTTCAGGGCCATATCGGCCAAGCGGGCCTGTCCCCGGGTCAATTGATAATCGACATTGGATTCCAGTTTGAATTCGGCTCGGAGAGCCTCGTCGACGTCAACCCCGGCCAAGACATCGGCCAGGGTATCCGTCAGCCGGATGTCTTCATCCAGATCCAAGCCCATCTGGAATTTGAGGAGCTTGGCCGCGACGACTTTTTGACGTTCCAGGGTATGGACGGCGTTCTGGATCTGGTTGACCGTAATCTGGAGAAGGTCGGCGTCCGTATCCGCAAGAAAACCCTCCTGGTTCAGTTCCCGGACTTCAGCGGCGATTTTTTCAACACTGGCCAAGCTCGACTTCAGGATGCGCTCGTTTTCCTCGGCGACAAGAATCAGGTAGTAGGTCCCCGTCACGTTCTCCTGGACCGTCAGCCGGGTCCGTTCCAGGCCCATTTCGGCCACGCTCCGGTAGAGCTTCGACGTCTGCAAGCCGACGAAATAGCTTCCGTTAAAGACTAATTGTTGGACCTGGATGTTGGCCGTAGCGTTGTGCTGCGTGCCGAATTGGACGGGGATCTTCTCGTCGAATTTTCCTTCGAAGAAATTCGGGATCAAGCTGGTCGGAAGCTTCAGGTTGTCGGAGTAGCTGACGGTCGAGGTGACTTGAGGAAGGCCGACGGCCACGGTTTCCTTAAGCTTCAAGCGGGCCGTTTCGACGTCGGCCTGGGATCGTTTCGTCTCAAAGCTGTTCGCAGCCGCGAAGGCGCGGGCGGCCTTCAAGCTGAATGGCCGCGCTTCTTGCCCGCGAACCCCGGGAACCGGGGAGATGAGGGCGGCCGAGGCCAAAACCAAGAAGGCAACGAGCCGGGTACGCGGACGGCGGAGCGATTTAACAAAACGGTGTACGATCATAGTCCTATCCTTTTGGCACCATCGATCCCGGAATGTACGAACAATCAGGGATAATTGTCGAATGAAAAAAAAAGAAGACTTAATATATCATATTTCAGGACATAAGGCCAGACGGCGGGACCCGCGGCCCCCGTTCCGATACGGCCCGGAAAAGGGAAAAATGGACGGAAAATCAGCGAGCCGGTTCGGCCGCCGGGCGCTTGGCCAGGCTGACGGCGACCGTCACCGCCGCGTTCACGGCCAGGGCGACGAACCCGGCGTTGAGGCCGAAGACCGGGTCATGCTTCCCGAAAACAAGAAAGGCGGCTACGGCCAAACCGGAGATTAATCCGGCCGCCACTCCCGTCCGGGTCACCCGTTTCCAAGACAAGCCCAGGACAACGCCGGGGAAAAACTGGGCCACCCCGTCATAACCAATCAAGAGGAGATTGACCAGGGCGTTGGGCAAAAGAAGGGCGAAAACGAGGGCCGCGGCCGAAACGAAAAAGACCATCCACCGGGAGACGCGCATCACCTCATGATCCGAGGCCTGGGGGCGAAATCCGGCCCGGTAAATGTTTTTGGCCAGGAGAGCGGCGGCCGTCAAGACGAGAACCGAGGCCGGGACCATCGCCGTCACCGCTCCGGCGGCGCCGACGAACCCGACAAACCACGACGGGTAGGTCTCCCGGACGAGGGAAAGAAGCGAAAGGTCGCCGTTGGACAGACCCGGCAGGATCAGAAAGGCGGTGAACCCGACGAAAAAAATCAGAACGATGGGGATCTGGTACAGCGGCATAATGATCGCGTTCCGGCGGATGATCCGGTCATTCTTGGCCGAGAAGGCTGTTCCGAACAGCTGCGGCCACATGTAGAAGCCCATCCCCGTCAAAAGAACGGTCGACATGACCCAGGGGACGCCCTGGGCGGGTGAGGCCCCCGGAAGAACGAGATGGTCCGGGGCTTTCTCGATCAGGGCCTGGAACATCCGGCCGATGCTTCCAAAATGAATCCGGGGAATGCCGAATCCCACGATCCCGACCGCCGTCAACATCAGAATGTCCTTGATGACCGAGACCCAGGCGCTGCCGTGGAGGCCGCTGGTGAGGACGAAAGCGCTGGTCAGGAGGAAGGCCAGAAGAATCGCGGCCGTCGAAGAGACTGCCCCGTCGCTGGCCACTTCGACGATCATCCCCAGCCCGGCCAGCTGGAGCTGAAGATATGGCAGAAGCGAGAGAATCCCGATGACCGCGACCAGAACGCCCAGCCAACGGCTCTTGAAAACATAGGCGAAAAAGTCCGGCTGGGTGTGGAGGCCCTCCCGCTTTCCGATTTTCCAGATTTCGGGAAGGATGAAAAACGACAGGGTGTAGGCCAGGGTTCCGTAGATCAGGATGTAATACGTCGGGGCGCCCTTGGAATAGGCCCAGCCGCTGGCCCCGAGGAAGGTGAAGGTCGTGTAAACTTCGCCGGCCATCAGCAGCCAGATGACGATGACTCCGAATTTCCGGCCCCCGACCGCCCAGTTTTCGAGGTTCATGGGAACGCGGCGGCCGGCGACCACGCCGACCGCGCCCGAGGCCAGGATGACGCCGAGGATGATCAACAAGGCCGGCGTCATCGGTTTTCGTCCTTCCCGTCGCTTTTCCTGAGGAAACGATCGGCCAGGAAGAGAAAGACCGGGGTCAGGGCGACCCAAGCCAGGATCCAGAAGAGGACAAACGGCAGCCCCAGCACGGTCGGCCTCAGGCGGTTAATAAAAGGCAGGGCCGCCACCAGGGCGAGGAAGGGAACGGCCCCGCACGCCAACGCTTTTTTCATTCCCGGACGCATGGCCCCATTATCCACTTTTCCGTCCGTCCGTGCTATAATAATTCGTTTTTTAAACGCGAAAGATGACCACCATGAACGGCGCCGCTCACATTATCCTCCGGGGAGTCCGCGTCCACAACATCAAGAACGTGGACGTGGATATCCCCCTGAATACGTTCACCGTCGTCACCGGGGTCAGCGGCTCCGGAAAATCCTCCCTGGCCCTCGATACGCTGTACGCCGAAGGTCAGCGCCGCTATATCGAATCCCTGTCCTCCTATGCCCGCCAGTTCCTCGAGCGGATGGACAAGCCCGAAGCCGACCTGATCGAGGGGATCCCGCCGGCCATCGCCATCCAGCAGAAAGCCGCGACCAAGAATCCCCGTTCGACTGTGGCCACGGTCACCGAGGCCTACGATTTCCTCCGGGTGCTTTACGCCCGGATCGGAACGGTTCACTGCCGGCAATGCGGCCGGCCGGTCGCCCGGGATACGATCGACGCCATCGTCGATTTTCTCCGGACGCTTGCGGCCGGAACGCCGCTGACGGTCACGTTCGAGACGACCGTCGAAAAAAACGGAGCCGGGCTGAAGAAGCTCGGATTTTTCAGGGCCGTGGTCGACGGCGCGGTCGTCGCCCTGGACGACCTTCCGGCTCCCAAAGGCCGTCGAGTCTCGGTCCTCGTCGACCGGCTGAATCTCGACCCGGACGACCGCGAGCGGCTCGTCGACTCGATTGAATCGGCGATGAAATACGGCGGCGGCCGGGCCCGGGTCCGGACCGACGACGGCCGGGAATTCGCCTTTTCCGACAGCCTCGAATGCAAGGCCTGCGGGATCGCCTACGAAGACCCCTATCCGAACCTTTTTTCCTTCAACAGCCCGCAGGGCGCCTGCCCCGAATGCCATGGGTTCGGCGACCTGGCCGTCCTCGACGAGGACAAGATCGTCCCGGACCCGTCGAAAACCCTCGAAGACGGGGCGATCGATCCGTGGACCAAGCCGGTCTCCAAGAACGTCATGCGGGAGATGCTCCGCGAAGCCCGGAAGCGTGGAATCCCGACCCGGGTTCCCTGGCGGAATCTGAAAAGCGAAGACCGCCGGTTCATATTCGAAGGCGGCGGCTCCTGGTACGGAGTCAAAGGCTTCTTCGACTGGCTCCAGGCAAAAAAATATAAAGTCCAGGTCCGGGTCTTTCTCAGCCGGTACCGCAAGTACGCCCCCTGCCCCGCCTGCGCCCAAACCCGCCTGAACACGGCAGCCTTAAACGTTAAGGTCGGCGGGCGATCGATCGGCGAGGTCGTCCGGCTGACCGTCCGGGAGGCGGCGGGCTTTTTCGAGAGCCTCGTCCTCGAACCCGAGGAAAAGAAAATCGCCGAGAAGCTGGTCGCCGAAATCCAGAACCGCCTTAAATACCTCATCGAGGTCGGGTTGGACTACATCACCCTCGACCGGATGACCTTCACCCTCAGCGGCGGTGAAGCCCAGAGGATCAACCTGGCCGCGGCTCTCAGCTCATCGCTGGTCGGGACGCTGTTTGTCCTGGACGAGCCCAGCATCGGTCTGCATCCCCGGGACAACGCCCGGCTGGTCCGGATTCTCAAGTCGCTCAAAGACGTGGGGAACACGGTCCTGGTCATTGAGCACGATCCGGACATCATCCGGGCCGCCGACCACCTGATCGACATGGGGCCCCGGGCCGGAGAGCACGGCGGAGAAGTTCTATTCGCCGGGCCGCTCGCGACACTCCTTAAATCCCGGAACGGCGGGGCGCCGCCCCCGGGCAACAGCAACGGATCGGTGACCGCCCGTTATCTCACCGGCGAGAAGGAAATCCCCGTGCCCCGACGGCGCCGCGATCCCCGCGGCTTCCTCCTGGTCAGAGATGCCCACGCGCACAACCTCAAGCATATCGACATCCGTCTTCCCCTCGGCGTGTTCGCCTGCCTCACCGGGGTTTCCGGATCGGGCAAAAGCACCCTCCTTCACGACGTCCTCTACCGAGGCTGGAGCGGGGAGACGCGGGACGGGTTCGCCGAAATCCGCGGCCTGGAACGCATCGACAAGATCATCTGCGTCGACCAATCGCCGATCAGCGCCTCGCCTCGGTCCATCCCGGCCACCTACACCAAGTCGATGGACGGCATCCGCGAGCTCTTCAGCCAGACCCGCGAGGCCAAGCTCCTGGGCTTCAAGCCCGGGACGTTCTCCTTCAATACCAAGGGCGGCCGGTGCGAGGAGTGCGAAGGAGCGGGCCGGCAGATCGTCGAGATGCAGTTCCTCTCCGACGTGACCCTCGTCTGCGAGGCTTGCCGGGGCAAGCGCTTCAAGCGCGAAGTCCTCGACATCCGCTATCAGGGCAAGACCATCGACGAGGTCCTCCACCTGACCGTCGACGACGCCCTGGATTTCTTCGCCGATCGGCCGGAAGTGGGGAACAAGCTCAAGCCCCTTCAGGACGTCGGCCTTGGGTATCTCCGTCTGGGTCAACCGACGACGACCCTTTCCGGCGGGGAGCTGCAGCGGATCAAGCTGGCTTACCACCTCGTCCACGAGCGCGACCGAAACATCCTCTATCTTTTCGACGAGCCGACGATCGGACTTCACCCGGAAGACGTCTCCACCCTCTTACGCTGTTTTCAACGCCTCGTCGACGAGGGGCATTCCCTCATCGTCATCGAGCACAATCTGGACATCGTCAAGAGCGCCGATTATGTCCTGGATATGGGGCCGGAAGGCGGAGAGAGCGGCGGCCTGATCGTGGCCGAAGGGACGCCCGAAGCCGTGGCGAAATCGCGGGCGTCCATCACGGCCAAATACCTCCGCAAGGCGCTGAGAGCATAGGGGTCAGGCCCAGCTATCGCTGATTTTCTTTAATCCGCCGGATGATGGGCCTGACCCCTTTGCTTTAGGATTAACAAACCGTTTAAATTCCGCGTAAGGCCGACCCCTTTGACTTCATCGACTCCGGCCCCAGCAGGCCACCGGAGATTACGATATTCATCGCCTCCGACACACTCCACGCCACGTCTTTGACCTGGGATTCGGCGACAATCAGCATGAACCCCGAAGTGGGATTAGGGGCTGTCGGGACAAACAACCGGAGAAGCTTTTGGCCCGATTTCTCCTCAACCATCGAGCCCATCACGAACCCGATCGACCACACTCCCGGCCGAAAATGCTCGACCAGAACGACCCGCTTCAACCCCTGCTTTTCGGGCGCGGAAAAGGCCGAACCGAGCTGTTTTCCGAGAAGGTAAATGGTCTTGATCAGCGGGATGTGGGAGGAGGTCTTGTCTAGAACTCCGATCGCCCAGCGGCCCAACCAGTTGGAAGCCAGGAGGCCCAGAAGATAAAGGAGGAGAAGGACGAGAAGGAATCCGAGCCCCGGGATTCTGATGCCGATCCAGCGCTCCAGCAGCCGGGCGATTCGCTGATCCACGGCCAGGTAGAGAAAGCGGAGGACAAAAAACGACAGCGCCAGCGGAAGAAAAGCCAGGAATCCGCGAAAAACATGCGTTTTGAGATGTCGGAAATATTTCTTCATTTTCCGCCGATCGAAACTGGATTTGAGGTCACGACATTGCCGGCGGCGGGCCGGACGAGGCCGAGGGGCCCGGCTTGGTTACCGGGGCAGAGGACGTCTTCGCTTCGGGCCCGGCCGGGACGGCCGCCGCTTTCGTCTTTTTCTTCCGGTCGACCTTTGCGACCAGATAGCCGATGATCAACCCGACGGCGAACACGCCCAGGACCAGGAAGAAAAGAGGCGCATAAATATGCCAAAATAGCATTTGGAATTCGACGAGCCCTGAATTCTGAATCAGGACGATCGTCAAGATGACGACGAGGATGAGAATAACGACCGTTTTCGCTTTCATCGAATCCTCCTAGGTTCGGCCGGCGGCGGCCTAAAACCATTTTTTTCGTTTGAAAAACCTGACCAAGCTTAACCCTACGATGATAATGATGCCCCAGATCAGAAAATATCCGTAACGCCATTCGAGTTCCGGCATATGCCTGAAATTCATCCCGTAGACGCCGACGATGAACGTCAAGGGGATGAAGATCGTCGAGATGATCGTCAGGACCTTCATGATCTGGTTCATCCGGTTGGACATGCTCGACAGGTACGTCTCTAACATCCCGGCCAGGATATCCCGGTACGTTTCGGCATTGTCGATGACCTGGATGATGTGGTCGTAGACGTCGCGAAGAAAAATATTCGTCGCCGGCTGGATCAGGGACGATTCCTGCCGTTCGATCCCGGCCACGACTTCCCGCAGCGGCCAGACCGCCTTCCGGAACATCAGCATCTCCCGCTTCATGGTGTGGATGGCGTGGAGCGTTTCCTGGCGGGGGTCCTGGATGAGCTCCTCTTCGAGCTTGTCGATCCTGTCGCCGACGTTTTCCAGGACGACGAAATAATGGTCCACCACCGCATCCAACAGGGAGTAGGCCAGGTAGTCCGTCCCAAGCTTCCGGATACGGGCCTTGCCGCTCCGGATTCTTTCCCGGACGGAGTCGAACATATCGCCCGGCTCCTCCTGGAAGGTCAGGACGAAATTTTTACCGAAAACCAGGCTCAGCTGCTCGGTCACCACTTCGGTCCCCTGGCCATTGAGCTCGACCATCCGGGCGACGATATAAAAAGCATCGTCCAGCTCGTCCAGCTTGGGCCGCTGGGATGTGGTCATGATGTCCTCAAGGATCAGGGAATGGAGGCCGAACGCTTTCCCGATCTTCTCGACGGTTTCCGGGTCATGAACGCCGTCGACATTGATCCAGGTCACCGTCGAGGTCAGGTGGAAGGGAAAGCACTCTTCGACAGTCTCGACGACTTTTTCGAAGAAATGCTCGCCGTCGTAATCCAGGATGGTGATGCGGGGGCGGTCGACCTTGCGGCGGCCGACATGAACGAGGCTCCCCGGGGAAAGCCCGGTCTTCTTGGCTCGCGAGTTCGAATTCCGGCCCATCCGATCCCTCCTCCCCTATCGTCCGGACGTTCCGCCCGCCCCTCCCCGGGAAAAGCGCCGGTCAGCGGCCGCGGCGCTCGGACGTCTTTTCCGCGGCTTTCGGCGCCGGCTTTTCTTCGGAAGCGGGAGCGTCTTCCGTGACTTCACCCGCCTTCGGAAGTCCGACTTTAGCCCGGATCTCTATATCCAGAGCGGCCGCA
>Ga0105099_10001771_pt1 | contig 13207 bp, 12 predicted proteins | sample PPLLak3cmMay2015_2_FD_79138 | JGI IMG/M metagenome (GOLD analysis project Ga0105099, IMG submission 79138) | Freshwater sediment microbial communities from Prairie Pothole Lake near Jamestown, North Dakota, USA - PPLs Lake P8 Core (1) Depth... | ecosystem: Environmental > Aquatic > Freshwater >...
TCCCGGGGTGTAGAAATTTATAACAATTTATTTACCCCGCAGTACTCCGGCAGCCAGAGTCCCAACTTCTTTGAATCGTTTATTTCTTTACGTGACAATCCTAACCGCGGCGGTCACCATAAAATTTATAATAACACTTTTGTGACACCAGTCGCAGGCGGTCAGGTGGCCGCGATATTGGAAGATGACCCCGGGTTTCCTTCGCCCAATCTCGATATTAAAAACAATATTTTCAGCGGATTTCAATGGACATATTTTCTTTGTTCGGTAAACAATACTATTGATTACAATAATGTCAACTCTGCAAAGAATATCGGGAAGTGGGGCGGAGCATGGGTAACAATGTTTTGTGATTGGCAGAAGCTCGGTAATGACATTCATGGGATAAATGCAGAACCACAGTTTGCGTCGTCCACCGATTTCCATCTGCGCTCAGGCTCGCCGTGCAAAGATCGAGGAGTGATATTGGGGGAACCATATTCCTATGATAAAGACGGGAAAAAACGGCCGCAGGGTACAACGTTTGATCTGGGCGCTTTTGAATTACCTTTTCAAATTGAGATCATTCAGAATAAACCAGTGAATTCCAACCATGCTACTCAAGGATTGGGTAGTGATCGGATATATACTATCTCCGGTAGACTTATTACGCAAGCTAACACTAGCAGGGCGGCAAAGAATCGAGTTATAGTCATAGTCTCCGAAGGGGCAGACAAATCTAAAGTAAGGCATGAATTGGTACGGTAAATGCGATGTTTAATAATCGGGGACGGTCTTGCACCGAAGGCCGTTTTCAATAACGTTTAACGCGCATAGTATTTTGAGTATCTTCGATAGGTGCTCACCGCATCATGGGTCGCTCCGTTTAACACATAGCCAAGGATTTTGTCGGGTAACTGTTCATATTCATTAATGCGGTTGACAAGATCCGCCACCCTTGATTTACCGGAACGGACAACGAAGATATAGTGATTAAAAAATTTCTGAATCACCACTGCGTCCGAGACTATGCCGACAGGTGGGGTGTCGATGACCATATAGGCCATTTTTTTTCCACAGAATAGCCTGAATTCCTCCATGCGCAGTGATGTTAACAGCATGCCCGGGTTTCGTGGTTCCCGTCCCGAAGGAATCAAATAAAGGTTGGGTATCTTTGTATTGACAATAGACCTCGTAATATCATCATCAGTAAGGGGATCGTGCCTGGAAAGAAGGGCGGCGAGGCCGCCGGAATCGGGCAAACCAAAAATTTCTTTCACTGTTCCACGACGCAAATCGCCGTCTACGAGCAGCGTGCAATGCCCTCGCATGGCGATCGCCAGCGCAAGATTGGCGCTGATTGTGGATTTGCCGCTGCCGCCTTCAAAACTCGACACTACAATGCTATGGTCTGCGGATTTAAACATGCGTAATTTTATTTTTTCCAGCAAAGAATTAAAGATTTCCTGGGTAAAGTTCGGATTGCACTCAACGTTAATAAGAGGATGAAAATGCTGTTTACGCTTGCTTCGTTTATCGTTTGTTGGAAAAAAAATAGGGATCGCTTCAAGAACCGGATTGCTGGAGATTCGTGCAAGTTGACGTTGCGTGCGAACGGTTTTATCGAAAAAATCGAGTACAAACACGGGGCCAAAGGTTGCCATTATCGCAACAAGAATACAGATGATCAGAAGTCGACTTGGATCCCTCGGAGGAGGAAGCGGTGCAACCGCATAGTCCATAATATAAAAGTCGGTCGTTTCAACCGCATCGGCCACTTTTGCCTTGTTAAAGCTGCCCAGCACCGCGGAATATATATCAGCATAAATTTCCCGATTTCGCGTCAGTTCACCCAGTTGCATTTCCAGAGCCGGTAATTGCCGCAAACGATTGGATATTTGTTTAACATTCTGCTGCTTCTTTGAAATTGCGGTTTGTGCGTTTTCGATGAATTCGTCTAATGCTTCATTGATCGCCGAAGACAATTTATTAATGGCGTATTTATTTTCGAGCATTAAAGGGTGCTTTGATCTGTATATTTCGGCCAACTCATGCTGCTGTTTGACAAGTCGGTTAAGCTCTTCCGAAAACATTTTGCTGGCTGGGACGGAATATGACCCCAGCATATCTACCATTGTTTCTACAATCTGCAAGATCTTTGTTGAATCCGCATTCAAATACTCTTTTCTCAAGTTTTTAGCATTAATTATATCGGCAGACAGATTCTGAATGCCGTTATCGAGTTGCCCAAGGCTGTTGAATGTCTGTTGTGTTTGCTGGTTCATACCGACCTGAGGGTTCGCGGAACGGAAATCGCGTATTTCAGATTCTGCCTTTGAAAGGTTGGCCTGCGCAAGTTGTAACTGCTTGCCAAGCGAACCGACGACGCCGCGTTCATGCTGACGGCGAAAACTTAAATTCTTTTCTATAAACGCATCGGCGATTGCATTGGCTGTTTCGGCAGATAGAGAATAATCCCGATCCGACAGAAGCACGGTAATGTAGTTGATGCCCTTTTCGGGGTCGGCCCGTTTTATCGTCAGGTTCCGATAGACCGCCTCTACCGCGACACGAATGTCGACGACACGAAACGTGAAAGCGCGCGGCCGTGCACGTACTGACCGGCTGAATTTCAGAGAGATACCCTGCATGGTAACCGGTGCGTCAGCGGACCACTTCCCGGTAGCGATAATATCGTATTTACTACCGGGCAGAAAACCGATAAACGGCAGCGAGATTGCATTCGTGTCATAATAGCAGATCATAAATTCGTCATTATTTTTAAGTTTGGATATGAAACGGACACAATACGTGCCGTTGAGCACTGATGAGTCGATGCTTACTGAATCAAACATATCATCGCGGCTTTTGGGAACTGTCCAGAGTTGCAATGAAAGCTTTCGCACTACATCCCTGAGGAATGTGCGGCTCATCATAATGTCTTCCCGTCCAAGGTTCGCCGTAACCCCTTCTTTGATGCCTGATGCGTCGGTTGTGTGCTCTAAACCGATCAATGCGCGGGCCGGGAGCTCTGGATTTTCAGGCCGTACAACCAGGAACACAAATGCAACAACGCCAAGTAATAGTAATGGGCCGGATAACAGGATGTACCATTTTGCTCTGCTGAACAGATGGCGGTAATGTTCTCCATCGCGAATAGGAGCAAGTGCCGGCTTTAATGGACTCTGGTGATTAGTATGCATGTTCATTGTAATAATACCAATAAGGTTAAAACAAGTGTCCCTGAAGCGATAAGGGTGGATACGATAAAACTGGCAACCGGCAGCCTGTCTCTCTTTGTGCGTAGAGTGATGCATATCTGGTCGCCCGATTTAAATCCCATCGCATAAAGCGACTGTATCCCTTCGACCTTTGATGTCAGGTCTGTGGCGATTACCGTGCCGCTTCGTTCCCATCGCATCAGTTTCAGACCGTCATCACGTATGGTACCGCCTGCTGCGCTTAAGGCACTTGAAAACGGATACAGGGGATTCACAAGATACATACCGGGACGTATAAAGCCTCCGAGCAACGACAGGCGTATCAATGGTTCTACCTGCATTGAAGGGTAGGCCAGATACTTTCCATACCCATTGGTGAGATAGTCGGTCAACCCGGAAACAGACAAGTGTGTTACCTGGACAATACCAAGTATCGGCAGTATAATAAATCCGCCGTCCAGAATAATGTAGTTTCCTGATATAAAGGAACCGGTATCGGGGAAAGCTTTAATCCGGAGCACGTCTCCGGGCCCAACCCATGTGGATAAGGGTAAATCAATACCCGCATTCGAAATAACAGCACCTTGTTCATCAGAAGCAATTGCGACGGATTCCTGAAATATGCCGGCGGTCGCCAAAGTGATAATAATCAATAATCTATACAAAATAAAGAACCTCCTGATATATAATACTACAATAATTGTATGTAAATGCTTTTTCATAATCAGTCGCTTCGGTCACTGCCTCAGTGTCCAGACTGACGCCCCGTTTTTTCTGTTACTCAATCACGACGTCTGAAAATACAATCTCTTTTGACAAAAAAATAATACACCGGATTTCAGGAAAATCAGCAGGCAAACCCGTTTTTCCGGTACGAAAAATCCTCTGTTTGCGTTTGAGTGGTTTAATACGTTTTGATAATTAAAAAAAGCAACATTCGTGCCAATGGATTTAAATATGTGAAACAAACAAGATATTTATAATGTAGGTATATGTGATCGAACATTACTTGACATTTATCGTTATTACAACTTCAAATTATTCGATACCTTCTTGAAATTGAGAATAGTAATTCTCAATATTAGGAAACCCAGGACTTACAGAATTTGTATTGTATAGGGGGCTATCTTACAGGTGATAGGATTGTTGCAGGTTTTTCTCATGATAAATGAATAAATATCATCGATTTGAGCAAAGAGTCAAAATGGTTTCAGTAAGATAGCTTATGGCATGGTTGTTGCATGTTTAGTTGGATAAAGAAGTCCCGTGCTCTGCACGTGACGCTTAAATAACCCGAGTGACTATTTTTTGTCTGTAATCGCATTATAAGCAGGAACGAAAGAAACAATTCGGCATAATTAGTTAGTACTGGAATGGAGGAAACCATGAATATCATTAGGAAATGTCCGGTAGTATCCGGTGCAGGTATGATAATCGCCGCCGGGATAATGCTAATTATCAAGTGTACACGATTTGGGCATCGGATGGGCATATATGAAAAAACGGGGATAGACATAGACGAAAGGTTGAGGGCGTCAAAAGGCGCTTTTAACGAGGCTACGGCTCATGTAAAAAGTCTATTTGAACTTATAAAAAACCGAAAACCTTAATGACGTCAGTTCATCGTTTCAAACGAGAGCATTATGAATACGATAAAATGCTTTATTTTTTATTTTTGCCGCATTATACCCTTAATTACCATCGCTTTGGTTACATGGAATTTTGCGCGTTTATGGTATGAAGAGTAAGCAAAAGAAAACAGCCTCGTCATGGATGCATCTATCCGTGCCGCTATGGATAAGCTTGAAAAAATCGCGATGGCAGCAAGCGGTCGGAGAGAAAACCAGGGGAAAGGCTTTGAACCATCGCCGAATAATGAAGAAGACACTTGAAAAGTCGGACGATTTCGTTTAGCGTGTATTAAACCATGAGCAATTAGAATGTAGATGCGAGTCCGCAAATAGTCAGGTTGTAATTTTTTTTAATCATTTATTTCTACCGATAAGGAAAAGCATTATGAATTCGTTATTGAAAACAATTGTAATAGCGACGCTTATTTTTTCGATAAGCCTGATTTGTGCTTGCGCATCGTCCAGCCTTGTCGATATATGGCATGATCCTGCGTTTCAAACTCCGTCGTTAACCAAGATGATGGTTATTACGGTGAGAAAGAATGCGACAAAACGGCGCATCTGGGAAGATGCTTTTGTCGGCGAGCTTGTAAAGCATGGTGTGAGCGCAACACCGTCATACAGTTTGTTCCCCGATGCACCTCCGGACACGAATCAGGTTATAACGACGGTACAAGAGAACGGTTTCGACGGCATTCTGGTTATTCTCAGCCTTCCGACGGAAACTAATACGCACTATGTTGAAGGGTATACATCCATAGAGCAGGATGGCCGTTATATTCCACCCGGATATCAGAGGGTGCGGTACATCTATCAAGGGTATCCAAATAGACCTACAGATCAGAGGGTACAGTACATTTCATATTGGCAAAGATACCGGACCTATTATCGCGAAATAGAACATCCGGGATACACCGACTCTCAAACGGTCGATATTCGAGCAATAGACGTTACCACAACCGGAACCGAAGGCCGGTTGATCTGGAGTGCGACGAGCAGAACACCCGATCCCGGTTCAGTAACGGATGTGCAAAGTGAAATTGTCAGCCTTGTGCTATCCGAGCTGGCGCAGCGAAGTATCATCAGTCCCAAGAAGTAGGAAGCGCCGGCTGCTGAAGGCAAATTGAAAAAGGAATGATATGTTAAGTGCCCAAAATTAATAGCTGAGCATTTAAACCACGCTTTAAGGGCGGGGTGTTAAAGAAATAAAAATCATTATACTCATTTTCTCAAACTAAAGGGAGGGTCTCATGACGACCTATACAACACATACAACAGGTATTTCAGGCCGATGGATGCAATTCCTCGGAGTGATGCTGACGGTTGCTTTTGTGGCGTCTGTCGCTGCTGTGTCTCATTCGCCGACGCCGGTGAATCTTGGAACGGCCGCCAATTTCGCGATTCTATCCAAAACAGGAATATCAGTCACCGGAACCACCGCAATTGTCGGAGATATCGGAGTTAGTCCAACCGCAGCGACATACATAACTGGATTTGGATTGATAATGGATGCCTCAGGTACATTTTCGATATCATCGTTGGTCACTGGAAAGGTATATGCCGCCGACTATACTGACCCAACGCCGACTAATATGACTACGGCGGTAAGCGACCTGGAAACCGCGTATACCGACGCCGCTGGCCGAACATTGCCTGATTACACTGAACTGTACTCCGGAGATTTAACGGGGAAGACCCTCACGCCTGGTCTTTACAATTGGAGTACCGGGGTTCTGGTATCTGCTGCCGGCGCAACCATATCGGGCAGCGCAAGCGACGTCTGGATATTCCAGATAGCGCAGAATCTGGAATTGGCCGACGGCGCCATTGTTACTCTAAACGGCGGCGCTCAGGCTTCCAACATCTTCTGGCAGGTCGCCGGCCAGGTTACCCTTGGAACGACGGCTGCCATGAAGGGAATCATATTGTGTCAAACAGCGATTGTGATGAGTACCGGCGCTACGTTGAACGGCAGAGCGTTGGCTCAGACAGCAGTTACCTTAGACGCCAATGCAGTCACTGGGCCGGTAGCGGTGGGCATAGTCGATAATAAGGTATCGCTTCAAGAATACACGCTCTACCAGAACTATCTAAATAACACAATAGAATTCACTGCTCCATCAAACGGAAGAACGACGTTGAGAATATTGAATACACGCGGGCAAGAAGTTGCGATGTTATTCAACGGTGAAACGGAGGCCGGAAAATGCAATCGAGTACGATACAATACGAGCGGGTTGGCAAAAGGGTTGTATTTTTCAAAACTGGAATTCAATGGTAAGTTAGGTCTGAAGAAGTCGATTCTGGTTATTAAGTAAGAGATTTTTAACAAGGTGGCGTCGGTTAGCTGTGTCATGGTACTGTCCATCTTAATCCCGTACGTGAGACCAAGGATGAGGTGGAATTGGGCTCATCGTTAGATAAATGCATCGCAACGGTTTTCAACCTTGGACAACATTTTAACCTGGCACGCTTGAATTTAAATGAAACATTCACAGGCAAGGAATACTGCAATGAAAATGTTAAAAATTGTTGTGTCTGTTGTTAGTGTGCTTTTACTCGCACTCTCTGTTAGTGAGGCGCGGGCTGATAACACGAATGATCCTACGCTTTTCGGTTTCAAGATCCGGATTGGCGGCCGGTATGATAATGTCCGCAAGTGCGTTGCCAGCAAAACCGGCACTAAAGGGGGCATCGCAGCCGATATTGCTGCGTTTGCCGAATTCCCTGTAAGTAATGGAGCGTTCGTACATATCGATATTCCCGTGATGCGACCAATCCTTTTCGCGGCCGCATTTCATATGCTACAATTCGAGCCCACGGTGGCGCTTAAGTTCTCCGACAGATCGAACAATAATGTCGGGTGGGTCGCGGGTCCGGCCCTTGGCATTTCCCTGCATTATGGACCGGATTACAAATCAGAGACATCAGGATCTGGCCGCAGCCAAAGCTTTTTTGCCATGGGACCTATTATAGGTGTATATGCAGGCCTGGACTTCCGGCGTCCGGGAGAGAAGTTTAACTTCCAGCTCGGTTTATCGCCATACATTACTCCGCTTTTTGGCATCGAAGATCCCGGAAATCATCGCGGCGTTGTCATAGGCGGTCTTTTGGATGGATTGTTTTGCTTTAGGAACAAGTATTAGTACCGGATGGTTCAGCAATTCTGTATGGCGATTTCAGGGTGTAGTCGAATATCACTATTCAAACATGTCACTATTGGTAAAACGTGATGTTTCAACTTTAACAAAAAACAGGAGGAAGCACAATGTCCTTACTATCTCTTCTCATTGTTCTCGTCGTTGTCGGTGTTATACTGTGGCTCATTAACACGTACATCCCCATGGATGGAAAAATCAAGAAGATCTTGAATGTAGTAGTAGTCATATTAGTGATAGCATGGTTGTTAAGTGCATTCGGAATTTTCGGTTCCCATTCAAACGTGCGCATGGGGAATTTTCACATGGGGTGGTGAGATTTATAGAAGTATAAGCAAACTGGACCTTTCAGCGTAATAATGTGTTAAGCTGATGGGTTGTAATCAAGCCATCAGCTTATACACATTATTATCTCGGACCTTGCCGTAGGGATAACCACCCAGGTGCAACCCTATAATATTTCCTTGTAGTATGAGCAGCGTCTATCAGCACAATAAAATATTCAACTTTGTAAAAAATAGTATTTAAAAAATCAAATAAAATGAAAAAAGCCCATTCAAAAAACACAACAGAGCTTCCAAGCTCACGAGGAGTTAAATATGTGTGAAAATAATTCTATAAAATCTCGTTCAGATATTCATCGGAAGTTAGGTTCAACCGACCTTAATAAATCAAATTATTTTCTGGTGGAAAAAACACTTCACCTCTTTGCCTTTGTATTCGTAATCCTAATTATTAGTTTGTTTTTTACGTCATGCGTGTCAAGTAAAAAATTAATAGCATCTGAAGCCAGAGTTGATGAATTGCAAAAAGACAGCTCCAATACACATAATCAACTGAATATGTGTAATGCGCAAATGAAAAATCTTAATAAAGAAAAATCTTCTTTGCAGAATGAAAATGCCATGACTCAAAGTGATTTGGAAGCCCTTGCTGTCGAATCAAACATGACTATTGCCGACCAGGCGAAGCAGTTGAAAGACTTTCAGAATATTATTCAATCACAAAAGGATGTGTTGAACAAGCTTAAAAATTCAATAGCTGATGCGCTCATGAGTTATAAAGCGGATGAGCTTAGCGTGTATATGAAACATGGAAAAGTGTATGTTTCCCTTGAAGAAAAATTGCTATTTAAATCGGGGAGCGATGTAGTTGATCCTAAAGGAAAAGAAGCACTTAAAACTCTTGCCAATGTGTTAAACACTACAAAAGACATCACGGTTACCATTGAAGGTCATACAGATGATGTCCCTATTAAAACAAAACAATTTGAAGATAATTGGGATCTTAGCACCGCAAGAGCCACATCAATTGTGCGCATTTTAACAAAAGATAATAGCTTTGATCCGAATCGTATTACTGCATCAGGCAGGAGCCAGTTTCATCCCTTAAAATCAAATACAACAGATGAGGGCCGTGCCGGTAACCGCAGGACCGAAGTTGTCCTGGCTCCCGACTTGAATGAGATTTATAAACTATTGTATCAGTAAATATGCTTACATGAAGTTTATACCCTCTTCCGGAGAGTGTAAACTTCATTTTATGAATTATGTAAGGATGAAATTAAATGTGTTGTCATGAAAAAATTAACTCCTGCTATTAAATTATTGCCAAAGCTTCAGGTTGTAACGAAGCATGCTATCAAGCTCGGCGAAAAAACAATTGCAAAAACTGAAAACATAGGCAGTTTTTTAACGGAGGTTGCGAATGTTTTTTTGTTTTTGGTGCGCACGATTAAAGAGACCTTTTCCCGCGATTTTGAATTCAGTGAATTTTTACGTCAGTGTTTTCAGATTGGATATAAATCGTTACCGCTTATTTCAGTAACCGGAATAATTATGGGGTTGGTGCTGACTATTCAATCGCGCCCGGTTCTTGTTAATTTCGGGGCGGTAACCATGCTTCCCGGAATGGTGGCTATATCGCTCATCAGAGAAATGGGGCCGGTTATAACGGCATTGATATGTGCAGGAAAAATAGGTTCAGGCATGGGCGCAGAGTTAGGTTCGATGAAAGTGACCGAACAAATCGACGCCATGGAAGTATCGTCCACCAATCCGATACGATTTTTAGTTGTCACAAGAGTGCTGGCTGCAACACTTATGATACCCTTGTTGATTTTATACGCTGACGCACTTGGCATATTAGGAAGCTGGGTGGGCGTAAATATTAAAGGTGACGTAACATTTGTTTTGTTTTTCACGCAAGCATTCAGGGATGTTACCTTTATGGATTTTTTACCGGCGGTCGTTAAATCGATTTTCTTTGGTGCGCTGATTGGTTTCGTTGGCTGTTATAAAGGATATACGGCAGGGCGCGGAACGGAGAGCGTCGGTGTTGCCGCAAATTCTGCGGTTGTGTTAGGTTCACTTTGTGTGATAGTTGCAGATATGATCGCAGTTCAAATTACGGATATGCTATTACTATGAATACATCCCAGACAAAAACTATCAATAATGACTCGTTTGAAACGATAACGGACGAATCGGTTATAGGCATTAACAACCTTAAGAAATCATTCGGCAAACAGGAAGTATTAAAAAACGTGTCGTTACGACTTTTTAAAGGTGAAAACCTGGTGGTGCTTGGAAAATCCGGTTCTGGAAAATCAGTCTTGATAAAATGTATTGTTCGGCTATTGGAACCCGACAGCGGAACAATCAATGTTTTTGGAGAAGATGTGAGTGCATTAAACCGTGAGGGATTGGGATCATTACGAAAAAAAATCGGTTTTTTGTTTCAGAGTGGTGCTTTATATGATTCCATGACGGTACAACAAAATCTGGAATTTCCATTACGAAGAATAAAAAAGAACCTTACACAAAAAGAAATAGACGAAAAAGTGAAAGAAGTCTTGGAACATGTCGGCTTATCCGGCGCCTTGGATAAAATGCCGTCGCAATTATCAGGAGGAATGCGTAAGCGAATAAGTCTGGCGCGAACCATTGTCGTTGACCCCGGAATAATGTTATATGATGAACCGACAACCGGACTTGATCCGGTAACGTCGGATGAAATAAGTTCACTCATTAACGACGTTCAATTAAAATATAAAACTTCTTCTATTATCATCACGCACGATATCGCCTGTGCCCGTATGACGGCAAACCGTGTCATCATGGTACTGGACGGCGAAGTTTATCAGGACGGTACTCTGGACCAGTTTGAAAAGTCAACCGACTCGTTAATCAAATCATTTTTAAAATAATCATATACTACGTCTCAAAACAGGGGCTATAAGAAACCATGGATACCCACACGACAAAATTCAAAGTACGGTTAGGACTGTTTAGCGCCGGTGGCCTGGCGCTATTTGTCATTGCCATTTTCTTGATTGGAAAACAGAAAAATCTGTTTAATTCTGTTTTTAAGCTTACGACGACATTTTATAACGTAAGCGGATTAGAGGTTGGGAGTAATATCCGCTTCTCAGGAATCAATGTCGGCACCGTTGATAACATTACAATAATTAATGATTCTACCGTACGGGTTATCATGCTGATTAATAAAAAGGTTCAGCAATTTATTAAAGCGGATTGTGAAGCATGCATCGGTTCCGCAGGAATTATTGGCGACCGCATTTTGACTATTACTCAAGGGAGTACTGATGCTCCATTGGCAAAAGACGGACAAGAAATTCTATCAAAAGAGCCGGTTGAAATGGACGACATAATGGCAAGCCTACTGGTAACAGCAGATAATGCCGCTATTGTTTCGGTTCTATTGACGGAAATCATGACTCAAATAAACAGCGGAAACGGAATAGTCGGGAGATTGCTCCAGGATTCAAGCATGGCGGAAAATATAAGCCAGACTATCGTGAGTCTTAGAAAAAGCAGCAAAGGATTAAATGAAAATATGAAAGCCGCCAAGAGTAATGTTCTTCTGAGAGGTTATTTTAGAAAGAAGGAAAACGCAGCTCAGAGAGTAAGGGATGATGCTGAAGAAGTAAAAGAAGAAGAACAAAAAGTATTGGATGAGGCAGAAGAAGTAAAAGAAGAAGAACAAAAAGTATTGGATGAGGTTGAGAAGCTGAAGAAAGATGCACAAAATGTAAATGACAAAAAACACCGATAGTAGACGGCAATTCTGATGCTGATTTACATTTCCAGCAGATGCGTTATATAAACAGTTTCAATAAAAGCTTTTCGCTGTAGAGCAAGGAAACAGAACTGCAATCAGGATGTCGGGGAGTCGCACCATGTTGTCACACCTTGAATTGATGAAACATCAGATTCTCGCTTTCCTTACCGAGTGATGGTCTTGTTGTATATGGTTATTCAGTGCCGTCCGTCACGACAGCCTGACAGTACAAACCATTAACCGAGAAATTTTAAACTACCATGAAAAAATGGTTGAAAGTTCTGCTTTGGATTTCAGGTTCAGTCACAGGATTGTTCCTGCTTATTATCGTGCTCATACAACTCCCCGCCATCCGGAATTTTGCAAAAAACAAAGCCATTATTTACGTGGAACGAAAGATTGAAACTCCTATTTTTATTGAAAGCATCGACATCGTGCTTCCCCAAAAAATAATACTCAAAGGGTTTTATTTTGAAAGTCGGCAAAAAGACACGTTACTTGCCGGAGAAAAACTTACAGTCGATATCAGTCTTTTAAAATTATTTGGCGGAATGGTCGAAATTAACTCCGTTGAGCTTAACGGAATTGTCGCTGGGATAAGCAGAAACAAGGATTCTGTTTTCAACTTTGATTACATCGTCAAGGCTTTTGCATCAAAGCAGCCGGAGCAGGAATCCGGTAAACCGATGAAGTTTTCGGTCAAGAATATCGGTCTTGACAATATCCGGGTTAAGTTCAATGACGTCATTTTAAAAAATGAAATTACGGTAAGTCTCAGCCGTTTGGTCATACAGTTCAGGAAATTCAGTCTGGACGAACTGAATTTTGATATTCCGCGGATACGCATGGACGGCCTCACGCTTATGGTAAAACAGGATTTTGAGCAGCAGAGTGCACGGAATTCACATGATGAAGAAACAGCGGCATCACAAAAGCCTGTCGTCACGTTGGTTCTTGGAGACATTGCGCTTACAAAAATTAAAGCCGGTTATGATAATATCGGGCAAAAACTGAACGCCGGGCTCTATATTCAAAGGATGCTGCTGAAATGTAACGAAATCGATCTTACTACGCAGATGATTGATCTTGAATATTTCGAAATTGTCAACAGCAAAGGAAGCCTGCTCCTGGGCAA
>Ga0105099_10001772_pt1 | contig 13206 bp, 11 predicted proteins | sample PPLLak3cmMay2015_2_FD_79138 | JGI IMG/M metagenome (GOLD analysis project Ga0105099, IMG submission 79138) | Freshwater sediment microbial communities from Prairie Pothole Lake near Jamestown, North Dakota, USA - PPLs Lake P8 Core (1) Depth... | ecosystem: Environmental > Aquatic > Freshwater >...
ATTCGCAATGTTGCCAAACGCGTTGCAGAAACCTACGATGCCGGTAATGACATTGTCGTGGTGGTTTCCGCCATGTCGGGTGAGACCAATAAGCTGGTTGCGCTTGCCAATGGAATATCCGAGTTTCCGGACATCCGTGAGTATGATGTCCTTGTTTCGTCAGGTGAGCAGGTTACCGTTGCTCTTTTGGCGATGTGCCTGAAGTCTATGGGCTACAAAGCAAAATCGTACCTTGGTCATCAGGTTCCGATTCTTACGGACAACTGTTTCAGCAAGGCTCGTATAAAAAAGATTAGTGACAAAAAGCTGAGGAAGGACCTGAGTGAGCGTACCATTATAGTTGCCGCGGGTTTCCAAGGGGTTGATAGTGACGGAAATATAACGACACTGGGACGTGGCGGCTCCGACACATCGGGTGTGGCTCTGGCTGCTGCATTAAAGGCTGATGTCTGTGAAATCTTTACCGATGTTGATGGCGTGTACACTACGGATCCCAATATTTGCGATACCGCGAGAAAAATCGAACGGATATCCTATGATGAGATGCTTGAACTTGCGAGCTTGGGGGCTAAAGTCCTTCAAATTCGTTCCGTGCAGTTCGCTAAAAAGTTTAATGTAGTTGTTCATGTTCGTTCAAGCTTCAATGATAATCCGGGAACCCTGGTGACCAAGGAGGATAAAGAAATGGAGTCGATACTCGTCTCTGGAATTACCTATGCTAAAGATGAAACAAAAATTGCCGTCATGCGTGTGCCTGATAAACCCGGTATTGCTGCCAAAATTCTTTCACCTCTGTCCGCGGCAAATATTTCGGTGGATATGATCGTTCAGAATGTCAGTGAAGACGGATTTACGGATTTTACTTTTACCGTTACCAAAGCAGATTTTAAAAAGGCCCTGCTGATAACCAAGGAAGCTGCTGGAGAAATTAATGCCAGAGACGTCCTGACTGACGATAATATTTCAAAGGTTTCAATCGTCGGTCTTGGTATGCGCAGCCATGCCGGGGTAGCGACAAGGATGTTTGAGACCCTTGCGAAAGAGGGAATAAACATTCAGATGATATCCACATCGGAGATTAAGGTGTCGGTGGTGATTGATGCCAAGTATACCGAGCTTGCCGTGCGGGTTCTTCATGATGAATTCGAACTTTCCGGTAAGGAAGTCACGGTTGAGAGATAATGGTTTTACGCTCGAACAATAAAGGTGAAATATGAGTCAGATTAAGCTCTATGATACTACTCTCCGGGATGGCACACAGGCCGAAGATATATCGCTGCTTGTTGAGGACAAGATCAGAATTGCCCATAAACTTGACGAAATGGGTATTCACTATATTGAGGGTGGCTGGCCGGGTAGTAATCCGAAGGATGTGACCTTTTTCAAGGATATGAAGAAGGAGAAACTTGGTCACGCTAAGATTGCGGCTTTTGGTTCTACCAGGAGAGCCAAATCGACTCCGGAAAAGGACCAGAATATCCGAACCCTTATTCAGGCCGAAACCGATGTCGTAACCATTTTCGGTAAGACCTGGGATTTTCAGGTACATGAAGCGCTTCGCATCTCTTTGGAAGAGAACCTGGAATTGATTTACGACTCGCTTGAATACCTGAAGGGCTACGTCCCGGAGGTGTTCTATGATGCTGAGCATTTTTTCGATGGTTTCAAGGCAAATCCCGACTACGCACTAAAGACCTTGAAGGCTGCCGAAGACGCCAAGGTAGACTGTATTGTGCTCTGTGATACCAATGGCGGCTCGATGCCCTTCGAAATTGCCGACATTGTGGATCAGGTGCGGAAGACTATAAAGACTCCCCTTGGCATCCATGCCCACAACGATTCTGAATGCGCTGTGGCGAACTCTCTTGCCGCGGTTGATCGCGGCATAGTTCAGGTTCAGGGCACAATCAATGGGTTCGGAGAGCGATGTGGAAATGCCAATCTCTGTTCAATTGTGCCAGCCCTGATGTTGAAGATGAAACACTCTTGTATTTCAAGTGAGCAGTTAAAAAGGATTTCCGAGCTTTCGCGTTTTGTCTATGAGTTGTCGAATATCTCACCCAATAAACATCAGCCCTATGTCGGAAAGTCTGCTTTTGCCCACAAGGGTGGTGTTCATGTCAGCGCCATTCAACGGCATCCCGAGACCTATGAACACATCAGGCCCGAACTCGTAGGCAATTCCACACGTGTCCTTATTTCCGATCTCTCGGGACGGTCGAATGTGCTAGCCAAGGCTGAGGAATTCAATATCAATCTGGACAGCAAAGATCCGATGACAATGGAGATTCTCGATAACATAAAGGATTTGGAGAACCGGGGCTATCAGTTCGAGGGGGCGGAGGCCTCATTCGAGCTTCTCATGAAGCGGGCATTGGGGACCCATCGAAAATTCTTCTCTTTGATCGGCTTCCGAGTCATTGATGAAAAACGCCATGAAGATCATCAACCGATTTCCGAAGCTACCGTCATGGTAAAAGTGGGTGGCAAAATCGAGCATACTGCCGCAGAGGGAAGCGGCCCGGTTAATGCCTTGGATAATGCCTTGAGAAAAGCTTTGGAGAAATTCTACCCTAAATTAAAGGAAGTGAAGCTTCATGACTATAAGGTCAGAGTCCTGCCTGCCGGTCAAGGAACTGCTTCGGCTATCCGGGTTTTAATTGAATCGGGAGATCGAGAAAGCAGATGGGGTACGGTTGGAGTTTCAGAGAATATCATCGAAGCTTCCTATCAGGCTCTTATCGACAGTATTGAGTACAAACTTGACAAGTGCGAGGGGGAGAGCCCCAAGAAATGAATGAGTGGCCCGGGAGGCTTGTCCTCTGGCTGCTGATGCTGGCTGTGTTTCTTCTCCTTTTCCTTCACGGTCGCCCTGGCTCTCACTCGAGAGAGAAGCTGGCCTTTTTGCCAGGAGGACGTGCAACTGGAGGTAGTATCACCATTCGCATTGAGGGTGATGGCGTAAAGCCTGGGATTTATCAATTCTATAACAATGTGTCATTGGGCACCGTCACAAATATGACGGTGCCTTTTTTGCGGGAAAAACTCCGCAACCCTGGTATGCTCAAAAATATCCTGTATACCGGTGATGTTGTTTCAGTGTTGCCAGGTGATGGTCAATATGTTGAAATTAAAAGAGATAGTGTTCAGGTTATGGAGAAGATGATCCTTGGTATTCCTCTTAATCCCAATAGTCTTACCGCTGCTGAATGGGAAATGCTTCCTCGAATCGGTCCGGCACTGGCAAAGAGGATCGTGCTTGACCGTCAATATAATGGCGAATTCTTGTCGATCAATGATCTTGATCGGGTTCCCGGGATAGGTGCTGCTACCGTTAAGCAGTTGGAGGCTTACTTTTCGCATGCGCTAGCATATTGATATAACAGAATAAAACGGTATTTTGTTGCACGCGGGGGATAAGAAAGCTCTCATATATTGAAGTTGGCACGTATGATGAATATTAAATAGGAACCTGTTATTTTTTCACTATTTAGTAAGGAGGGTTCATCATGCAATGTCCAAAATGTAGAGGTCTTATGTACTCAGAGAAGTATTATGACTATGTACGTTCCTATTATGCTTGGAAATGCACCGGGTGTGGTGAATTACTGGATCCGACAATCCTTTCAAACAGGGCGAGAAGAAATAACTTTATGATTGGCTAGTTCTTCCCTGGCGAAAGAACTCGCCAGGTGACAATTTTATAGCAGTAGTATGAGTTACTGTTAAAAGCGGATACCTTTGGGTTTAATCTGAAAGATTACCCGAACGGTTATGATTCTTCAGATCATAACAAGGTATTCGCTTTGTTGTTTTTTGCCTTCCTCATCCCTTCAAGCCATTTCCTGATTCATTCCTTTAGAAAAGAAAGCTACGATCGAAAATATTTTTTCATCGGTCTACCTGGGGTCCCTTGTTGAAATCCGGCATGTATTCTTCGCGAAGTCCTGCTATAGTATAGTCTGCAAGGCATTTATATGCCTATGACAGGCTATTTCTAGGAGAATACAATGGGAATCCCCGCTTATCCCTCTTCTCGGCAGATTGAGCTCAGCGATAAGGCCCGGCTCGATTCTATTTTTCAGCAAAGACAGTCCCGCGTATCAGAATTTACCTTTGCGAATCTTTATCTTTTTCGTAATGCACACCACTATAAACTGACTCGGGTCAGGGATTCGCTTGTGGTTCTTGGGACTGGTTATTCTGGGGAGTATTATTTTCTTCCGCCGTTAGATGGGAATATCGTAAATGCTTTGAATTTTCTCATTTCCGAGGGACATGTTCTTTATGGCGTTGATGAAGAATTGGCTGCTACTTTCCTGACGGGGTTTGACGGGGTTGATTCCGCCGAAGACCGCGATGCATTTGACTATTTATATAACAGGAGTGATTTGGCAACTCTTTCAGGGAACCGTTATCACAAGAAAAATAATCGCGTGCAGTACTTCAAAAAACGACATTCATTCACTATCGATACATACTCGCACAGGTATTATGCTGAGAGTCTTGCCCTTAACGTGGAATGGCGGCGGATTAGAGCGAGTGACGATAGTCGGTCATTGGAATCGGAGGCGGATGCTGCTGCCGAGGGGCTCGAAAAAGCAGCGATATTGGGTCTCGAGGGAGTAGTCGTTCTTGTTGATGGTCGTGTGCGGGCGTATGCTCTCGGTGAAAAGTTAAATGCCAACACATCGGTTTGTCATTTCGAGAAAGCAGACCCTTTTCTAGATGGGATCTATCAGGTTGTTGACCAGGAGTTCAATCGCCGGTGTTTTGTCGATTGTGAGTTTGTGAATAAAGAGCAGGACCTTGGAGAGCCCGCGTTGAGAAAATCAAAGCTTTCCTATCACCCTGTCGAACTCGTGAAGAAATATCGTTTCTGGAAAACAAAGCGCCGGGACTAGCCTGTTTTTTCCGGGAGTACGCTACTCGCCAATAATTTTTACCAGAACCCGCTTTTTTCTCTTGCCGTCAAAATCACCATAAAATATCTGCTCCCAGGGGCCTAAATCGAGATCATAATCGGTAATTGCCACTACCACCTCTCGACCCATTATCGTCCTTTTCAGGTGGGCATCGGCATTATCTTCGCAACCGTTGTGGTGATATTGGGAATAGGGTCTTTCCGGAGCCAGCATTTCAAGCCATTCTTCGAAATCCAGGTGCAGGCCGGGCTCATCGTCATTTATGAAAACACTTGAAGTGATGTGCATTGCATTGCAAAGGAGCAGACCTTCTTTTATTCCGCTATCCAGCAGGCATTCGCGAATCTGCGGAGTAATGTTTACAAAATCTCTTCTCTTGCTGATTTCGTACCAGAGTTCCTTTCTGTAGTGTTTCATGAAAACGGCCTCCTGCTGTCTCGTGTCAATCAATGTTTTTCTGGAAATAAAGTGATAGGGTGTCCAAGTCAAGCGCCGCCAAGGTTCCAAGCTGTGCTGTTGTTGCGTAAACACATCCGTTATCAAGAGGAATCAGCCTTGATGAGATGGATTTTATGATAGTTTCTCTGGAAACCGGAGTATGGCCGGTGATAACTTTCTTTTGGCCGATTATTTCATTCTCTACTTCCTGGGTTCGTGTCCAGAGCATCGCTTCCTTGTCGCTGAATGGATCATCTATGAGGAAGTTCAGGCCGGCATGAACAAGGATATAATCATTCAATTCGAGATAGTAAGGCAGGGCATTGAAAAACCTGCGATACAAAAGAGGCAGTTCGCAGGGATCTTCAACGCCAAAACTTTCAAGGGTTGTTCCGCCGCCGTTTAACATCCAGATACGAAAATAATCGAGGTTGCCGCATGCTTGAAGGAGCATGTCATCGTGGTTTCCGCGAATGGGGTAAACGGAGAACCCTTTAGTTTGCAGTTCGAAAATCTGGTCGATAACCTCTTTGCTTCTCGGGCCGCGATCAGTATAATCGCCGAGGAGATACACCGTGTCTGCAGCTTGTATTTTGAGTACATCGTGCAACAGGGCGGTAAAAGTATACGCGCAGCCATGAATGTCTGGTATGGCAAATCTTCTGGTTCTCATAAACACTATGCGTGCTGCGGAGTCGGCACGTGCCCTTGGTGCTGAAATTCGATATTTCAACCGTCCTCGTAGAATAACCTACTTTATCTTCAATGAAAAGAATGTAAACATAATAAACGGCAAAACTGGTAAGTTTGATTAAATCTTGATTAAATCTGCACCCCGGTCAAGACGGTATTGCCATGTTCCTGACTTTTGCGGATTGAAAAAATATTGGTGGAAGGGACTGAATGGTAGTTATTTGATGTTTCCATGCACTATGTTTATCGTCAACCATTGCCGGCTTGGTACGATATATAAAACAATCTGTTCAGGCATTTTTGCCCTTGACAATGAAATCAGGAAGTGAACAATTGCCGAAATCAAACAATTCCAGGGATAAATACATGAAGAAGATTCTACTTGTCGCAGCTATCTCGCTTAGTATTCTGGCCGTAGCCGGATACTTTCTCTTCCTGAAGAAAACGCCCCCTACGTATAAAACCGCCAAGGCAGGACGGGGTTCGGTTGTTGCAACCGTATCAGCAACAGGCACCCTCAATGCCGTCACGACCGTTCAGGTTGGAACCCAGGTGTCGGGAACAATTCAGAAACTTTTTGTCGATTATAATTCATTGGTAAAAAAAGGTCAGGTAATCGCCCAGATTGACCCTGCCATCTTTAATTCCCAGGTTCAGCAGAGCCAGGGCAACTACCAGAGTGCTCTGGCAAACCTGGCAAAACTGAAATCTGTCGCTCTCGATGCTGCGAGGACCCTTAAGAGGAACAGGCAATTACTGGTAGAAGGCATTGTCTCTCAAGGGGATTTTGATACAGCGGAAACCAATTACCAGCAATCTGTGGCCGCGATCAGGGCTGCGGAAGGAAACGTTCTCCAAACCCGCGGTGCGTCACGGCAGGCACAAACGAATCTGCACTATGCTACGATACGATCTCCCGTTGATGGGGTTGTGGTTTCAAGAAACGTCGATGTAGGGCAGACTGTTGCTGCCTCATTCCAAACGCCGACACTTTTTACCATCGCACAGGATCTGACCAAAATGCAGATTAATACCAGTGTCGACGAAGCCGATATCGGCAAGGTGAAGGTAGGTCAACCTGCCGTCTTTAACGTTGATGCCTATCCTGAGAGTCAGTTCAAGGGTGTTGTTTCACAAGTACGAATTGCACCGATTATAACCCAGAATGTGGTAACCTACGATGTTGTAATCATTGTAGAAAACCGAGACTTGAAGCTCAAACCCGGCATGACCGCCAACGTAAACATCGAGGTGCTAAGGAGAGAGAATATCCTGTCGATCCCCAGCGCTGCTTTGCGATTCAAGCCGGCGGATACTGGGGAGGAAACGAAACAACGGTCATCTGCTGGAAAATCGAGGTCAGGAGATTCTCTCCCACAAAGGGTCTTTATTCTGCAAGATGGAAAACCCCTGCGGGTCTCGGTACAGTCCGGAATAACCGATGATTCTCATGTGGAAATCGTTGCAGGAGAATTGCGTTCGGGCCAGGAGGTTATAATCGAGCAGGTTCTGCCTAAAAAGCAAGAGAGCTCTGCTGGTAGAGCCATGGGACCGAGGTTTTAAATGGGAGATATGATTGTTCGGGTTGAGGAAGTGTCCAAGGTTTACAGCATGGGGGAACAAAGGGTCGAGGCCCTGAAAGATGTTTCTCTGGAGGTGGAAAGTGGAGACTTTGTTGCAATTATGGGTGCGTCGGGAAGCGGTAAATCGACTTTCATGAACATCCTCGGCTGCCTTGATATCCCTACCTCCGGCACCTACTGGCTGCAGGGCGAAAATGTCCGCGGACTTTCAAGGCGTGACCTGGCTGAGGTGAGAAACAGAAAAATCGGGTTTGTATTTCAGGGATTTAATCTGCTTGCCCGGACTTCGGCGTTGGAAAATGTTGAACTGCCGCTCATCTATGGAAAGGTTCCTAACGCGACACGGCGAGAGCGGTCCCTCGCAGCTCTTTCGCTGGTTGGACTTGCGGATCGTGCGTGGCATACCGGCAATCAGCTCTCTGGGGGGCAGCAGCAGCGTGTAGCTATTGCGCGTGCCCTGGTAAATGAGCCTGCAATTATCCTGGCGGATGAACCGACCGGAAATCTGGATTCGGTAACCAGCGTGGAAATCATGTCGATTTTTCAAAGACTGAACAGGCAAGGCAGTACTATCATTATGGTTACCCATGAGCCTGAAATAGCTGCCTTTACCAAGCGCAATGTAGTGTTCCGAGATGGGCGCATTCTTTCAGACACTGTGGTCGTTAATCAAGTGGATGCCGAACAGGCAGGGGGCGGAAGTGATTGAATTATTACTCAGCCTGAAAATTGCCTTGCGGGCCCTCAGAACCAACAAAATGCGTTCTTTCCTCACGATGCTGGGTATAATTATCGGAATTGCCGCGGTCATTGCCATGGTTGCTATCGGATCAGGGGCAAGCAAGATTATCTCCGAACAAATTGCCAGCATCGGCAGCAATATCCTCCTGGTTTTACCCGGTTCAAGAACGAGTGGCGGGATCCGTCTTGGTCACGGCAGCACACCCACGCTTACCTATGATGACGCAAAGGCAATATCCGTGGAATGTTCAGCCGTGGCCCTCGCTGCTCCGATTGTTCGGGGAGGGGCACCGGTCGTGTACGGTAACATGAACTGGACTACAGCGGTAATGGGCATAACCCCCGAATATCTTGCGGTGAGGGACTGGCCGGTTATTGAAGGTAGAAATCTCGTCCAGTCCGATGTTGACGGCTCGACCAAAAATTGTCTAATCGGTAAGACTGTTGCTGATACCCTGTTCGGTTCAGAAGATCCAGTGGGTAAAATCATTCGTATCAAAAAACTGCCCTTTACGGTGGTCGGTATTATGGACCGGAAAGGGCGATCCCCCCAAGGATCTGACCAGGATGATATTGTCTTCGTACCGTTACGAACCGGGCAGAGAAAACTTTTCGGCAGCGAGTTTCCGAACTCGGTGGGGTCGATCATGATTCAGGCGAAAAGCGAGCAGGAGCTTGACCGGGCTGAAGAGCAGGTAAATGCTCTGCTGAATCAACGGCACAGGATTGGCCCAAGTCGTGAAGCCGATTTTACCGTGCGTAACCTGACGGAATTACTCGATGTTGCTGAACAATCATCTAAGGCTATGTCCCTGTTGCTTGGTGCCGTGGCATCCATTTCCCTGATTGTTGGCGGGATAGGCATCATGAATATTATGCTGGTTTCAGTTACTGAGCGCACGAGGGAAATCGGGATTCGTATGGCAATCGGGGCCACAGAGCGGGATATACTGCTCCAGTTTCTCACTGAGGCAGTACTCCTGACACTTATCGGTGGAATCATCGGCATGCTGCTGGGGGTAGGGGGAGCCAAGCTGGTTTCTGTCGTTTTTGACTGGCCTACGCTGATATCGTTTCAGGCCATCGCCATCGCCTTTTGTTTTTCCGGTGCGGTCGGGATTTTCTTTGGCTTCTATCCAGCCCGGAAAGCAGCATCACTGAACCCTATCGAGGCGTTGCGTTACGAATAGCCGTACAGTAGCGTACCGTAGTTTTTTCAAGAAAGGATTTCTGATGGTTTTATATCGTGTACGTGTGTTTATTTATATTTTTCCGCTCCTTGTCCTTGGACTTCCCGGTTATGCCCATGCCGGCGATGATATCGTTAATCTGACCTTAAAGCAGGCCATCAGCATGGCTGTCGAGAAGAATCTGGAGGTCAGGGCGGAGCTCTATAACCCCGCCATGAATGAAGCGGATATCAGACTGAACCGCGGTATCTATGACCCGTTCGTTACCCAGTCCACCAGCTATCAGCAATCCGTTACCCAGTCGGCCAGCACTGTTGTGTCTGGTGCCAGTATCAGCAGACAAAAGAGCCTCAAGGCTGATGCGGGGATTACCCAACTCCTGCCTATTGGGGGATCCCTTGGGCTTACCTTAACGAATCTCTGGAATCGCAGCAATGCCGATAGCAGCCGTGGCTTTCTCGACGAGTACTGGAGATCTGAATTGACGGCAAGCTATTCCCAGCCGCTGCTTAAAAATTTCGGCCGGGAGGCGTCCGAAGTCGGTATTTCCATAGCAGTAAACAATAAACTGGCTTCCATCGATCTATTCAAGAACAAAATCATTGATGTGGTAACCAGGGTCAGAACTGCGTACTTTACCTTGTACAGCCTGAAGGAAAATCTGGAGGCGAAGAAGACCGCCCTTACCCTTGCTCAAAAAATTCTCGATGATACCAAGGGACGGGTAAGGGCCGGGGTTCTTCCGGCCATGGAAATTCTGAATGCGGAGTTCGGTGTCTCGGCACGGGAGAAGGAGCAGATTGACGCGGAAAAACTTTTGATGGACCAGATGGACGTTGTGAGAATTCTTCTACAGATAGAAGGAACTCGGATTTTGAATCCTGTCGATCCGCCGACGCGTGAAAAGTATACGGTCAATGAAAATGAGGCAGTAACTCTGGCACTTTCACAACGGCCCGATGTAAAGGCCCAGCGGGTGAACCTCCAAACTCTGGAGCTTCAGAGTCGTGTGGCCCACAACAGGATTATGCCTGACCTGAGCTTCATCGCCAATGCTGCCCTGACCGGACTTGAGAAAGATTTCGGTCGCGACATGAAAAAAGTCGGTTCAGCCGAATATCCTGTCTGGGAGGTCGGATTGCAATTTAGCTATCCTCTCGGAAATCGAGCGGCTAAAAACGATTTTATCAGGAGCAGGCTCAGCTCGGAGCAAGCGCAGGTGCAGCTCAAGAATCTCGAAGAGAACATCAGAAATGAAATCAGAAGAGCCATCCGTGGTATGAGGGCAAACTACCTGCAGTTGGACGTTGCCGACCGCGGACTTGCTTATGCCGAAGAGCGAATGCGTGCCTATATCAAGCGGAACGAGGTGGGGCTTGCAACCACCAAGGAAGTGATTGATGTCCAGAACGACCTGGTTGCGGCCAAGACGAACCAGATACAGGCGCGGGCTGAGTATACAGTCGCCATTGCCCAGCTCTGGAAGGCCACCGGTGAACTGCTGGAGCGGGAAGGGATAACGGTTACCGGAAAGGAAGCGGATGCTTTGTATGACTCCAACAGCCGTTAACATGGCCCGGACCGGAAAACAACGAGACACTAGCGTGATACCGTGTACTTTCCGCAGCCTTGTTCTGCTGTTCTCCTTGTTAGTTTTGCTCCCGGCTTGCTCCGGGAGCGTGGATGAATCGAAATCGAAGCCGCCGGTTCCGGTCAAGGTGGGTGTTTCGATGCGTAAAACCATACCTGTTCAGTTACGCATCATCGGTTCTGTGGAGGCGTTATCGACCGTATCTATAAAGTCCCAGGTTAATGGGATGTTGGAGAAGGTTCATTTTCGCGAAGGAGAGGACGTCAGCAGGGGGGCATTACTCTTTTCCATCGACAGCCGACCCTTCGAGGCTGCATTGCGCCAAGCCAAGGCCGCTCTTTCACGAGATATCGCCCAGGAGAAATTTGCTCGTGATCAGGCGAGAAGATACGGTGATCTCCTGAAAGAAGGAATTGTTACTCAAGACCAGTATGAACAGTTACGGACAAATGCCGATGCTCTGTCCGAATCGGTTCGTGCCGGCAGGGCCATCGTGGACAATGCCGCTGTAATGCTGGGATATTGTTTTATACGCTCCCCTATTGACGGTCGCACGGGAAATCTTATGGTTCAGCAGGGGAATCTCGTCAAAGCAAATGATGTCCCGATCCTGGTGACCATCAACCAGATTAATCCGATTTACGTCACTTTTTCGGTTCCGGAGAAGGAACTCGCAGAAATCAATAAGCATATGGCAGCTGGGGACTTGAAGGTGGAGGCATTGATACCCAGTGACACTGGTCCGGCCGAACAGGGAATTATCAGTTTTCTGGATAATATGGTAGACCCGACAACCGGTACGATTAAAATCAAGGGAACTTTTGCGAACAGGCAAAGAAGGCTTTGGCCGGGTCAGTTTGTCAACGTTGTTCTGACCCTTGCCAGCATACCGAACGCTGTGATCGTGCCTGCACATGCAGTCCAGACCGGGCAGGACGGGCTGTTTGTTTTTGTAGTGAAACCTGACCGCACTGTTGAGTTCAGACCGGTCGTCACAGGTGTAACATACTACAACGATACCGTTATTGAAAAAGGTTTGAATGACGGCGAAACGGTGGTCACTGATGGTCAGCTGCAGCTGTCGCCCGGGACCCGCGTAACATTCGGGTCGGAGAATGTGAAGGACAAGGGAACAGTGCAATGAATGTTGCGGAGTTATTCATCCGCAGGCCGATCATGACTACTCTTGTCATGGTGTCGATACTCTTGTTCGGGTTGTTTGCCTACCGTCTCATCCCGGTGAGCGACCTGCCAAACGTAGACTTCCCTACTATCCAGGTGACCGCAAGCCTCCCGGGAGCCAACCCGGATACCATGGCATCGGCGGTTGCCATCCCCCTTGAAAGACAATTCTCCACCATTGCCGGGGTTGATTCCATGACCTCCGCCAATAGCACCGGTTCAACCAGCATTACGATTCAGTTCAATCTCTCCAGGGATATCGATGCAGCTGCTCAGGATGTGCAAGCCGCTATTTCCAGGGCCTCTCGCCAGATGCCTCCAACCATGCCGTCGCCGCCCTCATTCCGGAAAGTCAACCCCGCAGATCAGCCGATAATTTACCTGGCGCTGAGTTCTCCTACATTGCCGCTCTACTCGGTGAACGAATATGCCGACACTTTTATAGCCCAACGCATTTCGATGGTCGAAGGTGTCGCCCAGGTTCAGGTTTTCGGCTCTCAAAAATATGCGGTACGGGCGCAACTTGACCCGAAGGCACTAGCCAGTCGCCAGATCGGTATCAATGAGGTTGCCAATGCCCTGGAGAACAGTAATGTCAACCTTCCCACCGGGACTCTTGACGGGAAAAAACAGGCCTATACGATACAGGCAACCGGACAGTTGTACGATGCCTCCGCTTACCGTCCACTGATTGTTGCCTATCGTAATGGCTCTCCGGTGCGTTTGCAGGAACTTGGCCGGGTTATCGATACGGTGGAAAACGACAAGGTAGCGAACTGGTTCAACAATACCCGCGCCGTTGTTCTTGCCGTTCAGCGACAGCCTGGAACAAACACCATCGAGGTCGTGAACAGCATCAAGGA
>Ga0105099_10001773_pt1 | contig 13199 bp, 10 predicted proteins | sample PPLLak3cmMay2015_2_FD_79138 | JGI IMG/M metagenome (GOLD analysis project Ga0105099, IMG submission 79138) | Freshwater sediment microbial communities from Prairie Pothole Lake near Jamestown, North Dakota, USA - PPLs Lake P8 Core (1) Depth... | ecosystem: Environmental > Aquatic > Freshwater >...
CAAAATGCTGAATTACAAAATGCTGAATTACAAAATGCTGAATTACAAAATGCTGAATTACAAAATGCTGAATTACAAAATGCTGAATTACAAAATGCTGAATTACAAAATGGTGAATTACAAAATGGTGAATTACAAAATGGTGAATTAGCGGAGTCTACTGAAAACATCCAGAGCACAATTTCTACTCAAAGGATAGAGGAATTACTTGATATTGAACTTGATCAATATATGAATGGATCAATTGATTATGTCACAAAGTTGCTCAATACTGAATATAATCAAGCAGTGAACAAATCATTATTTGTAAATGTCAATAAAAATAATGATATGTACACATTAACAACCACAAATCTAAGTACTGATCGGTTGATTGAATTGCTTGATATTGAATTAGATCAATATATGGGTCATTCTATTAATAGGATCACAGAGTTACTTGACAGTGAATTCAATAATACATAATTACACAAATCTTGCTTTAATATTGAAGTGGTTAACAACACTATCCCATTTTCTCACGATATATTTTAATTGTTTATTGCAATCCAGTGAATATAATTCTTCTTTGTTACACCAACGTACACATTTGATTTCATTTGTATCTATTGGGGTCAATTTAGTTGAATCATTATTATTGAATGAAATTAAATAATAAATAGACTTTAATACTCGTTTAGATCTACATTTCTCATCTATGCGTATTTTGAGTGATGTTTCTTCATAAATTTCCCTCATTGCAGTTTCATGTGTTTTTTCGCCAAATTCTCTGTGACCTTTGGGTAAAGACCATTTTTCTTGCCCTTGAACAACTAATATTTTATCGCAATTTATGTCATATATAATGCCACCAGCACACACTATTCCATTATCATATTTGTGTATTCTCTTGTGAGAATTAAATTTTATATTTTTAACAATTTTAGATAGATTTGTTTCTTCCTCCATGTAATTGTTTTAATCTAATTCAATGTGCTATATATCAAATTGGATAAAATCAAATATTTTAAAATTATATTATTATTTTTTTGTTTGATCAATTAATCCAGATATAATACGATCTTTTTTCTTCTCATCTGCTAATTCCAAAATATGATTCTGTATATCAGCCAAATCGTAATCATTAAAAATTACATCCGTGTTTTCAAGATTAGTTGAAATAATATGATTACAAAATTGTAAATAACAGTTTCTGAGATTGTCAATTAATATTGCTTTGATACGTACCGCGTTTTCATCCAACTCTATTTTATCAGGCGTTTTATAATATATTTTTCGTGTTTTCGCGTCAACAATTTCTATTGGATAGTCTTTATATTCTTTGCCTTCAAAGTAAACTTTGTATAATAAATTAATACCTCCACGGATCTTTGTTTGAATACATGTTCTAATGAAGTTAAATGCCATCTCTTGTGATCCCATGATCTCGGTCAAAGATGTAACGTAATTTTCCTTCATAATATACTTGATATTTTGTTGTGGATACTGATATTCCTTTGTTTTTGGAATATCCTCATTTTTAGGAGGTTTGGGGGGGGTGGGGGGTTTAACTTGTTTTTTATTTTCTGCTTTTGATTTGAAAATAATTGGTAATTCATTATTTTCGATCACAGTTCCTTTCTTATGACATTTGATGCTTGACATGTGTTTATCCAAATTTTTTTGTGACACAAAGGTTTTCTGACATTTAACACATATATATTTAATATCTGTGTTCTCATTAGTCATTTCGATTGGTTTTTCTTTAATAGGTTCAGGAATCACTGTTTCATCTTTTTTATCCTGATTAAATCCCATTAATTCTAATAATATTGGTGGTACGCCAATGACTGTGACATCATAGCATTTATTATTTCTACTTAAATGAGAAATTAATCGCTGTTTTGTAGTGAATACTTGATGACAATATGGGCAATCAAACATATATAATGATAATATGAATATTTTATTTTTATATATAAAAAGTATGGATGTTATGATAAATGTTTATAAATTAATTCATCCTGTCTACAATTAAAGAAGGATAAATGATTAATCTCCGATTCTGTTGTTTCTGGTATATTAATATTTTGATTTGTCTCGCATGGTGTATAAATTAAATCAAATATGTGTGGACAATTTTCGATATCTGGCGAAAATGTTTTAGTATTTTCGATGTAATTATTATGAGGAGTGATTGGGTAGTGTGACTTCGTTAAATTAATTGGTATATTAATTTTCGGGATAGGTGCAATTTTGAGATATTTCCGAATAATGTCTTTAATTTCCAAAATTAACAAGTTATGTGAACAATTTGATTGATATTGATCAAGAATTGTTCGTAAAATTCTTTTATCCAATCCTCCAATCATTAATATTTCTTTTAAGCATCGAAAATGTCCATAGTCATATGCATATTCAATTGCTGTTTTACCCTTAGAATCAGTATAATTAATAAAATTGGTCACGTCTGATAATGTCAATAAATATTTAACTATTTGTAAATAATCATGATTTATCGCAGCCATTAATGGTGTAAATCCATTATCGTCAGCAATCATTGGATTACCACCTATTTTAGTCAACTGTTTAATAAGTTTTAAATTGCCCCTTTGGCAAGCACAATAAAGTATTGTTTTGCCATTGACGTCCTTATAATTGAGGTTAATGTGGTCAATAATGGATACGCATGTGATTCCGCTTTGGGAATATTTGTCTAATAATTCGTAGTAATTATGTGAAAAATTAATAATATTGAGTGCTACAATTTCATAATACCTAACATTAATTAAAGAATGTATTTTTGCCCTATCAAGAGGGCATAATATCTCATTATCTTGATTTGACTCAATATATTCCTTCATGCATTGATTATGAAAAATATGTTTTCTTTTGCGGGAATTACTAATTTTTTCAACTTTACCATCTGAATCATAATGTTTAATCAATAAAATTTTGTCTTTTTCTTTGAATTTTTCGGCACATATGGGACAAGTGTAATCATCTTCGTACTCACTTGTTTTAATAATATTCATTACTATTGTTAATGATAATTCATATTATTAATAATTTTATTATTTTTCAATTTTAGTTGAATCGTGAAATAACAATAGTAGAATATTATAATCAAATCAATATTAAAATTTTGTCTTAGATTATAATATAAATGTCCAATTTAGAATATGCGTTTGACATACCCGTCAATCCAGAGAATAAAGATTTTGTTCGATTTCCATATGTACCATATCGAAACATAAATATGAACAATCATCTGCAAATAGATGCCCATGTATTGACTATTCCAAGGTGTTTTGATATTAAACATGGTACTAAAAATTGTTATGCACCATCATATACACAATATGTTCAAAATAATAAAAAATAATATAACTGATTGTATATATGGACTTAGATACAGCAATTAATTTGAGTAATAAGTATACGGATTACACTAATACGGAAGTGCGCGATCACGATTTAAACCAAACAGTTATGAATCGTGTATTTGATGTTGGACCACTGTCTACTCATAATGTTCATAATCGTACTGGGTGTCCGACTCCCAATAGTTACATACATCGTTATAGTCAAGCGGATGTGTGCCCACCGCAAATTGATCCGATCAGATCAATGAGTCGTGAATATTTACAAATGAAACATGCACAGGAAAAAGAATCACTAATGGAAAACCCGTCATGTAATCCAATTGCTATACAACAACTCAATCAACGCCAATCTGATGAAACACATGCCATTGCCGATCAAATACAAATGAATCACGCAAATAAATACAAAAATCTTAAATATATGTCTCCAGAAATGTTAAATAAATCATATGGTAGACAACCGTGTCAGAGTGTTTTACCAATTCCTACTCAAACTGGTTCTAATGATGTGTATGCTCAAACGGCATGTAGTCAAAAACAATATATTAATGTATCAAGACAATTGAAACAAGATTTGACTATGAGACAACAACAAATTTTGACACAGAAAAGTAAAACTGGCATTCAATCATATAAAAATGATCAATTAGGTACTAATTTAGATGAAGCATATGGTGGTAGTGTGTAAGAAAAGTACATCAAAACATGATATGAATTTAAGAATTAGAAATAATTATGAACTCATTTTTATTCCAAACATTTTTGAAGTATTTGATCGAATACTTCTTTGACATTATAATTTGTTTTAACGGAAGTTTCAATGTATTCTGCCCCATATTTTTGAGCCAATGCGCGACCATATGTTTTACCAACCATGACTTCATCACATAAATCTATTTTATTACCAACAATGATCAGTTTTGTATTATTTCCATTAATGGAAAATAATTGTTGAATCATTTCATGTAAATGTCTAAATGAATCACATGATGTAACCGAATATATACATACAAATCCATCACCCTGTTTGAGTATATCTTGATGTAACATTAGATTTTCGTCTATATCAAAAATATGAATTAAATGTTTTGTGTGATGTATATGTGTATACACTCTATACGCATCCTCAATTGTTGGATTATATTGTTCAAAATATGAATGCATTACATACTGAATAATTAGGGCACTTTTTCCGACATTACTTGGTCCAATCATCACGAGTTTCATGTTAATTTATATAATAATCATATGTTTTTCAGTTATTGTAATAATTGAAAGAATCAGACACAAGATTGTCAATCAAATGTGATTCACGTAAAAATTGAAATAAATATATCAATATATAGATTGATATAATCTTGTTGACTGAATTATGGCGTTAAGTATTGGTGATGAATATGAATATAATATACGTGATCGATTGGGTTGTGGTAGTTTTGCTATTGTCTATAAGGGTTTAAATGTCAAAACCCACCAAATTGTTGCAATTAAGGAAATAGATATTGATTGTCTCATTAATCATAATAATTCCGAAAAATTACAACAAAATTTTGTATTGGAAGTAAAAACTATGCAAATGTTGAGACATCCGAATATATTAAAATTAATAAAAGTTGTTACTGGTGAGAGAAATCTTTATATGATATTAGAATATTGTAATGCTGGTGATTTATACACATATATCAAGAAAAAAACGACGCATAGTGTTTGTTGGCAACAGGGTATTTGCGAGCAGGATGCCCATCAAATGGCAGTACAATTAAAAGATGGTTTAAAATACATGCATTCTATGGGGATAATTCATCGTGATCTCAAACCCCAAAATATTTTGGTATCTCAAGAGGGTGAATCGGTGACTATAAAAATTGCCGATTTTGGATTCGCAAAAATATTGGGGGCATCACAACTAACCGAAACAATATGTGGCAGTCCCATATACATGGCACCTGAAGTACTGAGTGGTCAAAAATACACAAGTACTGCGGATTTATGGAGTTATGGTGTTATATTGTATGAAATGTTAGTGGGACAAACACCATTTTCCAGTGTTAAAAACTGTTTTGAACTTAAAGAAGCACACAATAAAATTAAAATGATTGAATTACCGCCATATATCAGAATCACCATAGCATGTAGAGAACTGATTTCGTCATTATTAGTGGTCAATACACATGATAGAATTCGCTGGAAACCATTTTTTGATCATCCATGGATGGGTGACATCACTAATATGCCATGTGTCATGATTACGGGTAGTATTCAATATCCGCGTAAAATTCAATCTAAAATGGTAACTCAATCGTTACCGTTAACTGCCATGGAATTGTTAAAATCATTTGAAATCATAAATCAATCAATATGTATACCTCGTTCAATTAAGGGAATCTTACCAGATCATTTGAGTCTGACTGAATTGAAAACTGAATTGCCACAGTGGAATAATGTATTAAATACATTGTACGATATGGGACAATACAAAGTAAAATTATCCTATTATTCAGAAGCACGAACGTTCTTTCAACATGCCGTAAATTTAGGTCAATATGTATTAGAAATTATTTGTCAATGTATTAGGGAACTACAAGTTGGGTCAGTTACTGTTGATGAGTTATCCGAATTGTGTGCTATTGATACGGAGGTGGAATTGATAATTGTTCAGTTTAATAAATCACTTGAACGCTGTTCATCACAATCACAATTATGTGAGCAAAATATTAAACAAAATGAATATTGTAAACCTACAGAACGATTGATTTATGATACTGCAATATCACTTGAAAAACAGGGTATGGTTGAATTTCAAATAGATGAAAATCACAGAGCGATTGAACGTTTTACCAAAAGTATCTATTTACTGCGAAGTATTGTACCATTTTCGGATGAAAAAAATAAAGAATTATTATCAGAATATATTATCAAATTACAAAATATGCGCGAAATTATGTCAACAACGCATACATGAGTGATACTTTAATTATTTATGAATAAAACGAAAGAAATATGTAATAAATAATGAATGATCCAAAAATATCATACATTTTAAAAAATGACTTTGATTGGGAATATTATTTACTTAAAAATCCAGATATTAAACAGGCAGGACATACAAATTTAGAAAAATGTTATCGTCATTGGGTATCATATGGTTGTTATGAAAATCGATGGGTGAAATCAATCAATAGTAATATTGAACGGCGGGTTCAATTAAAACACGGAGAAAAATTTCCAATAATAATCCCGCAAGTAACACCAATTCATCAACCATTAGTTGATCTCACATTTAAGATTGCTATTATGATTCACATATTTGATGTGAGAATGATAAGTTTTTTTGCCAGTTATATTAATTATTTGAACAATTCGTACAATAATATTTATTTTGACGTATATATAAATATTGTTATTGAAAATAACCCATATGATGGTGATTTAAAAAAATACGTTACTGAACAAATAACTACTATAAATAATCCAAATATTCGCTGTTATTATAGTGATAACCGCGGAGGTGATATTGGCGGATTTCTACTATTATCTAAGATTATTGTCTCAAGTCATATTAACTACAAATATGTAATTTTCGTTCACTCTAAAAATAAATCTAGTTGGAGACAGGAATTGTGCCGATGTATCTTTGATATTAAATTTGAGAGTTTAGAAAAAACACCAAATATTGGTATTATTAGTGCCAAAAAATGGATTTATCCATTTGATCCCTCAAAACAAATCGATGAGTACAAACGTTTTAAATTTCATTTGATTGATTTATGTTCAATCTATCAATTATCATGTGATCATGCGTGGGAATTTATTGCAGGAACGATGTTTTTAGTGAATATCAATATTATTAAATATATCGTTGAACATGAAATTGATCGAATTTATTTAATGTTAAATCGTATTGATAGTGTAGACGTTAATTGGGTTACAGTTGTGGATGAATTACACAAAGATGCCAAAGGCACAACAAATGATTATCAATATAGACTCAAATATCATCATTCATTATTATCTGATTATATGATTGAACACACATATGAAAGAATCATTGGACTTATTTGTCAACAAATGGGACTCAAAATAATAGGTCAATAATGTATGTTTATATAATTGGTATTTACTTTGGGATAGTATCAAGTTGATTAAAGCGTCCAGAAATTGACATCATTTGACAATTAATTTCATAAATTTAAAATTTAATATTTAAAATTTAAAATTTTAAATATTAAATTTTATATTTCTGGACGCTCTCTTATTTTTTATAAATTATTGACATATTATGTTCTCGGATAATATTTCTGAGCAAATCGAAATATTTAATAATTGTGATGTCTGATGGCATATCGAATATGTGTAGAAATATCGCACCAACAACCATATGACACAAATGTAGCAATTCGTATCTATCATATTTATAATGATTCTCATATAAATTAGTAATATATATTGCATTATACAAATTATCGACGTATTTTGATAAATTATTCGTAATATAATCACATCGTAATTGTCGACTTTTATAATAATTCGTATCAATATATGTAGCATCATATAAGAGGATTTGTGTGTTCTTAACGCCAATTATATTCAATAATTGTCCTACACTTGGTCTATTGACTGGATTAAATTGAAAAATTTGTTTCATTATTTGTTTTTCTAATTCATAATTTTCAAGAGTATCGATTTTCATTAATTCTCGTTCAATGTATCCACAAATCTGTTCATCATCAAGTAATTCAATTTTGCGGAAGAGTATGCGCCCAGTAATCATATAAAACAAACAACATCCCAAACTCCAAACATCTATTTTTTCATTACAATCATAATTGTGAGGGTTTACAAACACTTCTGGAGGCATTATAACATTCGTACCAAAAGTATAATCATGTTGATGGTTTTCAATCGTAAATCCATTCTTGATATAATTTCCCATAAAGAAAGAATGCGAAAAATCAATCACTGATACATTACCATTCTTATCTTGTAATATATTATTCATTTTCAAATCGCAGTGAACAATATTGTGATCGTGTAATATAATTACTTTTTCCAAAATTTTTGTAAATACTTCTAATACTGGTTGTACATCAATTTTACCCAATGGTTGACCCAAATTAGGCATAATAATTGTATACTTTGGAGAGTTTGTGACAAAATCTAAAATTTTTGGAAAAGAATTTTTCCCATCCATCATATTCAGTATACATAATTCAGTAGTTAATGCTTGGGCTATTCCATAGTCAAAAGATCCACGCACACAATAAGTTTTGTTTACAATATTGTCAAATATTTTTACAATGGATACATTAGTTTGTATAGTTTGTATAGTTTGTAACATTATGTAAATATATTAGAGTAATGCTAAATATTATAATTCAAAATATCAATCAATTTTTAATGATTGATTCGTTGATGATACACATTATTCGAACAAACATTGAATTTACACAAGTTAGTTTACGCGTATACGTATTAAGAAATGAGTCCAGAAATTCAATATTTGTTAAAATAATATGCGTCAATCTCGGATCATTTTTGTGGAAAAATTGGATTATTAACAAATTCTAAATTGACGTAAATTATTTTTATGAAAAAAATATGTATGGACACTCTCTTATATCATTTATAAATTTTGTGATTAGAAACATAAAATTTATATCATAAAACAGAAGAAATTTGTCAATTGACAAATTATAATACATTAAGATTCTTTTTAAAATTACTATGTCTATAATGATGAGTTAATCGCTTATTATTCAGATGTGGACCAGAAATAGGTTTTAATTTATCTACTGATAATGCCATGGATTGATCGTATGTATCCCACACAAATTCTTCACTATACAGACTTTGGTTAAAATATAAATCTTTTGGTAATGGGTTTAAGGCACTATACGGGGAACTTGATTGGATTTCGACTCCATTAGCAATATAACTCCCATCATGATCGAATTGTAAATCATACAGATATGTAATATTATTTTTTTTTATTCTTGAAACACCGATGAAATCTTTGAAACACCATGCAGGTCTTCTGGCATTAGCGTAAATAAGTGGATGATTGTATGTAATAGTTAACTCCTTCTTGGGTTTACCAAAACCCAGACTATTCGTATTAAATACGATAACATCAATAATTGTGGCATTATCGACTTGTGTTTCACATAATCTTGCTACTTTGTGACCGGGTGCGACAATATCACCTCGTTGTATATCTTGTATGGGTTTAAGTGAACCATCCATTAATAGGATCATTGTATCACGTACAACGCATGGAATAGTTGAAAGTGTCACACTCATACTAACTGTCTGATCAGTGAGTGTTTGACCACTCGCTGTGGCTGTATTAATAACTGCATAAGCTTCATAATCTTCGCGAGTGATTGTATAGTCTGAAACTATGGTGTAATTAGTCGTGGGAGCAAATGAAAATGGGAAAGTTATATCGAATCCTAATTTTTCGTCAATTAATTCAACGGGATCGAGTGATACATTGCCATTATTGGTAATTTTAAGTTTGTACCGGATAATACCTCCAATAAAATCATCGACTGATATGGCATTTTTTGCTATATAAATTGATGCCGTTGAGACCATTAGAGGACTTGTAACTGTAGATTCATCTGAGACTTCCTTTAGAGTTGGTGTTAGACCAGTCACGTAGGCCGTATTTGCCACATAATGTTTAGTAAAGTCATTACTTGTTAACGTATATTGACCATTTTTAGTGTATTGACCATGGGATTGTAAAATTATTGTGACGTCAATATCGAGTAATTGATCAATCAAATTCACATTGTGGAGTTGAACATTACCATTATTTGTCACAACCAGTGTATACTTGATTACATCCCCCACAGTAGTTCCTACATATGTGGGAGTATTTGAGATATGAATTGACGGTCTATCCACATACAAAACCGTGGTGATGGTTGCTTCATCTGATACTTGACGACTTGACTTATCTGTCCCTATAATAATAGCAGTATTGATCACGAAACCGTGATCCACATCAGTTTGAGTGACTTTATGTGAACCCGTAAAATAAATTGGTACAAATGATTCCATAACTCCTATTGATTCACTAACATCCGCCGTAATGTCACTTAATGTCGCATTATATAAGATTAAATTACCAGTATTTGTGACAATTAAACTATAATCAATGAGTCCTCCCACAAATGATTGTACAGAAGTCGTTTTCTTCAAAATATTGACAGATAAAATTTGCTGAATCTCGATAGTTAATGTTTGATATGATGTGATATTAACATCTGTGTATAGTCCAGAAGCGGTTGCATTACTATTGACATATCCCAGATCAATGTCCGACTGGGTGACTGTGTACATATAAGTTCGAATAACGGATGCACTGGACAACATTGTACCAATACTCATTACATTACCAAAACTATCACTAATTTGTACTTCATTTAGAGTATAATCTCCAGTATTTGTCAAATTATATATATATTTAATTTGTGAACCAACTATAACAATATCACTTGTTATAATACCAGTATAGTCTAATGTAAGTTGTGGCGGAATGCCTAATGAAACTGTGGAATCTTTCTGGTCAGTTGCACCACCGATAGACGATTGACCAATAGCGGTGGCAACACTATAAATGTACCCATTAAGAATATCATCAATAACAACTGTATATGTGGATGTAACTGTATTTGATGCTTCTTGATTCAAATCACCAATGTCTGGAACGGTGATTCCAAGAGAATCATAAATAATAACATTTGTTAAAACAGTATTACCGATATTTTTTACAGTGTATGTATATAATACACTCGTTCCAATACTTACGGGTGAAGTATATTCACCCTTATAGACTAAAATACTTAATCCAGACACTTGTTCAATCACAACTGATGTAGTTAAGGTTGATGAAACAATTGTTCCTAAAAATGTACCAGATGCTGTGGCAGTACTGTTAATTGAACCTGTATCAATATCAGTTTGTGTAATAGTGTACTGACTTGTTTTAGTAATACTTTTATATTTTAAAATATTACCAATTGTAATTGATGCTCCTAAGGTATCAGTAATAGCAAGATTATTAATAGTGTATGCTCCTGTATTCCTGACAACATATGTGTATGTCATCACTGAACCCGCTTGTATAATACCTTCTGGTAATGTACCGTAATATTGATCCAGAATAATATTGACTGGATCACCAATGGTAACAATAGTTGAGTTGATGGCACTAACTTCTGATCCACTTGGAGGTTGTCCAACGGCAGTTGCTTCACTACTGACAGAACCTACAATCATGTCATCAACAGTAATGGGATACCCCGATTCATCAGTTTGTGTATTAGTTTGTAATGGAATGAGAGTTCCAAATGAATAATTATTTAGTAAATCATCTGTAGCGGTGACACTACTTAGTGTCACATTACCATTATTACTAACACCAAATGTATATTTGATTATTGTTCCAACATATGGAATTGAATCCTGAATCGTACCGTAGTAAGTGATTAACCCAATTTCGGCATATCTGGCAATGGTAAATGATGAATTCAGTGATGACGTCACTATTGTAGATGAATATGTACCATATGCCTCCCCTGTACTGTTAATTACACCACTATCGATGTCAGTTTGTTGAACTACATAGTAATCAGACACAGTGGAACGAGCACCAACTATTAAGTTACCAATCTGAATTGTTATACCCAGTGTATCCGCCACATACACATCAGTCAATGGTACATTGCCTGAATTATATACGCGAAAAGTATATGTTATATGACTTCCTGCCATAACCATACCAGTGGATGCCGTACCAGCATATTTCTCAAGACTAATGGATGGTGTAAAACTCATTATACAAATATAATAGATAATAAAACTTACAAACTTACAAACTTACAAACTTACAAACTTACAAACTTTCAAACTTTCTTCAACCATGGTGATGGTTTCACAATGCCTCACTTAGGGAAGTTTGAACAAATTTTAAAACTTTCTCCAATTTCAACAGATATTTCATAATAAAATTTTGGAGAGAAATTATCTTAATTGTGGACTCATCTCTTAACTCAAAAGAGGAATGTGAAGGAAATTTCCATAAATTTAGAATTTATATTATTGTGCGAAATATTAATAATTTATATCAATGTTTCACACATTGATATAAATTTTGTGGCAATGATCGCAAAAATCATAAAATTAAAATTTCACCACGAAATAATTTGACAATGATGCATACTATTTACATAAATAGTGAATTGCTGGATACTCTCTAAAATAATAGCGAACACATTACCCAAGTCAATGTTCATTGTAAAACATGTAAAAAAATTTGATTGATCATTGTAATAATGTAATATAATGTAATTAATATACATCATGTCTTCTCGCAAAATAAGTATTCGAGTTAAAATTCCAGAGAAAATCGATTTGCGAAATGTTGTCGTTAAAGTTCAATCAAGTGGAAAACATTTGATCATTGATGTGTTAGAACAATTGATTGAGAGAACCAGTCAACTTATTCAATCTTCCGTGGGTGACGAAAAAAAGAAAAACCAATTCCGTGTTTCACAATTTCGAAAGGCACTGAATTCTATTAAGTCATCTCCCAATGATATTACTTCTGGTAAACAGGCGCAAGAGTTACCGGGAATAGGTAAAGGTATAGCAGAGAGAATAGATACTATTCTCAAGACTGGTACATTGCCAGAGTTATCGGAAACACTTGATGTTATTGATAATACAACGCACACAATTAATGAATTAATGAGTGTGACAGGTATAGGTGAAGCTAATGCTAAAAAATTTGCCGAAATGGGTGTAATTGGATTAGATGATTTA
>Ga0105099_10001774_pt1 | contig 13196 bp, 9 predicted proteins | sample PPLLak3cmMay2015_2_FD_79138 | JGI IMG/M metagenome (GOLD analysis project Ga0105099, IMG submission 79138) | Freshwater sediment microbial communities from Prairie Pothole Lake near Jamestown, North Dakota, USA - PPLs Lake P8 Core (1) Depth... | ecosystem: Environmental > Aquatic > Freshwater >...
ATCAGCGTCAGGCCCGACTGCATCGCCCGAGCGGCGACAAGCATCTCGGGCACGTAGAACTCCTGGCGTTCAAAGAGGTCGCCGACCTCCTGCATGGCGGCGATCAAGGCGTCGTTCAGGATCGAGGCCACCGGCAGCCCGGCCTGCATCGCCGCTTGCACTCCGGCTTCGACAGCGGCCTGGTCGCCGTTGATCACCTCGTCATACACGGTCTGCAACAGTGCATGCATGCTCGCCTCCAACCGATGCTCTATGTTTCACTGCGCGCCTGGGCGCAGAAGCTCTTCGCCTTCAGCCTTCCCCAGCAAGCGCCTCCGGGATCGGTGCCTCATGGTAGTGCAGCGCGCCAACGCGCGGCGGAGCGGTCGAGCGCCGCAGGACGAACTCGAAATTGACCTCCATGTAGACCGGTGGACGATCGGCTCCGGTCGAGCCCCCGGCGGCGCGGGTCAGCAGGAGGTCGACTGCCGCCTCCGCCAGCGTGGTGTAGGCCGTGCTGATGGCGGTGATCGGCGGGACCGACAGCGAGAACCAGTCGACATCATCGAAGCAGATCAGCGACATCTCATCGGGCAAGGTGACGCCTGTCTGGCGCAGTGTACGGATCACGCCCGGCATGATGGCATTGCTGGCCACGAAGATCGCAGTCGGGGGCGACGACAGGCGCAGCAATTCGTTGGCAGCCATCGCCCCCCAGGTGCCGCGATTGGTGCCCAACCTCACCAGCTCTTCGTCGGGTTCCTGGCGTGCCTGACGCAGCGCCTCGAGGTAGCCTTGCCAGCGGTCGTGATTGCTGGAGTACATCACGTCCCCGCCGATATAGCCGATGCGTTTGTGGCCCAGGCCGATCAGGTGCTGCGTAGCAGCCTGGCTCCCCGCCCGATCCTCAAAGACCACGGTGTCGATCGGATCGCCCTTCAGCCGGCGGACGATGGCCACGGCCGGTGTGTGCTGACCGGCCAGGTAGTCGAGCAGATCGCTCTCCGCCACCGACGGCACCCAGATCAGCCCATCGACCGCCTGCCCGACCATGTCGACGAGCATGTCGTGCTCCGTGGCGGCGTCGTCCCGCGTCGAGGCCAACAGCAGGTGATAACCACGTGCGCCCAGTTGTTGCGAGATCGAATCTGCCAAGGCAGTGTAGTAGGCATTGAGCAGGTTGGGGACGATCAGGCCGATGCTGTGGCTGACGCGCTGGCGCAGTCCGCGCGCCCGCAGGTTTGGCTGGTAATGGAGGGCCTGCGCCGCCTGCAGGATCCGCTCCCGGGTGGCCTCCGCAACGTAGCCCGTCCCGCTCAGCGCACGCGAGGCGGTGGCGATCGAGGTGTTGGCCCTCGAGGCTACATCCTTCAAGCTAGCCCTGCGCACTTGGCCCATCGAAATCCCGCCCTCAGCCGCTGCCCCCAGCCGGTCTTTGCGTGGCGTTCTCGTGCCGCCCTGGGTCGGCCGGTGCCACCCAGGAATCACTCATGCCTCATCCGGGTGTGGCCCCAGCGCCGCGCTGCCCGCCTGCACCGGATCTGTTCGGCACGGTTTGTGAGAACGTTTCCATTATGCTAGCACTTCCGAGGGGCACTGTCAAGCGTAACGTTCCACAACGTCCATCGGGGTGGTTGCATCGGGCCCGCTCGCTGTCGCAGCCCGGATCTCGCGGTTCCCCGCAAATGGCCTTGGGGCACCCCGCGCAGGCGCTTGAAGCAGGGCGCGTGACGCTCGACCTGGGGCAGGCCGTCGGGCGAACCTGAGAAGGCAAGCCAGCCCTGCAGGGGTCGGTCGGACCAGACCCCTACGACGGACCTGGCCATCCTCCGGCCGTCGCTTGACAGTCTCGCCGCTCCCACCTATCATGGATGCAAACGATTCCACAACATCCGGGCTCGCAGGAGGTCCCGTCATGAAGACCGGCATGCGCGGTGGCTCGCTCAAGATCCTGTCGGAGGAGGAAGTCGAACGGCTGCATCAAGCCGCACTTTCCCTGCTGTGGGACCCTGGCCTGTTCAGCGAATCGTCCGCATTCCTGGACATCTTCGCCAAGGGGGGGGCCGATGTCGACCGAGACGCTCGGATCATCCGCCTTCCGGCCGAGATGGTGGAAGCGGCCATCGCCTCCGCCCCCTCCAGCTTTGTCCTGCATGGACGCCACGACGAGGCCAACAGCCTGCTGCTCGAGCCAGGCCGCGTCTACTACGGCATGGGCGGAACCTCCGAACCGCTGTTCTTCGACTACCAGCTGGGTCGCGCCCGCCAACCCACCAAGCAGGATATGGTTACCAGCACCCGCCTGGGACATGCCCTGCCCAACATCGACTTCGTCCAGACGCTGTGCATGGCAGGCGACTGCCCGACCGGAGGGATCTTCTTCCACGACTTCGACGCCATCTTCCGCAACACCAGCAAGCCCACGGTGATCAACATCCTCGAGCGGCCATTCACCGAGCACCTGCTGGAGATGGCGGCGGCCGCATCGGGCGGCGAAGCAACCTTGCGCACATCCCCCAGCGTGTTGGGGATCGTCACGCCGGTGTCGCCGTTGAAGATCGCCATCATGAACGAGGGGATCATCGACGTCGTGCACGCCGGCGTCCCGGTGCTGTACTCGCCGGGTCCGCTGATGGGGGCTACGGCGCCAGCCACGGTTGCAGGAACGACTGTGTTGACCATCGCCGAGGTGCTGTTCGGGGTCGTCTTGACGCAGCTGATCCGTCCCGGTGCGCCGGTTGTGTTGAAGCCAGACACCGATGTCTTCGATATGCGCACAACGCAGGTCACCTACGGAAGCCCGGAGCAGAACCTGGGCAAGGTGGCCGTCATCCAGATGGCACATCGATATCGCATCCCGGTCTATGGTTTGGGCGGAGGGGTCGAAGCCAAATTCCCTGACGCCGAAGCCGCCTCCGAGGCGGCCATGGAGATGCTGCTGAACGGTCTGGCCGGGATGACGCTCTCCCAGAGCCTAGGGACACTGGCCTTCGGGATGTATGGATCGCAGGAGATGGTGGTGATCTGCGACGAGATCGTCAACTCCATCCGGCGGATCCTGGAGGGAATCACGCTGAACGAGGAGACGCTGGCGCTGGACGTCATCCGCCAGGTTGGGCACGGCGGCAGCTTCCTGCAACATGACCACACGGTCCGACACTTCCGCAAGGAGATGTACTTCCCCAAGCTGTTTAAGCGGCAGAGCCTGGACGATTGGGCGACAGCCGGTGCGAAGATGGCGCACGAAGTGGCCCACGACCGGGTGGTTGAGATCCTGAGCAAAGCCGGGCCGGTCTCGCTGCCGCCCGCGGCGGACAAGGCGCTCGAGGAAGCGCTGCAGCGGGCCGTCAGCTGGGCCGAACAACAATCCCGGCGCAGCTGAGCGGCACCCCACCCCCGCGTCAACAGCCTTCTTGGTGGACCCGCCTCCAGCTAGGGCGCGTGTTGCTCCACCCGTCGGGCAATCGCCTCCACGCGCTCGATCAGGCAATTGCCCATCACCATGTCCCCCACACCGAGGATGATCGGGTCGGCACCGATTGTGTCCAACAACTGATCGACCCAGGCCTCAAACTCAGCCTGCGGCGTGCGCGCCTCGAGAATGGGAGACGGGATGCCTCCCCAGATGATCGGCCCCCCGCGCCAAGCTTCCCAGATTTCGCCAAACGTACTCGGGGTCAGCGGGAACGGGGAGATCGACTCGCAGACATCCAAACCCGACTCGCGTAGCAGCCCCAGCAGGCTGCCAACGTCGCCGTCGGTGTGGCTGCCCACCCGCTTTCCCTGCCGGCGAAGGGTGTCGGTATAGCGCTGATACGCCTGCAGGCAGTACCGCTGGAACAGCTTCGGATTGGTCATCATGCCGTGCAGATTGTCTGGGAATTCCACATACGGCGCATCGAACTCCGCCAAGCGCGCCAGGATCTCCTGCAGCTGTTCGTCCAGCACATGCAGCAGGCGCTCGACCGCCGGGCGCTCGTCATGCAGTGCGTAGAACAACGGCGCCTCACCCAGGTACTCCAGCAACACCTGCTGGAACGGAATCCGGTGGAGGAGTGGAACGACGTAGCCGTCTGCGCCAATGGCGGCCTGCTCGGCCGTCACGCGCTCGTAGCCCGGCACAAGTTCCGCATGCTCAACAATCCAGCCGGCCGTGAGGTAATCCGCCGGCTCCTTGATCAGATGCTCCTTCAAGTAGGGGGACGTGCCGTTGGCGACCCCCTCGGCGAGCAATTCCTGTCGCAACCGCAGTCTGCCCACCGGCGTCCGCAGCTCGGTCTCGGTCACACCCGGCCGGTCCGGGGGGACCAGATCCCACATGCCCGGAAACTCGAGGATGACTGGATCCGATTGGCGCGCAGAGGCTTCTCCGTTGAAAGTGGAGACGACTTCCACGCCGCGCAGCCGCAGGGCATACGGGACCACGAACCGCTGCTGGCCCATCCCCACCGCGCGATGGACCTCGCTGAGCGAGAGCCCTTCGAAGCGCTCGGGCAAGGTTCTTGCCCGCAGGTGGGTGGCATACCAGGCTTCCAGACGATCGAGGAAAGGCGGACGGTCGGGACGCCGTCCGTCGAGCACAGCCAGCAGGCGCTGGCGGATCGACATGCGGGGAGCAGGTGTGATCACAGCGCCTCTCAGCCGGCGTTGCCCGCCTGACTTGCTGGCGGGCTACTTGACCGCCCCGCCGATCAGGCCGCGAATGAAGTAGCGCTGGCCAAACAGGTAGAGCACCACGATCGGGATCGTCGCCACCAACAGTCCGGCCATCGTCGCCGGGATGTCGACATAGATCCGCGAGCGCATCGAAGCAATGCCGACCATCAGGGTCTTCATCTCGTCGCGCTGCAGGAAGATCAATGCGATCAGCAGTTCATTCCAGACCCATAGGGAGTTGACCACGGTCAGGGTGATCACCGCCGGCGCCGACAGCGGCATCAGGATCCGGATGAAGACTCCGAAGCTCGAGCAGCCATCGATGCGCGCCGCCTCCACGATCTCCCGCGGGATGGTCTGAAAGAAGTTGGTCATCATATAGACCGAGAAGGGCAGCAGCAGACCAATGTAGATCAAGATCACGCCCTGGTAGGTGTTGACCAGCCCCAAGCGCACCATGGTCACGAACAGCGGGACCACCATGACGACCGGTGGGACGACCATCAGCGACAGCATCAGGTTGAACAGCGTGCGCTTGCCAGGGAATTGCATCCGGGCAAAGGCGTATGCCGCCAGACAGGCGATCAACAGGGAGAGCGCCACCGCGCCCACAGTGAGGATGGCGCTGTTGGCGAACCGGATGAGGAATTTCTCGCCGGCGAAGGCTGTCAGAAAATTGTCAAGGATCGGATGAGGCGGCAGGTTGAACTTGTTCTCCAGGTAATCTGCCTTGCTCTTCAGCGACGACACCAGCATGAAGTACAGCGGGAACAAGGACAGCACGGTGAAGAAGATCACGACCAGCTGCCGGAGCAGGCTGCCCGAGAGATCCTGCGCCCGCCGCCGCGCCCCCCTCATGACGCCAGCCCCAGGTCGCTGCGCTCGCGCAGCCGCAGCTCCAGGAAGATGAAGACCCCTGTCACCAGCAGCAGCAGAACGGAAACCGCCGCCGCCAAGTTCATCTGGTTGTAACGGAAGCCCATCAGGTAGACATACAGCTCCGTGACCATCGTGGCGTTCCCCGGCCCGCCCGAAGTCATGACGAACACATAGCCGAAGACCCACGACAACACGGTGATAATCGAGATGACCGTGAAGAATTCGATCACCGTGGCGAGCTGCGGGACGGTCACATGCCGCTGCAGCTGCCACCAGTTGGCGCCGTCGACACGCGCGGCGTCGAACAGTTCCTCCTCGACCGACATCAGCCGCGCCAGAAAGAGCACGACGCCAAAGCCGACCTCCTTCCAGATGATGACGAACATCACCGTGGGAAGCGCCAGGGTTGTGCTCCCCAGCCAATCCTGGGCCAGCGCCCCCGCCCCGACGGCGTTGAGGAAGTCGTTGAGCACGCCACTCAGCTGGAAGATGTAGGAGAAGACCAGCCCTACGGCGGCAATCGGCAGCAGGTAGGGCAGGAACAGCGTCATGCGATACAGACGCCAGCCCTTGATGCGCTCAAACAGGAAGACCGCCAGCACCAACGCCAACCCAACCGTCACCGGGACTGTAAGCAACAGCTTCAGGTTGTTGCTCACTGCCTGAAGGAAGACGTCGTCCCGGAAGAGCAGCTGGTAGTTTCCCAGCCCAACGAAGATCGGGACGCCCCCCTGGGGGCGCTGCAGGCTCAGGATGATCAGTCGAACGACAGGATAGCCAAAAACCGCCAGCAACATGACCAGCGCGGGCGCCAGGTACAACCATGGCTCGTGCTTGCGATACTGCATCGGCAGATATGCAGAGAGGGGAGGCGGACCCTCCCCTCTCTGCCTAGTCCGTCCCGAAGACTACTCGATCCAGTTCTCGAAGTTGGCGGCCGCGTCCGGATTCTGCTCGCGCCACTTGGCGTTGACGTCCTCGGTCAGCTGGCCGAGTTCCTCGCGCGTGGCATCCCCGGCAAAGAGCAATTGGACGCCGGCGAAATTCGCCTGCTCGTCCATCATGCTGGGGATGAAGTTCTCCAGATTGGGTCCACCGCGGGTGGTATCCCACTCATAGACCTGCTGGAGCTGCGGCTGCGTGATCAGGTTGGTATCCAGCCGGTCATCGGCCGGCAGCACGCCCGTGGCTTCGAACCAGGCATTCACCCGGTCGGGCGTGTGCATGAAGACCAGGAAGTCGGCGGCTTCTTGCGGATAGTCCGACCACGAGGTGATGCCCCAGCCCTGGGCGGTGACGATGTAGTCGTCAGCCAGCTCTCCGCTACCGTACTGCGGCGTGAGCATCAGGCCGATCTTGTCCCAGCCCATCGTCTCCGCCCATCCGGCCAGGAAGGTGTCATTGCCGAAGAGCATGGCGGCCTTGCCGGTGACGAACAGGTCCTGACCCTGCTGGTAGTCCAGCGAGCCGATGTCCTCGTTCCAGCAGCCGCGGTCCTTGAGTTCCTGCAGGCGTCCCCACCACTCGGTGAACTTCGGCTCGGTGTAGGATGCCTGACCGACGGAAGCCTGCATGAAGGCCTTCTCACTGTCGTGAGGTTGGCGGGCAAGGATCGAGAACAGCCAACCGCCGAACCACCCGTCCTTCACGCCGCCGGCGATCGGGACGACGTCCACCGCGCGCAGCTTGTCGCAGGCAACGAGCAGTTCATCCCATGTAGCCGGGGGAGCGTTCGGATCCAGGCCGGCCTGGGTGAAGAGCTCGGGGTTGAAGACCACCGGGTTGCCGGACATGTACCAAGGCACTCCCCACGTCTTGCCATCGTACTGCCGTTCGAAGACGTTGAGGTAGTGGTCCCACTCGTCGGCCGGGATCAGATCATCCACCGGGATGATCGCATCGGTCCAGGCGTTCTCGATGGTCCACACCCCGCCCCAGAAGTACTGGATGTCCGGCCCTTCCTTGGCGGCCGCGGCCGACTGGAAGGCAGGGATCAGCGTGTCGGTCGACTGGAGGACGGCTTCGAAGGTGATGTTGGGGTTGGCCTCGGTGTACAGGGCCATGGTCTCGTTCAGCCAGGCCTCGGCACCGGGCGCTTCCTGTTCGCCCCACCACCAGATGGTCAGTTTGATCGGTTCGGCCTCAGCTGGCGCTTCGGCAGATGCCTCGGTAGGTGCCCCGGCAGGCGCCTCGGCAGGCACTTCCGTCGCCGGAGCGGCGCAGGCTGGGATGAGTAGCGCTAGAAGGGCCAGAAGCGAAAGCACTCGTATGGTCGAACGCATGGACAATTCTCCTCTCAACTCCGCCTATCACGGGTGCGGTCTCGGGGTTCAGCTGGGTGACATTCGCTGGCGCCGGGCACCTCCTTGATCGAAGCTGCAAGCTCCTGGCTGAGCGGCTGACTGCCGCCACCCAACGCAGCCTGCGCCTGCAACCTGTCGGCCATGTGACCGGGAAGGAGACATGGCACGCTACCCATTTGCCTGCCCTGGGCACGATCGCACCGCTACCCAGACTCCACAGAAAGAGCGCGACGCCCCCGCATTGTCAAGGACGGGGCCGACCTGTAAACGTTTCCATCATTCTAGCATGGGGTTGGGCGGCATGTCAAGCACCCCCGCTTCCGCCGGGCCTCCGCTCAAGCCTGGGTGGCATCTCGTTGCGGCTCACCTGCGGCCGCTCCTGCTTCCGGCCGCCTGGTGACCATTGAGGATCCACGTCCATGTCGGAATGGGCACGGTCGATCCACCTGCTGTGCGCCGTATCGCTTGCCGCTCCGGCATCTGGCCCCCAAGCACTTGGGGGCCATTCCAGGGCCGAGCACCAGCCGGGTCGAGCCCAAACTCGCCCCTCGGTCTGAACGCGATGGCAGCTGTGCGGGATCCAGCCGGCTCAGCACATTCGAAGAGCCGTGCCGAGCCTGTGTCAGGACAGGACGCGCAGCCGGCCGGCTCGGTTGACACCCTCTGCCTGCGTCCGCATAATGGCCCAGTACGGAGCGGCAAATGCGAGCGGAGCGCCCCGGCTCAGCCGGACGCATCGCAAGCAACCATGCAGCGCCCGATAATCCCCCGAGCGCCAGGAGGAAGGTATGCCATTTCGAAGCTTGAAGAGCGGGCGCCTTCAGTTTCTGGATAGCGCACAGCTGAGCGCCCTCGACCAGGCCGTCCGAACCGTATTGGCGGAAGTTGGCGTACAGGTTGACCACTTGCCGGCATGGGAGGTCTTTGCCGGCGCCGGCTGCACGGTCGATCGCGAACGCCACATCGTGCGCGTTCCCTCCGACGTCCTGCAGCGCGCCCTGGACGCTGCCCCAAGCGAGTTCACCCTGCACGCCCCCGTTGCAGAACACGCGGTTCGGGTCACCCTCGACGATGTGTACACCGTCGCCGGCTCATCGGCGTTGCATGTCCTTGACCTTGAAGGCCGCCGCCGGCCGGCCAGCCAGCAAGACCTGGCCGATCTGACGCGACTGATCGATGCCCTCCCCCAGGCGCACATCATGCATGCCATGGTTGTCCCCCAAGAGCTGCCGCAGGTGGGCTACGATCGCAGGATGATGGCCACCATCCTGCCCAACACAACCAAGCATTACTACTCGCAGGGTGCGGGCGGGAGCAGCATTGCCGACCAGGTGGAGATGGCCGCCGTCGTGCAAGGAAGCACACAGGCCGTGCGCACCGCACCGCGCTTCAGCCTGGTGGTGTGCTTGATCAGCCCGCTGGTGCACGGGAAGGAGCCGGTCGAAGAGATGATAGCCTGCGCTGAGCACGGCATCCCGTTGTGGCTGGAACCGACGAACATGATGGGCGCCACGGCGCCGCTGAGCATTGCCGGTTCCGTCGTTGAACACACCGCCAGCGCGCTGGCGGGCCTGGTCTTGGTGCAGCTGCTGCGCCCGGGACACCCGTGTGTGCTTGCCACCGCCTCGGGCAGCATGAACATGCATACGGGCAGCTATGTCGGCGCCTCGCCGGAGGCGGTCCTGGCGCACTGTGCCACCGCGCAGCTGGCCCACGCTTACGGGCTCCCTTTCCAGGGCGGCAGCGGCCTCGACGCCTGTCTGCCAGACGCGCAGGCGGGCCTCGAGCGCATGCTCCAGGCGGCCCCGATGGCGCTGGCCGGGGTCAACTTCATCCATCTGGCCTTCGGGATGATCGACCAACTGCTGACGGCCAGCTATGAGCAGGCCGTCATCGACAACGAGATCCTGGCCGCCGCCTTCCGCCTGGCGGAGGGTTTCGAGGTAACGCCGGAAACGATCGGGCTCGATCAGCTGCGCACGGTCGGGCCGGGCGGCAACTTCCTGACCGAGCCGTATACTGTGCGCAACCTGCGCCGCTTCCAGTGGCGGCCACAACTGTCGACGCGCCTGGTCTGGGAAGACTGGCAGGAGACCCACGGCGGGCGGGATATGCGCCAGCGCGCCAACCAGATGGCGCGCCGATTGCTCGAGCAGCACCACCCGGACTTGGTCTCACGCGAGCAGGCGGCTGAACTCGAGCGCATGGCGATCGCCTTCCAGAAGCGCGCCATCGAAGCGGCGGAGCGCTCGAGCTGACGCGATCCGCCAATCGGCCGATCTCCACTTGACCCATGCAAGCCGGATCGACCCGCGCTCAGCGCCGCGGCATTCTCTCGAGGAATGATCGTGTTGCGGGACATGCCGGATAGCGCTTGCTCGTTGAGGCTGCGCCCGGACCAGAAATGCTGGCGGCCGTGCACGGCCGAAGAACATGGGCGGCTTCGCTCAGGAAGTCTCGAGTACGCTGGCGCGCACGATCGTGGTCAGCGTTTCGCCCGGACCGAGGGGGCGCGCCTGCCCGCTGGCGATGGCTTGCTCCAACGGGAAGCGCGAGACCCACGGCTCCAGCCCCAGGCCATAGATGCCGGTCAACGGCGGAAGATCCGCCCCACCGTACGGCGTCCACATCTGGACCCAAGGGAAGACCGATGCGTCCCATTCGAGCCGGAAGCCTAAGCCCAGGCGCGGATTGACGACGGTCCAGCGCCCCTCCTCCAGATCGGTCAGGCAGGCGTCATCGTGAGAGTGCGCTTCCGGTCCCGGAATCTTGCGCAGGTCAATTCGTTCCCCGGGCTTCCGTCCACGAGCCATCGGCCAGGGCTCATCCTGAGCCGGCGCCAGCCTCGCCGTGGCCGGCTCGAAGACCTGGTCGGCCGTGACCAGCCGGCCTGCCGGGATATCCAGCCGACAGCCCTGCATCAGGAAGTCCCCGCCCAGCACCAGGTGCTGGCCCCAGACGAAGTGCTCACGCTCGTTGGAGAGGTTCTCCACCGTCGACTCCAACTCAAGGCTGCTCCCTCCGGCAGGCAAGCGCATACGACGCCGTAGCCGGAAGGGCGTCTGACGGCACTCGACCGACAGGTGCAGCGTCGGTTCGTTTGCCGTCGCCTCCTCGATGGAGTACTCCCAGGGCAGCAGCGCCACTTCGCCATGGAAGGGCACTGAGCGCCCACGGTAGTGGCAGGCATCGTTGTGATTGGGGAAGAGCTCTTGCCAGGCGCCCTCGTAGTTCTGCAGAAAGTCATCGGGCGGCGTGTCGCCGGGCGGCTGCAGCCCGGCCGGCGTGCGCAGCAGGAACTCGGTTCCGGATGGTGTGTGCGTGAAGGCGTAGATGTCTGCGCCCTTGCGCGGCAGCACGGCGATGCACACCCGGGCGTTCTCCAGCCAGACCGCCTCGTGGCCGTTGATCTCACCCTGTCGCAGCATACCCTCGCACCCGCCGCCTGGCGATGGGAGCACTTCCGCAGGCTCGGCAGCTCGCCCGGAACAGCTTCTGCCTGCAGGAGTTCAGAACGTGATGGTCAGCCCGCCATCGACTGTGATCACCTGTCCCGTCAGGTAGCTGGCGTCGGGACCGGCGAGGAAGTAGATCACCCCGGCCACTTCCTCAGGCTTGCCCGGGCGCTTCAGCGGCAGGTGATGGCCGTCGACGTAGTTCTGCTTGAACCACTCGCTCTCGAGCTCGTTGACACCGTTGACGACGCTCATCTCGGTGTCGATGAATCCCGGGGCGAGCGCATTGACCAGGATGCCCTGAGGAGCCAGCTCAAGCGCCAGGGCGCGACAGTATTGGTTGATGGCGGCCTTGGCCATCGAGTAGCTGCAGGCGCCGGCCTCGGCGCGATCGTGATGGATGGAGGTGACGTGGATCACGCGGCCACCGCGGGTCATCAGCGGCACTGCGGCGCGGGTCAGGTACAGCGCCCCATCGATCATGATGTCGAACGCCTTGCGCCATGCCTCAAGCGTCGAGTCGATGGCCGGCGCAGCATAGTACACGCCGGCGCAGTTGGCCAGCGCGTCGACCACGCCCCATGCTTCCCTTATCTTCCCGGCAATGGCCTCGGCCGTGCCTGGATCGCTGTAGTCGCCGGCGACGATCAAGTGCTTGCCGGCTGGCATGCCCTCGACCAGCGCCCGCAGCCGGTCTTCCCGCCGCGCGGTGACGCATACGTCCCAACCCTCGTGGGCGAAGCGCTCGGCGGTCGCCCGGCCGATGCCGGATGAGGCTCCCGTAACAATGACCTTCTTCCTGTCTGTCATGCGTGCCGCTCCGTCGAATGAGGTCGGTGAATCCCCCGGCTCAGACCAGATGCGTCGTCAGGAGTTCGTTGCCGTCGGGTGTAATCAACACCACGTCCTCCAAACGCACACCGCCGACTCCGGAGAGATAGATGCCCGGCTCCAGGGCGATGACCATGCCCGCCTCGAGTTTCTGGCTGTTGTAGGGCACGAGGCGCGGCTCCTCGTGATACATGACGCCCACGCCGTGGCCGGTGTGATGTGGGTAGGGCTCGTAGCCTTCCGCCACAATGGCCTGACGCACCAGGGAATCCAGTGCGCTGGCGGTGACGCCCGGCCGAGCGCCTTCGACACCCCGCTGCAGCGCCTGGCGCACGACGCGGTACACCTTCTCGAGCTGCGCCGAGGGCTTCCCGGCGAAGTACGTCGCCGCGTTGTCTCCCCAATACCCATTCAGGCGGGGGACAAAATCGAGGATCAGCGGATCTCCTGCCTGCAGGGCATAGGTCGACGGCGGCCCGCCGATATCGGCTGAGCGCACCCCGCCAACCAGGTCCGCCAGGATCGGCAGCCGTCCACCGGCCAGCCCTTCGACGTGGGCGCGCGTTGCCGCCCACAGCTCCAGCTCGGTCTTTCCGGGTTGAAGTGCCTGACGCATGAACCCCTGAGCCGCATCGCACAGGCGCATAGCCGCGCGCAGCTTGTCGATCTCCTCCGCGCTCTTGACCGCCCTCAACCCGGCGCAGCTGCCGTCCAGCGGGATGAAGTCGGTCGATGGCAGCGCCTGGCGCAGCGCATCGGCCAGCGAGGCGGTGAGGGCATGCCACTCCACGCCTACCTTCCCGCCCTTGGGCGCCGCAGTACCCAGCACCTCGCCCAAGGCCCGCGCCTGATTGGCCGCGCCCGCCAACGGTGCTTCGATCGTGTAGGAGATGTAGTCATGCACCGCGGTCGGCCCCGCTTGCTGAGCGGCGGCCGTCTCCATGTCCGACACGATCAGGTGCAGCTCCCCGGCGTGCCACCAGGCGAGAACGGACGAACCCTCGAAGGGGCTCGGGCCGGTCTCAATCGGGGGAGCATAGCCCGTCAACCAGGTGATGGTGGCTGGGTCGGCCAGCAGGGCGGCGGACAGGCC
>Ga0105099_10001775_pt1 | contig 13194 bp, 8 predicted proteins | sample PPLLak3cmMay2015_2_FD_79138 | JGI IMG/M metagenome (GOLD analysis project Ga0105099, IMG submission 79138) | Freshwater sediment microbial communities from Prairie Pothole Lake near Jamestown, North Dakota, USA - PPLs Lake P8 Core (1) Depth... | ecosystem: Environmental > Aquatic > Freshwater >...
AGCTTATCCGCAATGGCATAGAAATTGCTTATGACTGTCTTATTGCCCTGGATGTGGCCCATGACCTTAGGTATCTCGAAGCGTTCGCTCTCAAAAACAGATTCAGGAAGCTCGCCACGAGCCTTCTTCAACATGTCTTTATAATCCATACAAATAAAGTGAAAAAGGCCACTATTTAAATAATGCGTTTTAATAACACACGACCAAAGAAAGATTTAAATAGTTTATAAACGGAAAACCCGCACATGGTTCTTGAATCCCTGATAAAACCGATAACAGCAGTGAAGAAACCCTGGGAACTGTTCTTTTTCGGGATGCTTGTGGCTTCAGTAGGCACATTCCTGGGTTATTGGATATTCCGGGACAAAGCAGATCTCGTCATGATATTCCTGACAACGTTCGCCTGCGTACCGCTCATGTTCCACGCGATAAGGCACGAAGAGAAAGAAGACATGATACTAGAAGAAGAGGTATCAATGCTCAAAAGACACAGCAGGGTACTCATGTTCTACACATTCCTATTTGTCGGGATGACTGTCGCTTTTGTCATATGGTATGTGGTGCTTCCGACAGACATGTCACAATCCCTTTTCAGGCAACAGATAACAACAATAGCACAGATAAACTCACCCGTCGCAGCAAAAGCGGTTGGTCACGCGACAGCGACCTCACTATTCAACAAGATATTCTTCAACAACATAAAAGTCCTGATATTCTGCATAATCTTCGCATTCTTCTACGGCGCAGGAGCCATATTCATACTCACATGGAACGCGTCAGTCGTCGCAGCAGCGATAGGCAACATAATAAAACTGGGTCTTGCAAAATATGCTGCTGCAGCAGGATTCGCAAAGATGGCCGCAGTCACACAGACAGTCACATTCTCATTCTCAAGATACCTATTCCACGGCCTTCCAGAGATGTTCGCATACATGGTCGCCGGACTCGCAGGAGGCATAATATCCGTAGCAGTCATAAATAAAGACTTCCAGACAGAGAAATTCCAGAAAATAATACTCGACAGCTCATCACTATTGATAATAGCGATAACTGTGCTTTTTGTCGCAGCAGTTGTTGAAGCATACCTCACACCTGTACTTTTCTAGAAAACGCCAAACAGATCCTTATTCTAAAATCTTATATCTTCCAGGCTTCACTTCAAATATGTCCCCGCTCTCAAGAAGATGCTTTATGTGCTCATCCGCATCGCCCTTGAACTTTACAGAGATGTCATCAAAACCGACCCCATCTCCGCTGTCAAGCTCGCGTATTATCCCTATCAGGCTGTTAACCGGGTTAGAGCCATCAAAATCCTCCTCTTCCACAGAAAGCTCATCTGGGGCCACTGATGCAACCGTCGTATGCTTGTGCAACGCGAGCTCTAACTTACGGACCTCAATCCACGTAGAATCAGATATCTTCCTCATGATCTCAGGAACAATATATCGCTCGGCGCCAAATTCCCTAAGCCTGCCGATGACGGTCACTATATCTCCCACATCAACTCTGGGGGCGTTCTCAAAGAATCTTAGCGATATCCTTCCTGTGCTGTCATCCAGGACAAAACCCTGTGCAGGACCAGCATCTGTCTTATTGACTGAAACAACAACGCCAAGAATGTTAGCACGAGATACTTTCCTATCTCCAACCTGGACATAATTAGGGAGCCAACCCTCCTCTTTGACATACTTGTTATTAAGAATATCAGCTATACGCACCTTGTGCGCCACTTGCCTCTTTACTGATTCCCCTTCTGCCATGGCCATCCAAAAGCGCACATTTTCTTATAAACTTTACCATACGGACAAAAGAGCACGGCATAAGCTTTAAATAAGCAAAAAACTTTGTCACCAACATGGTACAGCAGAATCTTGTCTCATACATAATCTCTCAACTAAAGACAGGCAAGCGCCTCGAAGAGATAAACAGATTCTTAGTAGAAGCAGGATATGAAAGAGGAGAGGTAGAAAGCTCTGTACAGTACGTAATAAACCTCCAAGCGAACCCAAAACTTGCTGAAGAGCAAAGGATACAACAGCTATCCGCATACATACAAAAGCAGATAGAATCCGGATACAACCAGCAGATAATAGCAAACTTCCTCATATCAAGAGGATACCCATACTACGAAGTCAATTCTGCATTGCAGCAGGTAACAGCACCCAAGAAAGAACTGAAGACAGAACACAAGCTTGTCGTCTTTGCTTTGATTGCGATGTTTCTCATGACAACAGCAGTAACTGTCATGTACTTCGGCAGCTATCTCCACATAGGAGCAAAGTTGCCAGCAAAGCTACTCGATGTAGAGGCAGAAAAACTCACTACAATAGTGCAGCAGGGAGGAGAGCTGAATTTCAAGAACAAGCTCATAAATTTCGGTTACGAACAAAGATTCGATGTCACCCTGACCTATAAAATCATAGACCGAACTACACAGGCGACAATACTTGAGAAGAGCGAGACAGTGGCGCTTTCTACGACACTCGAAAACATAGTCAAATTCGATATACCCGAGACGATGAAGCCAGGAAACTATGTGTTACGGGTAGATGCAGCGTACAAAGACTTCACGGCGACATCAGGATTCATATTCGAAGTCTTACCAAAAGAACTGGCCCAGGAAAGGATAGAAGAGATAAAGAAGATGCTTCCAAAAGAAGAGAACATAACAGAAGTGCCAGAGCTGCAGCCAGAAGAGAAGGAAGAGGTTGTGCCCGAAGAGACAAAAGAGACCACACCAATACCTGCGCTACAGCCTGGAGAGATACCATTCTACGAAGGAAAGACAAGAGAACAGGCCCTTGAAGCAGTAAAAGCAGTATCAGTAAGAGAGCCACAGAGAGCCATAGCGATGTGCAAAAGCTTCAAGTACGAAGGCAATGCAGCACAATGCCTGCAGACTTTGGCCGTGTTCAAGAAAGATCCAAGACTCTGCGATGAGATAAGAGGAAACTCATCAAAAGACATGTGCTATATAGAACTTGCACGAGCAACGGGTGACAGTAAAATTTGTGATTCAATAACCAAATCAGAACTTCAATCTTCGTGTAGGATGATGTCTGTTCTAAATCAGTTAAATGATGTAACAGAAAACAAAAATAAAGAAGACCTTTTTGGACTGTTAGTGACGATGCAAGGAACAACTAAATAAATCTTGGAAGCAAACTGCTCCTGAAACTGTAATAAAATTCAGTGATATTCTGCATATCTGTGAGGTCTTCCATCTTTCTTGGTGGTTGATTGTGGGTAAGTCTAAATTCTATTTTATTACCTGAATCCAGTTTTTCGGATTTTAATACCCACGGGACAGAATCATTAACCACAAAACCTCCCAGAATCTGAATTTCCATTTTTATTGGGTTTTCGGGTTGGAATATATCCACATCACATTTTTCACATTTTACACAAGCAGTTTCAGTTGCAGACCCTATAACCGCACCTGCACCAACTATGATAGATCCCAGACCGAAACTCGCAGCACCTAGCGCAGCAGCGGCAGAACCAGCCGCTGCCGCAGTAAGATCTGGTTCACACATTCCGCTATACTTTTCCGGGTACAACCGACACCATTTCTCGCAAGTATCTGTCCTGCATTCTCCACAGTAATGTGTCGAATTTACCGGAATCTCTGATGAATTCGCAAAAAAATATTGAATATCAATACTGAAATTGCCAGGCACCAATTCTACTGTCCTAAAGACATCTTTATTTTTTGAATCATTACCATAAAAAACGATTACTTTTGCAAAGTTTTCTTCCCACGGTTTCTCTTTTAACTTCTTAAGTGTAATTAATACCATATCTTCATTTTCAAGAGCGATTGGAGGAGTCATTGGCCACACGAATCTCTTATTCTCATTTGCCATAGAGTCGTTGAAAACAACCCGGTTAACAACGAATTTACGTACAGATACATTTTTAATTCTGATTGGTTCTAGACCTATTTCAAAAGAAAGATCCTTATTCTGTTCGGTTGAAATACCAACTACCCTTTCTGTAAAATATCCTGGCATCTCAACCCGGATAATTCCTCCGCCCAGACATATAGGAAATTTAGAATTCAAAAACACCGAATTATTTTCCACCACAAATTCAGTGCGCCCCATTTTACAACTTTCATAATCTGCGCAGGAATAATAAACTTCTGCACCTTCAATATCTGAACCATTTCGCTTGTCAAAGATACGAACACTGACGTCTCCACTTATTCTCTGTCGGGTGTTACAGAAAAGAGTCTTAGTGAAATTGCCATCTATAATTTCTAAAGAACGTTCATCATCAGGTTTTTCTCCCTCGGACATAGCAATGGCCTCTTTAAGTTCTGCATTTGCCCGCAGCCCGAAAAGGTTATACTCTGCAGGGCCTATGGTTCCGTTGCCTGCAAACCACTCTTTCAAATCTTTGTTGTCTTTTATGTTAACTTCCAAACCCACAAACATGGTGTATGTCTCGTTGAAGAATTCATTATAGCTTTTTATCTCTGCGATTACGGGTATAGACAATTGATAAAAATATTCGTAGTAATACTCTGGCCTGAATATGAACGGAATCCTAAAAGGCCCCATGCCTTTCTTAACTTCAAATATCTCAGAAGGTTTAATGGTATCTCCTTCACTCGGTCGTATGTCAAAATAGAAAGGCCAGTTTAAATAGATAAATCGCACACCATATTTACCCGTCGAGAAATTCAAAACATCAACGAAAAAAGGATTATACATGTTTTGAATCAGAGGATCAGAGCTGAAATTAATTTTTTTTGCGCCGCTAGTCCCGTTCATCTGAATCAACGGAAAGTAACTAGAGAAGAGACTCGACAACTGAAATTTAACCATCGGTTTAGACCAACTTACTGGAACAAAACTCGCACCAACAGAAAAAATCGGCGGCAACTTATCAAATTTCGGAGCACCATTTATCGCGATTAAATGTTTGACAACCAACTCCAGAAACATATTATTCGCTTCGGCATCAACAATGCTATCTGCAAAAGAATAAACACTCTTGAAATCTAAGTTGAGTCTGGATATAAATCTGGTCATGTTGGTCTCTCTATCACTGATTTTAACTGTTAACGGATAAGATAGAGCTATGACTATATCATCTTCAGCAATTCTTGTAACGGGGTTTATGGTTCCAGAGGGTTCAACATCAAAACCCATCCTCTTAAATTCGTTAAATCCCGATATGCAGTTTTCCAAGTTTCTTTCGATGTATTTGTTGACTTGGCGTTCTACAGATTCGATGCTTGGTTTGTTTTCATCACTAACTATGCATCTAAAACACGAATTCTTCGATTTCATAAACCACCAATAAGCAACATGTGAACGTTTATCCGAAGTCAAGAACGCGCCATCTGACTCCGTCGGATCGGTCAAATCAAGTTTAAAATTCTTTCCGGTTATATCCTCATTAAACATATCAATATAGCCACCATGTTGCCCCAGCATAATAAATGCTTCTTTAGAAGTCTTATACAAACAAGATTGCACAAATTCTTGAATTGGTTTAACTTCCAGTGGAACCTCTTCACCGGCTTGTTCTATCTGTTCTATTCCTGTCTCTCTTTTCATAATAAAGAATAAGCTAGTCACGACAAGGATTATAACCCCAAGTATTATGAATATAGTTATCTGTGACTTCTTTCTGAGTCTATTCTTAAATTTCATTTTTTATACCCGAATAAAGCAATAAGAGGAACTTTCTGCTCCAAGCAATAAAGATAAAAAATAATAAAATCGCCAATATTAACCAATCAGGAAAGACCATCTTCAAAAATCCACCGAAAATAAAAACCCCAAAAATTCCAAATAACATAAAAATAAAGAATAATAGGGATTTCATTTTGGTAGCTATTCCAAATCCGTCAAGCATAGCTTTTTTTAATTCATGTGTCTTAATAAAAGATATTTTTGAGAACGTACTAAAATATATAATTATTGTACCAATCAAAAACACAAAAATAACTGCCAAAGTTTTGTTCAAAACAAAAAAGGATAACAAAGAAAGGCAAATAAATGATAAAAGCCAAACCAGATTTACCAAAAAGAATTTTGACAATCCTCCCAACCGCACTTTTTCACCATCCAAACACATAAAACCAGCAAATTCAAATGAAGAAAAAACTATCAAACACAAAATCAAGGTGAGTGTTGTGCCGGCTATAAATTTTAAAAAAAATGACCTAACTACATCTTTTACAACTTTCCCACCTTCTTTGATGTTAAACAAATCATGACTCTGATTCTGCCGGGCTTTGTTCACCTCATCCAAGACAGATTTCGCATAAGGCGTGGCTTTTTCTAAACTTCTAGATTCATTCAGTATAAACACGGCGAATAAAACAAAAATCAGAAGAAAGACAAAAAAACCAAGAGTATCCAAACCCGCAGACAGAAAGATTCTTTTGATTTCTTTCTTACGCAAGCTATCTCTAAAAATATTCTTGAAATGAATTGATTTTTTCAAGTGATTAGACAATGTCTACCACCAGATTTTTATTTATATCTTCATTCCAGAACTTCAATTCTGCTTTTGTAAAGTCGGTTTCGTCAGATTTTGCAGCATATTCCCTGCCAGGATTATAGAAATTGGCATTTCCGCTGGCAATAACCTCTTTCATCCCGTTCTCTTTGATAAGGCTGACTTCGTAATTAATATCATCATCGAATTTCATAGGTCGTATAAACCAAGCTACTTCTATGACTTCTGCAGACTCTAATCCGGTTGTGTCACCAAGAACCGTAGGCGAAATAATATTTCTTTCCGCCTGAAGACTTATGACTCTGTCAATTTCTACGTAACTGGATTCGGAACTCATTGTACCTGCACCAGTAGTTACTGTGTTTTTAGACCCCCCCCATTTCATACATGCACTTATCTCCCAATCTGCAACTTCATACCACTCTGTTGTCGGGACACCTAAAGTCCTACCGAGCCCATCATACAGAAAATCACCGCTCGCACCAGAACAGAGCACAACAACAAAAAGCATTGTTAAAAATAGGTGTTTTCTCATTTTCTCATCATGCTCCAGCGCAATAATCTGGATCGCTCAGGTCTTCATCATACCTGTTGAAATCTAAAATTTCATCCATTTTTATCCAGTCCCCTACATCTAGCCACATACCAACAGCCATAATTGCGCCGCAAATTACCGAGAAGTACGCAATTCTTAATGCTGATTGCGGTTGCTCGGTCCCGCACTGTATACCATCTAATTCAAACTGTGCACTTGCTTTGGTGAATCCAGAAGGATAACCGCACCCTGCGGCGTAAAGAGCTAATGAAATCAATGCCCCCTGAATAAGAGTCATAAGCCACTCATTCAAACCCTGAAAAAATACCTCTGCCATGTTTGGGTTTATCATCCTAATTGCTGCACTTTCAACATACAGACACTCATGTACTTTATAAAGCTCATCGCACAAGTGGGGTGAAAAACCGGCACTGACATATGCTTTATAACATTCTTTTTTGAGACAAAGTAACTGTTTCTGTTTTTTAAGATTGTAAACATAACCTGGCAGGCAGAGAGTGTGGCTGGCAACTTTTTTTGACCTGTATGAACTCCAATCATAATCTATAACAAAACCAACAACGTTCGCCCCCGGAATCGCGCTCAATATACCTGACTGAGCAGTATTTGGCGCTCCGGATTTTGTTCTTCCACCCTGATTCCAAAGATATGTGCCGCCATCAGCACTACCGCTCTTAGCAAACATCTCTACAAAATTATTTACCTCTGATAACCGGCACGTAAAGATGCCGCAAATTAGTTTAAGATAAAATCCCAATGAGTCATATGCTGTGACCGGATTAGAGTCCAATTGCCATGCCAACAGGGTAACACCGGTCGTAATATAATCGCTCGCCATACAGTAATAATAGTAAATCTGAGATAAAAATGACATTGCTGCTTCAGACCAGGGCGTCCAACTCACCGCAGCATATATTATTCCCAAAGCGATGTAAAGAGCCACCTTTATCGTTTGAAGAAGAGTCACGATCATTGCTAATGTTTCTGCGATTGTACAAATTGTACCTAAAACATCAATGGTTGTCTTAAAGTCATCAATTTCTCTTTGGGTGTTGTTTATTTCGTCATCTATATTTTTTAATGCGTCTAGCATACTCTGATTCAAACCACCGAATATCGTGCCCTTAAGGCCAAAAGGTATCGTCACGTCCTCTTTCTCTGGGGTCTGGTAGACCTTTGTGCCTGAACGTATTATCAACCCAAGCGAACAGTTGACTTCGAGGGTAGTCATTTCTGCTACAGTAGTAGGATCCAACGATATCTTGAAGCCAATCACAGGATTCTTGAATTCGTAAGGCGTAACAACATAGGCTTCTGATATAGATGCACCACTCGCAACACAAGACGTTATTTTAACATCCTGTACGCGATTAGGCGGGTCAGAGTATTGAAGATTCAATTCAGCAAAAGCAGGATATGCAATGTAACCTGCAATTATCTTGTCCAAAGGATCAGGGACTCCTGTCCCAGTAGACTGCACAACGTTAGGCGGAACACCAGGAGCAGCCTCACAAACTTCCTGGTGGAGTATTGCCCAATTGCTGTTTCCGGCACGGTCCTCGAGCGTGAGGTTTATCTCGCCGTCAACATAAAAAGTGACCAAGCTATCTATGACAATATCGCAGACCCAGATTCCCCTGGTATCGCTTTCCTCACAATCAACTTCAATAGGAAATACGCTAGTACTGAGGTTCGGTGCAGAGACAAACGCCTTGACCCCCCCAGAGTATCGTTCAGAGACATTCACAGTTATCTCCAGAGGATTTGGAGCAGTAGGACAGACCGTCGAGTTTGTTATAGAAAGTATCTGCGGAGCAGAATCATCATAATAAAAACCAGATACTGTCTTGCCTTCAACAAGATTACCTGCATCATCAGAACTCAATCCGACAGCAGAAATAGAGATAATATCGCCGCTATTATGTGGCGAGACAACATTTATCCAATCGAAATTACAACGCCACCCCAACGCACACTTATTAGGCACCAAAGTGACATTGTTACCCGCGAACTTTTGTGGACCAAATGCACTAAAATCAACAAACAGCCTCTTTTCGTAAAATCCGGAACCGCTCTCATTGATATCGACATAGATGCTGTTATTTCCTGCACCAACCCAATATCTTCCAATCTCATCAGCAATGCCGGACTTGAAAGCAGTTATGACTGGCTTGATCTTATCATATACAATAGGAAGAGTAAAAGAAGAGTTCATAACATTTCCGAGATTATCCTTGACGTAAAACCATACCTGCGGATTCACATCCGGAGGCAAAAGCACCAACAGGCCAGACCACGTGCAATTATACATCCCCCTTGAGATATTTTCGTTCAACTTCTCGCATTTTACATCTATACCAAGAGGACCGGCAGTAGTATCATCGATTTTCCTGTACACCTCTGTATATTCCCTTCTCGAATTCAGCATGGAAAAATCTGCACTCAGCGTGCTAAGATTAAGTCCTGACTCATCGAAGAAGTATGCCTGAATACTGATGCCGCCCATCGGCTCGCCCTTTGTATATTTGACTACTGACCTACCACGCATTATCGTAGCATTAATGAGTTTTGGATCAGAAAAATCCATCATGATCTCCTGGCACTTCGCGGTCCGCTGATTCAAAGCATCATATGCTTCAATGCAAATCGTCTTGTTACCTGTCCCAGAAGTCTTTTCTATGCTCAGATTTTTAGAATCGATGACAAGACAAGAACGGTTTTCTGCAAAAACTCCTGCTGTCACATCATCAAGGAAGAACTCTATCCTGCTTATGCCAGAACATATCTCCTGCGCGCAGTTCTCGCAAGCCCTGTCAGATATCATGAAACTGGCACTCACATCATCACCCTCCCTGGCAAGAGAGAAAGAGTGTATTGTCGGAGGAAGATTATCTGCGTAAACAACAAGCGGGATTTTCGGCTCTGCTTCTGTGACAAGATTCTGTCTGAAAAGTGCAATCTCATACAGATGAGGACCGGGAGGCAAATCTCCAGGAATACGAATCTCACAGTTAGCGACTTTACTAGTATTTGTGTAAGAACAATCAAAAGGTATCGTTGGGTCAGAGATGAGCTTCAGCTGAGCGGCATTAATATTTTCACCAGCAATCTCAGCACTTACGTTTATTATCGTAAAGTCACTTGCAGCGCGCCTAAAGCCAGAGACATAATCTATACCATGGATGTCTGCGTTCATCGATGCAAACACATCCGCAGTATAGAAAACAGGCATTACCAAGATGTAAATCAAGAACATGACTACGTAATGCGAACCCCTTTTTACCATGACGGTACTTTTTATAAATAGAGTATATAAATTTTTTCGATAAAATGGCTCTGTCCGGAGTCTCGCTTAGGCACGGCAGGCACCACGTTCGCATTGAATGTATAACTAATACTTTTCGCCCAACTGCAATTGGATCTGCTGTTTTTAACTGCCGCTCACTAGGTGGTGCCTACGAATTTCCGGACAGAGCCCGATAAAATAAGCGATAAAACAGAACATCAACGCATCAATCAAATCTTCTGGATAAATCCCCTCTTAGGCTCAAAGACATCGCCAGCCCTCTTGAGCTTCTCGATTATCTCCTCTGTCTTATCAGGAGTCACGCCACGCTCCTGAGATTCCTTGATTATATCCTCAATAGGCAAAGTCTTGCCTATCTTGTTCTCAAGGTCATTTATCGCTTCCTTGACAACGATTATGTTGCTTCGTGATGAAGAAGAGACACCCGTAGTAAGGACGTCGATGTCAAGCTTTCCGGTATCCGGATCAACACCCACCTGCGACATGCAGTAATGCAATAGTTCTATAGCTTTCCTTGAATCTTTCCTTGTCACCTTATCAGATAATCTGGACCTTGCAGAAGCCTCTGCAAGTCTGACAAGAGCCTCAAGCTGTCTCGCAGTTATAGGGATAGCTTTTATGCCCCCCTCATCACCGCCCGAGTTTCGCATCTTGACATAATATGCCTTTATCTCTTCAAGAGCAGTGTCAGTAAGTTTAGGTATGCACTTCCTTCTCGCATATGCGATATACTTCTTCAACGTATCAGTGTCAATGTCTGCCTTTCCAGAATTACTCGTCTGGTGAAGGTCGAGGACGAAACCCGCCAAACGTTCATCATGCTCCTTGTTCGGCAGGTCCCTTATCGGGAATATCAGGTCAAACCTGCTGATCAATGCGGGAGGGAGGTCTATCTGTTTACCTATAATCTCGTAAGGATCGAACCTTCCCCACTTCGGGTTAGCTGCAGCAAGGACTGTCGTCTCGCACCTGAGCGTCGCCTGGATATTTGCCTTTGAAATCGTGACTGTCTGCTGTTCCAGAGCTTCATGCATCGCAGCCCTGTCCTCTTTCTCCATCTTATCGAGCTCGTCTATCATGCAGAAACCCTTGTTCGCCAGGACCAATGCTCCTGCCTCAAGCGCCCAACCCCTCAAGAACTCATCACGCACAACCGATGCAGTCAAACCCGCGCCAGACGCTCCCTTACCAGAAACATACCTGGATTTTGGAGCGATAAGCTGTGCGCGCTTCAGCAACTGGGATTTACCTGCTCCCGGGTCGCCAACAAGAAGGATGTGCATGTCGCCCCTTGTCACGACGCCATCATTCCTTGTTTTTTTGACTCCGCCCAACAGCTGCATTATTATTGCTTCTTTAACTTTATCGTGTCCATAAATCGATGGAGCCATAGAATCGACAAGCTTGTTCAATATCTTAGGATCGTTAGAAAGTTCAATAATCTTCTTCTCCTCTTCAGGACTTATTACGATATCACCGAAACTCTCTTCAAGAGCCTCGATGCAATTGGCTTCTACCATGAGGTCGAACCTGACGAGTTTCCCTCCATCCTTTGCCGCGATAGGCACTTCTTTCACCTGGCCGACAATCCGTATCTTCGTACCGGGATTAGTCTTCTTATCGCTCAACGGAGAGACGAGATCATTCTTCAGGAAGATATCTATCCTCTTAGGCTGGTCGCCACCATCAAGGTCTTCAGGGATCTCTTCAAGAACGAGTTTCTGTGCGTCGACAAGCTCTTTAGATATCATACGGAATTTTCCTTTACGGCCGCAACCGCATCTTGAAGGCTCTTTAAACTTAGCTTCGAGCTGGATGACTGAAATTATGTTTCCACAACTGGGACATTCAAATCTTGCAGTAGTCACTTGCGGCCTTACATCAGACTTCTGCCTGACGATGCCATCTGCACACACCAACCTATCGATGTTCAGGCTTCTTATGTCCCTAATCTTTATCGACTGGCTTCTCGGAACATTCTTGAACCTGATATAGAACCTGTTGAAAGAAGCAGGGAACTCTTCTATATTCTTCACCGCTATCTCGAAAGCTTTCAATACCTCTTCTGGCTGATCCAAGAGAAGGTCTGCGAGCTCGGGATCGAACTTTGAAAGGTTTGCGAAATCAATTACCAGAAAATTGTGTCCAGAATTTATTGCTTCCAAAAGGTCAAGATGATAATTCTGTTCAACAAACTGTTCAAACCGTTTAATCTGTTCAGAGACGTCCATCTATTATCCCTTTTTTAAAATCACAACCCCTTTAATTGTCTATCCTATTAAAAAAACTTCTTTTCCGAAATCCGGAATGCTGACTGGTCTACCCGAATAATAAAAAGATAAAGATAAAAATATTTTACTTGACCTTCTTAAGGTTCTCGATCAAAGCATCAAGCGCCTGATTGACCTGGACTTCAGACTTTGTCCCGGTGCAGACCACTTTGCCATTAGAGAACAGGAGGAACGTCGCCTTGAATGCCTTCTCGCCCTTAGGCTCGACATTTATCTTATATACGAGTCCTGGGAACTGCTCTGGTTCATACTCTGTGTTCTGCAGTTTCATGGCGAGGACATTCAGATTTAGGTCCATGCCAACTGCTCCTGCAGCAACTATATTCTGGATAGTCACTTTAGGCTCTATAGTTATCTTTATGTTTATCTTCTCAAGGCTCTTTATTATCTGCTTGATGGACCTCTGGACATCATCAAGGGTCCTTGCGCCTGTGCAGACAATCTTTCCAGAATTGAATATCAGTGCGGAAGTCTTGGGCTCCTTTATCCTTATAACAAGGCCCGGGAACTGCTCTGGATTGTATTCTGTGTTCGAAAGTGTCGCTGCCATCTTCTCCAGC
>Ga0105099_10001776_pt1 | contig 13193 bp, 7 predicted proteins | sample PPLLak3cmMay2015_2_FD_79138 | JGI IMG/M metagenome (GOLD analysis project Ga0105099, IMG submission 79138) | Freshwater sediment microbial communities from Prairie Pothole Lake near Jamestown, North Dakota, USA - PPLs Lake P8 Core (1) Depth... | ecosystem: Environmental > Aquatic > Freshwater >...
AGGCTTCGGCCCGTTCCGTGTCGCTGACTTGGTGGGTGAGAAAAGTGTTCACGGTCGGCACCCAGGTCGAGGCGGTCAAGCCGAAAAGGATTTGCGAAGCCACGAATATTTCGAAACGGGTTGTGCTCATCCAGATCAACATCAAGGGAATGCCGAGCGCTTCGGAAAAAATCAACATGCCTTTGGAGCCGTGCTTGTCGATATACCGGCCGATCGGAATTTGAGACACGACCCAAGTCAAAGACATGACACAATGCATGATCGCGAGCTGCATGATCGTAAAATGATAATCTTTGTTCAACATGCCGTAGAGGATGCCCCAGCCCATGCCCCAGAATAAAGAATCGCCGGCAACCGCGCAGAAAAATCCGACCAACCCTTTAGGCGGACGACTAGATCGTCGCAGAGCCCGGATTCCTTCTTGCCAAGTGATGCCTTGGTTATGGGTGTGGCGCTCGGCCGCTATGTAACGCCATACCAGGAATAGTCCCAGGGCTTCCAAGGCAATCATTAGAGTGAAGACATTCAGATAACCGAACCGGTCCGCGCTCCACCCGCTGAGCATCGGCATGAAAACTCCGGGAATCATGGTAGCCATGGCTATCAAACCGAAGGCGCGGCCGCGTTGCTCCAAAGCCACGGATTCGGCGGTCATTGCGGAAAGAGCCGGACGTGAAATCGCGGATATCCCGAAGCAAACCACGCCGATCACCAGGAGCGGCCAGATATTAAGGCTCCCGGAAAGGACAAAGAGCAAGTAGGCGGCTAGGACCGCAAAGCTGGATACGATTACAAAGGGTTTGTGACCCAGGCGGTCGGCAAACCATCCGCCCAAGGGTTGCACTAAAGTGGTAACCCCCCCATTCAGACCGCCAAGACTGTTAAGCAGCCCCAAAGTCGGAATGGAAGCGCCCAGGCTTAAAACAAACGGCTGCCAGATCACATTATAGATGCTGTTATGGGCTCCGCGCAAAAAGGAAAAGACGGCCAGGATCCATAGATTGCGGCGGCCTTGTTGATCAGGACTTGATGATGGGGTGGAATTTGAATTCATGACTCCATTTATCCGCAAACAAAACGGCTCGCTCTTGAGAGAGGAGCCGTTGTGATTTTACAGGTATGGTATCAGTAATACTTATAAAGGTCAATGATAAGATAGCCGGGGCAGCGTATAGCGAACCCTGAAGACCGGACATAAAGAGCACGGTTTTTATTAGTTTGTGCCTAACGCGGGGTTGTTTTATAATTTTTTCCGGTTCCGGCGTATGCAGAGTGCCGGTCTGCCGGGTTTCGCCGATTTTAGACCGCTGTTCGCCGAAAAAGGGCTGTATTTTCCGGAAAGCCGATTATAGTGGAACCGGTACATGAGTTTTTCGGAAATTCATTCCAGGAGGAAGCTAATGCAAGAAAAAGAAAAAAAACAATTCAGTGTGGGTTTTGTCATCGGTCTTTTGGTCATGTTCGCCGGGGCGCTGCTTTTATTGGGAACCTTCGGTTTTCCGATTCATTTCGATATCAAGGATTATTGGCCGGTTTTGCTCATAGTGGTCGGTCTGGCCAAGATCATTCAACCCCGGCGCGGACGCCAGATTTTTTGGGGTTTTGTCTTGGTTCTCTTGGGAATCTTATTTCAATTGAGAATCCTGGATTATATTTATTTTCATTTTCACGATCTCTGGCCTGTTTTGCTGATCATCATCGGTTACCATATTGCCCGGGGATCGCTTTGGCGGTCGTCCCGTTTCCGACACCCGCCCGTTATTTGCGGAGCAGAGCAAAATTGCGTTAGCGGGGAAGGCGATTCGGGCAAATCGGAGACGGTCGATCGGGATATCATCCGGGTTTCCGCTATCTTAGGCGGCGGCCGCTATACGTATTTGAGCAAAAAACTGAAAGGCGGAGAGATTCATGTTGCCCTGGGCGGGTGCGCGGTGGATTTACGCAACGCCGACATGGAGGGGACGGAGATGACACTGGAGGCCCGGACCTTTATGGGCGGCATTGAAATCAAAATCCCGGCCGAATGGGAGGTCATTATCAGCGAATCTCCGGTGCTGGGCGGTATTGAAAACAAAACCAATCCGGTTCAGGCGCCCACTAAACGATTGATTATCAAAGGCACGGGCTTTATGGGCGGCATTGAGGTCAAGAATTGATTTCTTCCCCGTTATTTCGATCCCGGAACCACCTCGTTTTTTTGGGCCTGCTTGGCGCCCTGATCAGCGCCGGGATCGTTTTTTTCTTTACGGCCGCGGCCCAAGCGACCGTCCGGGAAGCGGTTCTGCTTTTGCTCCCGGCCTTGACGCTGGAAATGTTCCTGGGCCTGTTCAGTTGGTATCTCTGCCGATTTTTGCCCTTAGAAGGTCCGCGCTTGGCGAATACCTTTGCGGCCCATTTTTTGACCGGCCTGTTGGTCAATGCTTTCTGGTTGACAAGCATATTTTTGTATAGCCAATTGCTGGACCAGTTGTTCGAAACACGATCCTGGTCCGCGCTTTACGATCGGGCTCTGTTTTTTTTGGCCGGCATCGGTTTGGGACTTTATGTGATCTTTATTCTGCTGCACTATCTGGTCTTGGCGCTGGAAAAGACGCAAGCCGCCGAACAGGAGGCTTTGCAGCAGAAATGGCTGGCCAGCGAAGCGGAGCTGAACGCCTTGAAAAACACCATTCATCCTCATTTAATCTTCAACAGTCTGGCCATGCTGCCGCCTTTGATCGCGGCCGCGCCGCAACAAGCCGAATTGTTGGTGGGCCGATTGTCCGATTTTTTGCTTTACAACCTGCGTTACAGCAAGAAAACGACGGTTCCCCTGCATGAAGAACTCCAGCATGTCAAGGATTTCCTGGAGATCGAAACTCTGCGCCTGAACGAGCGTTTGCGGGTCGAATACCGGATTGATCCGTCTGTTTTGAACGAACCGGTCATTCCTTTTATTCTGCAGCCTCTAGTTGAAAACGCCATCAAACACGGCATTCGGACGACTCTTGACGGCGGCACGCTCGCCATTGCCATGACCATTGCCCCCGCGTTCATACAGGTTATGATCCGCAATCCTTATGAGAAAAACAGTGCGTCAGGGAAAAGCAGCGGTTTGGGGCTGGAAACATTAAGGAAACGGCTTGCCGGCGCTTATGGCGCTGCCGGGCGGTTACGTATTCTGCAAGATCAAAACGAATTTACGGTCGAGATGCAGATTCCACGACAAAGGCAGGTTTTATGATTAGAGTCTTGATAGTGGATGACGAAGATTTAAGCCGCCAAGCCTTAAAAAATCTTTTGCAGGAATCGGGAGATGTCGAGATTATGGGTGAATGCCGCAACGGGTTCGAGGCGGTTGAGAGTATTCCAAGGTTGAAGCCGGACCTGGTGTTTTTGGATATTCAAATGCCCCAGTTGAACGGCTTTGACGTGGTGGAACTGCTGGAGGAGCCGGCGCCGGCCGTAATATTCGTCACGGCCTTTGACGAATACGCTTTGAAAGCCTTTGAGGCATCGGCGCTGGATTATCTATTGAAGCCGGTGCAGGCGGAACGCCTGGCCAAGGCGCTTGAAAAATATTACCGCCAAACTGCCGGTTTGAAACCGGTTTCCTTTGCGCCGTTTATCGAGAGCCACCAGGCCCATTCGGCACCCCTGGCGCGGATTTTAGTTCGGGATGGGCAGAAAATCCATATCGTTCCCACCACGGACATCATGTATGTCAAAGCCGAAGACGATTACGTGATGCTGCACACTGCGCAAAAAGCGCTGCTGAAACTGGAACGGTTGAGCCGGTTGGAAAAAATGCTGGACTATAGGACCTTTTGTCGGATTCACCGTTCTTTTTTATTGAACATCGTTTACCTGGATAAGATTGCAGCATGCAGCAAAGAGAGTCGTTTGGCGGTTCTGAAAAACGGGGCAAAACTGCCGATTAGTCGTCAGGGTTATAGGTCACTCCAGAAAATATTGAACGACGAAAAGCGCTTGTCGCGATCTATCGATTAAATAATTCAAAATCAACCACTTATGACTTTGCTATCGCCGACGATTCGGTTTCTGAGCGAGTAAAACCGGTTTTCTCTTAAACCGGGATCTCTAAAAATTCGTTTTTTGAGAAGTTTTATGCTTAGATGCGGCCGATTTTTAAGGGGTTATAGTCGATAAAATGTATTTTTGGGCATTCTCAAAAGATAAATTTGGCTTAAGAGAGTCAAAGTTTTTTGCGCGCTGAGGTTGAAATCATATTTTTTTCGGTTCGTCCGGGCAGGGAGGGTCGTGCGGCTTTTTTAGCCTTGTGATAAAAATCGGCTTGTTCTATAATCTCCGCCATTATGAAACCGCGGGCAACTTTTCAAGAACCGCGCAAAGGAGTATTGCCATGAAAAGATTTCGCCGGTTGTTTGGGGTTGTATTTATTTTTGTCTTGGCGTTTAACGCGCCTCAGGTTATCTTCGGCCAGCAATCAGTCAACCGCAAGCCGCCGGTCAATAAAGCGGGTCAAAGCGGACCGGTGCAACCGAATGTACCTCCGGTGCCGCATCCGGGACCTTTGCCTGTTCATTGCGACCCGCAAAAAGTGCACATCCCGGCTGCGGCGCAGGATGCCAAGCCGATCATAACCGTCAATGCCGTAGCCAGCGGCGGCGGGCAAATTCAACACCCGGAAGCGAGTCCGATCCATTGCGCTTCCCCCTGCCAAAGTTCGGTCGGCCTCAATACCAGTCTGGTCATCACGATTCATGCGAAGAATCCCGGAGGCGTTAAAAATATCGGCGTTACCGTCACTCCGCCGGAAGGTCCGGCGTACGGCATTGAGCGAACCGCTGCTCCGGATGCCGATCAATGCGCGTATCCCTCTTTAAGCATTCCGGGTCATAACGGTTCGGGAGGTATCGGCGCTACGCCCATCTTATTCCGCATGAATAAACCGGCTGCCAAAGCCACTTTGCTGGTTCGGGCCACTAATTTCAACGGCCAATCGGTCCTGTATGCCGTCACTTATTATGTTAAAGCAAGCACACCACCGGGCCCTCAACCGCCGCCAAGTGCGACCAAAGCCTGTGTGACGGCGAGTTTCGGCTTTACCTGGGGCAGTTTTCCGGCCGAATTGGCCGGAAAAGAACTTCCGGTGACCGTGCATTTTCACGGGGAATTCCGGGGTTCGCCGCTCCCCAAAAGCACGGCCTTGAGGTCGTTCGATGCGAGAAAAACCTATAAAGTGCTTTACCCTTCTTCGGCCACCTGGACGGGCATGAACGAGACTTTCCCCAATCTCATGCCGGGCGAATGGATGGTGACGGCCCAGTATATCAGCGGGCTGGGAGGTCTGAAGCACTATGACACGCCGATCACCTGCCGGGGGACCGTGCCGGCCGGTACGGCTTGCAAGGTTTTTTATTTTAATCATGACAAGCAAACCTGCAGCAATCGATAGGAGCAAAAATTTTAAACAGGATTAACGGGATGATCCTTTTATTACAACCAATCAGATCCAAAACATGACATTCACACCGCGGTATGAATAATACACGGAACCAGACGAGGAGTCTTTATGAATTTATTGGAAGAGAAACTGACCGCTTTTGATCCGGATGTGGACCGTATTATTCGCCAAGAGATCCGGCGCAACGAGGAGACGATCAATTTGATCGCTTCGGAAAATTATCCGCCTAAATCGCTCATGAAAGCATTGAGTTCCATGCTTTCCGGGATTTACAGCGAGGGGTATCCGGGCGAACGCTGGTACCGCGGGCTCGAGCATATCGATCAATTGGAATCCCTGGCCATTGAACGGGCCAAGGCGATTTTCGGGGCCGAGCATGCCAATGTCCAGGCTCTTTCGGGGTCCAGCGCCAATATCGCGGCTTACTTAGCCATGTTGAACCTGGGCGACCGGATTCTGAGCATGGATATCGACGCGGGCGGTCACCTGAGCCATGGCGCCAAAGCCAATCTGGTTTCCAAGTTGTACGATGTGGTTCAGTACGGCGTGCATGCCCAAACCGGGTTGCTGGATTTCGACGCCATCCGTAAGCAGGCCCTGGAAAGCAAACCCAAGTTGATTGTGTGCGGCGCCAGTGCTTATCCGCGCACCATTGATTTCAAGCGCTTCCGCGAGATCGCCGACGAGGTCGGCGCTTTGCTGATGGCCGACATCTCCCACATTGCCGGTCTGGTGGTGGCCGGCGCGCATCCCAATCCGGTGCCCTACTGCGATGTGGTCACCACGACCACGCATAAGACCCTGCGCATGACGCGCGGCGCGATTATTCTCTGCAAGAAAGCATTGGCCGCCAAAGTGGACCGGGCCGTTTTCCCGACTTTGCAGGGCGGACCGCACCAGTCCAATATTTCAGCCATAGCTGTGGGTCTAAAACAACTGAAAACGCCGGAATACAAAACTTACATTCAGAGGGTGGTCGTGAACGCGGCGGCCCTGAGCAAGGAACTGCAGATTTTGGGTGCGACCATCGTCAGCAACGGGACCGACAACCATTTATTGCTTATGGACCTTTCCGGAGAGCATCTGGACGGCGAGACCGCTTCCATTGCCCTGGAAAAAGCGCATATTATCGTTAATAAAAATAAAATTCCCAATGATCAAGGCACGGCCAAAAAGCCTTCGGGCATTCGACTGGGCAGCCCGGCCATTTCCACGCGCGGCATGGGCGTCGAGGAAGTCAAAAAGATAGCGGGATGGATCATGGATGTGATCAAACATCCGGGCAGTGAAGCAGTGCTCCAAAGGACCAAGGCCGAAGCCATGGCGCTCTGCGCCAAATTCCCGATTTACCAATTGACTTATTAATAAAAGGATGCCGCCATCAACGGCGGCATCCTTTTAAAATTGTTTTAAAATGTATTTTTATAAGTACTTTTTTAAAGGAAGAGTTCATGAGCGAACAGCAACTTATGGCATTTTATAAGGAATTTTTGTTGGAGCCGTTTGCCTTGGAGCTCGCCGTCATGCAGCCTTGCGACATCGGTTGCAACTATTGCTTTGCCAATCTGGACGGCCGCCGGCATAAAATCGCGTTTTCCGACATGGCTGAAGTGCTGGACGTGTTGGCAAATTTCAAAAATGGCGATTCGGTGGAGGCTCAATTATTGCGGTTGAAATACCCGGTTTTGATGAGCAATCGGGTCGATCCCTTCGGCCGGAGAAATCGGCTTTCATCGATTAAAATTCTGGAGCTGTTCCGGGATTTGGACATCCGCGCCGGTTTTCAAACCAAGGGGTTCGTGAACCCGGAAGATTTCGATACGGTCATGGAATTAATCGAGCCGTCGTGGTTTTACATCAGCATCGCCTTTGACCCGGCTCATGAATTCCTGTGCCGTAAAATAGAACCGGGCAGCATTTCTATCCGCGACCGCCTGGCGCTGATTCCTAAATTGGCGGAACGCGGGCATCTGGTCTATGTGGGTGTTAATCCCTGTGTTCCTGATTGGATAGAAAATCCGTATGCTTTTCTGAAACAATTAAAAGATTCGGGTGTGCGCGGGATTTTCTGCAGCAATCTCGGCCTCACGCGGCCTCAATATAACTTGATGACCGCCACGGAAAAAGCGAACCTCGAATCCTTATTGCAGGAGATCATGGGTAAGCGGCAGGCGCCGCAGCGTCACGTAGATTTTCTGCATTACTGCATCGACAGCGCCCTTGAATTGGGGCTGACGGTCGCCACCGGCCAAATCGGCATCTCGAACGAGTTCTGGACGCCGGCCATGGAACTTTATCCCCGTCTTTTTCCATTAACCACTGAATTCGTCAATCTCTGTTACCGCGACATGCGGCAAGGGAGCCGCATTTCCCAGTCGTATTTTGTGGAGTTCATTGAGCGCCGCACCCCTCCCGGAATGCGCGGATTGATCGGCCGCTACATCCGGGACAGCAATCCGACGATCTGTCTGAAGTACACGGAGTGGTCTGACGAGATGAGTTATAAGGACCTGGCTAAAATCATTTGGGACAACCCCGAATCTACTTTTCACCCGATCAACTACCGGTGTTTCTCACTATTGGGTGAAAGAGAGGACGATACGATCGTGGAGGTGCCGGATGCCGGCGGTTCCCCCATTATGATCTTCAACCCCGAAGGGATGGGCGGTAAACCCTGGGGAGAAGCGCCGCGTTATTATTTGGCCGAAGGCTAAACCCGAGGCTATCCCCATCGTCCACTTCACCGGACGATCGCCGCGTTCGCGGAAAAAGTCGCCATGACAGTTGAAAAACGATCAAGGTCGATTGTTTGGTCACTTGGCCGCCGACAGCGTTTTCATTTTTTTTCCCTTCGCATGTTGTAAATCAAAAAAGATATTACGATCAGCAAGGTCGGGGCATGGAATAAGGGGACCATTTTCGAAACGGGGACGGAAATCAAAACGAGCGGAACCGCAACAAAACCCAAGCCGAAACCGGTCCGCAACACGGTTTCCGAGATCGCGAATAGCCGGCCGCGAAGCGTATCGTCCGCCTGTTGCAAAAAAGTCGTAAAAAAAGTCTGATAAGTACCATCTCCGGCTCCGGCGAAGAAAGCCGAGACGGAAATGATCACGAGCCAATGGGTCTGGAATATCATGATCATGCCGAGCGACATCAAGCCGGTGAAAAAAAAGTATAAATTTTCAGGACGGGCTTTTTTCAGCGGGTCACAATGGTTCACCAGAAGAATACCGGCGATATTGCCCAAGGCCCAGAAAAAGATGATGAGACCGTAATAGAACAGCGGCTCGGAGGGGTTTAAAAGGTTTGAAAAAACGGGAAATCCGATGTTATGCGAGGCGCTGCCCAGGGCATCAAAAAAAAGAAGAAATAAACATAAGGAAATGGTCCGAAAACGGGAGGACACAAAGAGGAGCTTCAATTCTGTGATCGTACCCCAGAAGGAAACATGGCTTTGGCCGCCCGGAAGATCGGATGAGGGTTGTGCTTCACTGGTTTTCAACCGCAGGCGCCATAGAATGATTCCGGATAAAAGGTAGGTTAAACCGTCCAGCACGAAAATTGAGGAATAATTGTTGAAGATCATATGGGCGAACATGGACAGCAGGCCTCCGGCCGCTTCCACCATATTGATCCCTCCATGCAGTAGGGAGTTAGCTTTTAATGTATTTTTATCGTTCAGAATGACGGGAATGGCGGCTTTCAGACAAACGTCGAACAAACTGCCCAAAACTCCCAGGCAAATCATCAGGAACACCATGTAGCCGATTACGAAATCCGCGGGAATAAATATCAGGGCGATAATCAAAAAGCACAAGATGAAATCGGAAAAAACCATTAATTTTTTCCGGTCGAAACGATCGGCCAGAAAGCCGATGACGGGACTCATCGCAATGGCGGGCAATGTGCGTGCGGCGAATAGGATGCCGACCCAAACAGGTGAATGGGTAATGTCCAGTATGTAAATATTAAACACAATATAACTCAGGATCGAACCGAAGCAAGACACGAGTCGAGCCGTGACTATTTTATAGAAATCGCTCATGAATTCAGTTCCTTTTTATATGTTTAAACAAGGTCAAATTTCAATACGTTCCAATTTTTCGGTTTTTTCCACCGAAACCGGTGTCGGGCATTTATCGGTGCTGAGCGAATCGATCTTCGCCGCCATTTCTTCCAATGATAATGCTTTGAACAGGTCTTTCAACGTCATATCCACGTTGAAGGTTTCATTGATCCGGGAAACAAGCCTGATGGCAAAAAGCGAATGTCCGCCTGATTTGATGAAGTGACTTGTTTTATCCACGTTATCGACGGCCAATATGTTTTTCCAGAATAGGGCGAGCTTTTTTTCGGTTTCGGTCGTCAAAGCGCGGTTTTCCTTTCCGGCCCAAGTGTTTGTCTGTTTTGTTTGGATCCTAGCGCAGTCAATGGTTCCATCCGTTTTCAATGCCGATTCATCCCATTGATGAAAGTTTACAGGGATCATGTAATCCGGAAGTCGTTTGGCCAGATATCTCCGCAATTCCTCGGGGTCGAATCCGTTTTGGCGGTGCAGAACCACATGGGCGATCAAGCGGTTGCCGTTCGCGCTCAGCTCTTGGTATTGAGCCAAAGCCTTTCGAATCGCCGGATGGGTTTCAATGGCGGTCTCGATCTCGTTCAGTTCAACCCGAAATCCACGAATACTGACTTGATGATCCAAACGCCCTAGAAAATCGATATTTCCGTCTTCGAGCAGTCGGCAGCGATCGCCGGTTTTATAGAGTCTGGAAGACTGCGCGGGATGAAAGAGATTTGGAATAAAATGGCGGGACGTTTCCAGAGGCCGGTTCAGATAGCCGGCCGCCAAGCAAGGGCCGCCGATGCATAATTCGCCGGGAAGGCCCATGGGCCTTAAGTTTCCGGCCCGGTCAAGGATATAAATGCTCCGGTTGGGCAAGGGGCGGCCGATGGAAATCCTGGGCGGCAGGGGTTGACTGAACATAACCGGAGGGATTTCATGGATGGTGGAAGTCACGGTCGCTTCGGTAGGACCATACGCATTGAGCAACCGGATATGCTCCAGGCCGCATTCTTTTGTCAAGGCAAGGATATCAACGGGCATGACATCTCCGCCCAGAATAATGATTCGGATGCTCTTGGGAAGCGTATGTTGTTTTTTATAAAGTTCCAGCAGCATTTCACGCCAGAATAAAGGAGGCAGATCCATGGCCGTGATCCGAAGATCCGACAATTTTTTAAAAAAAATCGACGCAGACAGCGCCCGGGTCGGTAACAGGGCCACGGTCGCTCCCGATATCAGGGGTGTTAACATTTGTTCGATGGAAACGTCCAAATGGGCGAATGCAAAATTCAGGAAATGGTCCGTGGATTTAAGATCGTATAAATGTTTGACGGTGTTGACGTGAGAAGTAATAGCCGTGCGTGTGATTTCGACGCCTTTGGGAACGCCGGTGGACCCGGATGTGAAGATGACATAAGCAAGCGTCGCGGCATCAACCCCCGGGTTATCTGTTTTTTCCGTGGAAAGTTCGGAATGCAGGCGGTCCAGGATAAAAACGCTACGGCTCCAATGATTCGATCGGATGGTTTGGGATCGATCTTTTGGGATAAAAACAACGCCGTCGATGGCTCTCAATTGTTTATCGCCCGGTAAGGCATGGTTGTTCTTAATAAAAGCGCCGATTAATTCGGCGAAAGTCGTTTCGCCTTCGCCCTGGATAATCAGGTCGATATTCCGGTCCGATAAAAGGGTCCGATATTCGCTGGTCGCGTACGGGCCGCCCGATATGATCGAAGCTTCCGGAGCCCAACTTTTTATCAGAGAAACGGTTTTATGAAAAAAGGATTTATAATAGGAAAGAGTTCTGATACCGATGACATGGGGTTTGAAGTCCCGGATGATTTGATTCAATTCTTCGTAATCATCGAAGTCAACCATCGATTTTTTAATCGAGACTCGGACGCGATTACCGTAAACTTGATTTAGATAGCCCGCCAAATAGAGTAGTCCGATCGGCGTCTCAATAGTATCTTCGAATTTGTCGCTTTCATGGCTGAAATGCTGGGACAAATCCAGCAGTAGAGTTTTCAAAGGGTTTTCGTTTTTTGAAGGAGAGGCATTTTTCATCCGCGGATATCGAATAGAGGGATACAGAATATCTTTGAAGTTTTCAGAAATCGATTCGTTCTTCGCGTAAATCGAACCGATAAGATTCTTAACGATCGAATGCTGATCAATGCCCCCGGGAAGATAAATATTGTATTTAGCCGTTATTTCTTCATGGGAGAGTACTTTAGATTGGGCTTCGATCACTTTTTCCAATCGCTCGGGCAAAAGAATGTAATCGCTAATCAATTTGCTTTGAATTTCCCGCACGAACGATTCGGAAAAGGGGAGGCACTCCGGATTCATATCGTGGAAGAAAAGATTGGACGATTTATGGATCGCTTCCGCGGAGATTCCATGAGCGATTGCCAGTGTCGCTATTTCGGTGTTGGGATAAATTTTTAAGACGTTGATATAGGGGAAATGCAGGAAGCGGGTGTTCTTGATGAAATCAAGCGTCATCAAAGCTTCTGCTTCGGTTTCGGAAGGGAAGCCGATCATGGTGAATAAATTAGCGATGATTCCGGGATGCCGGGTGCAGATATAATCCAAGCGGTCTCTTAAAATATCCAAATTGATATTTTTATGGATCAGACGTTGTATCCTGGGAGAGCCGCTTTCCAAGGCCAAGGAAATATTGATCACTCCGGCTTCGGCCATCAAATCGATTTCTGCGTTGGTCAATAAGTCGCCCCGCAATCCGTTGGGAAATAAGATGCGCAGTTTTAATCGATTTTTGACGATCAGATTGAAAAACGATTCGCTGCGCCGACGGTCCAAATTAAAAATATCATCTATCATGCTGAAAGTCCGGTAGCCTTTGTCGTAGTAGTACCGGACTTCTTCGTAGAGGTTTTCGGTTGTGCGCACAATATGCTTTTTCGGCCAGATATTATGACAAAAGCTGCATTGATAGGGGCAACCCCGGGAACTCAAAATACTGATATTGTTTTTAACGCAGGCATCGCTGAAAAAGGAATCGTATTTGCGTTGATCGAGCAGGTTCCGGTCGGGAAAAGGCAGAGGATCCAAGTCGGTGATCTGCGCTCGTTTAGCGGTACAGTGAATTTCTTTTTCAAGGTCGTTAAGGTTTTTCAGGATCAGATAAGGGACGGTTTGCGTCACGGCATCGAACGTCAAGACCGCATCGGCTTCACTGTCTTTCAGCATGGAACCGATTCTTTCGGGAGGGCTTTTAAAATCCAAAGGCATATAGGCGGCGCCGGCTTTCCATATGGCCAACAACTGGATCAAGTTGTCCGCCGGGCGGTCATGGCATACGGCGATCAGCGATCGGTTTGAAATGCCGTGCCGAATCAGGAAATGAGCGAGCCGGTTCGCTTCACTATTCAGATCGGCGTAGGACCATTGCCGGTTTTCGAACAAAACGGCCGGATGGTCCGGTGTTCTGCTCGCCTGTTCTTCGAATTGGGTCAACAGATCGGGGCCGATGTTTTGATCTACCGTATGCTGATTGCAGAACGCCGCGATTTTTTCCCGTTCCGCATCGGAATACAATGCTATTCCGGAAAGTTTCCGGTTCGGGTCTTTCATGATTTTTTCGAGAATAGCGGTGTAGAATCGGCCAAAACGGACGAGGGTCGCGGAATCGAATAAACCGGTTTGGTAGTCGAATTCAGCCGTCAACTG
>Ga0105099_10001777_pt1 | contig 13191 bp, 9 predicted proteins | sample PPLLak3cmMay2015_2_FD_79138 | JGI IMG/M metagenome (GOLD analysis project Ga0105099, IMG submission 79138) | Freshwater sediment microbial communities from Prairie Pothole Lake near Jamestown, North Dakota, USA - PPLs Lake P8 Core (1) Depth... | ecosystem: Environmental > Aquatic > Freshwater >...
ATGCAGGATCGTAAATACATTGTTTAAGTTCATAATCAGATTCTTCAAAAAATTCTATAAGAAAACTTTCAAATAAGTGACCGAATCCACCGATTTTTATATTACCCGTGCTGTACATAAGTATTGCTCCGTTGTTTGGAAAAATCATCTCGCTGCAACTTTTGGAATCAATGCCCGTATAAAGTGTAGATTTTTTAATCAAAACATGACATAGAGTATGCAATAATGTTTTAACTGCTTCATATTCTGGCGTATTTTCTTTCATATACATAAGAAACTCTGCAGCTGAAAAATTATTAGGATTTTGAATAGATAGATTCTCTTTTAACCACTTATATATTGCATCTCTGTTAAAATCAATAAGTAAACCCTCTGTTTCGTAAGGATTAATGTAGGCAGAGAAATATTCTTTATTTTTTTTATCGTCCCATAAAGGTTCAAAGTGTGGTACATAATTTTCCTCAAGTTTGCTGATGCCGTTTACAATACCTATTGCGGCTGATACGAGTTTTATTTTTTCCAAATATGTTATTTCATGTATCTTAAATATTTCTTTCATTCGATTCCATTTCTCAAACTTGTATTTATCTACCGAAGCTTCGTCACTATACTTTTTATAATTGCTTGTCGAATCAAAAATGCCTTTAAGTGCACTATAGTTGTTAAACGATTCTTTATCATAGTTATCGGGTGGGAAGTGAATCGAAAGTTCGTCAATTATTTTTCGTATTTGCACCATATCATATGATTTTTTGAATTTTTCTTCGATTTCTTCATCTTTCGCGGTTGGATTGTTTATTCGATAAGCGCTGTAAAAAGCTTTTTTCACTGAGGGAGCATAGTATTCACGGTATCTCTCATCTATTAATTGAAGCACTGTCTGATTATTTGCATTTGCTTTGGAATTAAAATCATCGAACTTTCCTAAATAAATTCCGAACAATATTGTTTCAAGTTCATTTATTTTAATACTTCTTGTATCTTTTATATCTACAGTGGTTGTTACAATTGGTGTAAAAATTGAATTTTCTCTAATAGTCAATATTTTGAATTTTGTGGAAGGGGTACCATCAGGTAACAAAAATGGTTGTGCTAGTCTGCTATCTTTGTGATCACAGTAGGCTTGAAGAATATCTTCTTCGTGGCCATTTTCACAAACCCATCTCCATGTCAAAATGGAATCCTTATTAGGCCTAAGCAATCTCATTCTTCCAGGTATAGTTCCTCCTTTTTTACAAGCCTTACAATTAGGATACAGCACATCCACTTTTCCACAATCCTTGCAAAACTTCACAACAGAAATTTGTTCCAGCTTTCCGGAATGGCAAGCACATGCTGCAGGTGGTGCAACTCCAGATTTAAAAGGGTAAAAGGTACCGCAACTAGAACATACAAGTGTTCTGGGGTATATTTCAAAAAAACCACTGCAATCCTTTGTGTTATCATCAGTAGTTTTAGAGACTTTTATTTTTTTTAGAAACAATCTATTAATATCAGTGTCAGTAAGTCTCTGAAATGTTAGTGTTGTGTTGTTGATTCTCTTTTGGTTTATACGACGATTATAAGATTCTTGAATGGTTTTGAAAATAATATTTTTTACACGTTCAGGATTAGATAAAATTTCACATAATTCAATAGGTTCTTGCAAAACCTTTTTGACTTTAAAAGCAAGTTTATCTCTAACAAAAATGGACCCGGGAGTAATATGGAATAAAGCACTATTTGAAGCCCAATCATAGCTTGTAGGGTTATTACTCATCTTCTGATTCATCCTCTAAGTATTTTTGATTATATGTGCTAACAAAATTATCATCTTTGTATTCAGCTTCTAACTCGATGCTATCCTGTATTCCACGCATTCCTCTCTGCATCTTAAAGTAGGGGTCAAGGTTATCTGCCAAACAAGTAGGGAAAAAGTTAAGTTCACGTTTACCTGCTTTTTTATAGTCCATGATGTAAGCATGCCTTCTTTCAACTTCTATACCTATCTGGTCCAAGAAATATCTCGAACCGGGCACATTCTCTTTGATATTGTATGCTTTTTTCATAAACTCTTTGACAAGGTTTAAATTACTAATATCTGAGAGGTAAGTTTTATAATTATGTACTGAATATATTGGTCTTTCTAATGTGTTGGAAAGATAGTTAAGTATTGCACCACAGAAAAGTGTATTGAACGTCTGATGAAATGCTAATTTTGCCCATCTTGAGATGGGTACTCGCTCAACATGATGATATAATATCTCATGATATTCCTTGAAATTCTGGAAGTAGCTTTGGTCCCTTATTTTCGTTGGATAGAACCAATCTATTATTAATCCAACATGTTTTCTGCCAGCTCTACTCAGTGCTTGAATGTACTCTGCAGTATCTCTTGGTATTCCTTGGAAGATCATAATATTCCATTTATCAATGTCAACACCATGACTGACTAGATTAGTTGCAAAAGAAATAGGTATTTCTTTGGATTCGAGATTTGGCCATTCCTTAATTTCATTTATTATTTGTTTAATTTCATCAATTGTAAGTGCGCTAGTCAGTCTATATGGTTTAATTGAATATCCTGTGGAAGTAAGCTTGGAGCTGACTACTGCATCTAGGAAATATTCCATTTGATTAACATCTGATATTTTATTATGATATGTTAGGTAGGTTTTGTAATAGTATAGAATTATATCTAAATCCTCTTTGCTTATTCCTGATTTTGAACAGAAAGCAGTTTTGTTATTCTCTATGTTTGCTATGAATTCAACAACATATCTGATAGTAAGAAGGGATGCGTATTGATTATCTCGCATATTTGGAGTCATACCAATTATTATCCTTTGTATTTGTCCTGTTTTTTCAAAAAAGAAGTCATTTACACCTTTCTCGCCAGGGTTTTCATTCGGGAATATATTTGTTTTCTTATTATATAATTGAGAAATTTGGTCTTCCGCACCGCAAATTGTGGCAGTCATTGCAACATTCTTGAAATACTTTCCAGTAAACTCATGTGTCATTTGTTCAATAAAACTTTCAAAATGAGAATCTATAGAACCAAATGCTTCTCTTATTAGGTGCATTTCATCCTGAATAATTAATCGTGGTGCTGTGCTATATTTGATTTGTACAGGCACGCCAGATTCTTTACAAGAAATTTGAGCTTCTTCTTGGTATTTACAAATGTCGTTTCTAGGTATAAATCCGTGTTTAGCATTACAAAAATCTAATTTTCCGCCAAAAAGATTTTTAATTTTCCTCTGACTACCTATTCCCGCAAATTTATCAACTGTTGCCACAACGAATGTAGGTAAAGTTCGGTAAATCTCGTCATCACAAAGGTAAAATTTAAACTCACGGTCGCATTTTTTGCATTTATGATGAATCAACTTTTGGACGGGTTCGGATACCAGAATTACACTGTTCTCAGACCGGCATATTGGACAATCATTAATTATTCGCCCACGTAATGGTTTTCCTTTTTTTTGTGCTGCGATAACTTGAGCTAATAATTTAAAATTTGTGTTTGGAAAATCTTTGTTGTCGCCAACAAAATATCCTATGCTAAAAGGACCATCTATTTTCTGTATTTTTCTTACTTCTTCGGCCCATGCAAAAATTACGGCAATTCGCTGTAACTGCTGAACAGATAACATGCGTAGAGGAAACTTAGTTATTCCTGTCAAACCAACGATCTTTCCATCAAGTCTGTCTAAAAATGCTGAAAAAACTATTAATCCAAAGTAAGCTTCACTTTTACCGCCACCTGTATCAACATGCAAAACTGATGCTTCTTCATGATTAGAGTTCACGTCAACTATATCAGGTATTAGTGTAACAATGTAAACAATTTGGAAAAGTCTCCAACTAGTAACTCGCGATTCATTTTTTAAGTCATTTTCTTTTCCATAAAATGTTTGTTGCATTAAATTAAATGCTTTCATAACTTTCGGATTTTCAAGCGATTGCATCCCGCGCTTGAACTTTTTCACTACATTTTCAAAATCAGTAGTTGTATTCTTATAATGTGAATCTGCTTTCTTTGATTGAGTTTTATGAAACTCTAAGTATTCTTCCATTGTTTTTAATATTTCTTGGAGAAGTGCTCGAGTTTTATCTGGTTCACTTAATTCTTCGAATCTTATCTCTTTCTGTTTCTTACCATCTAATGAAATTAATTTATTTTTAGGTATGATTAATGGTTGTGCATAGGATTTATAAAAATTTGTCTTAATAGAACCTGGTTTATCATAATATTCCGCTCCACAGTTTAATGTTCTTAACCAAGTGTTATACTCCTTTGGTTCACCCTCATATTCATAATCAAATACAAATTTTTCAATTTTCTGGTCGAGTTTTATATCTACCTCAACGTTAAAATATGAGGTTTCATACTCCCGAATTGGTTTATACTCGCCTTTCACTAATTGATCGCCAGGAGTGGTGTTTTGTATGTAGATAGTCACAAGTTCAAGATCTTGACCTTTTTGTGAGTATTTACTTGTTACTACATCGACGTTTACAGCCCACTTAAAGTCGATAGCTTTTTTCAAATCTGAGTCCTTTTTTATGTCCTGAATAAACTTATTTGTTGATAATTTTTCTTTCTCAACCTTTCCAGTTTTTTCTACAGTCACACCTTTAAATTCCATTTTTTTCTTTTTCCAAACCATCTGATCTAAAGAATCAAGAGTTTTTACATCACTTATAGGATAGTAAACGTTAAAGTTTAAATCAAATGAGAACTTCTTGAACTTCTTTACCAAGAAGCTTATTGCAAGGGAGTTAGTTTGAGCTATAGTTCTTTGGTAATTTGCTTCGGTAAATTTAGCAGATAAACAGCCTATTATGAATTCTCTAGAAGGTCTAGCAGTCATTACTCGGTCAGTAGAAAAATCCCCAGATAGCCGAGTGTTCAAATCATTCACAATAAGATTGATGAATTTTTCCTCACTTTTTCTTAAGGTTTGAGTCATTTTATTCAAATATATCACTCAAAATATGTTCAGTTTCTTCAAAGTTCGCGGCGTTTATTAACTTTTGCATTTTTTCGGAACTTGTAATATTCTTCGCATTTGTAAATTTCTTTTTTAGATCAATTACTTCACTTTCAGAAATCAGACCTCTCTTCAACATTTGTTCTTCTATTTTCTGTGCATCATTTTCTGCAATTTTAATAAAATATGGGAGACCTAAATCTGTTGGTGAAAGGTATACTTGTTGAAATCGAACCCAATAAAAAGCTCTTAATATTTCTTTTGCGTTATTTTTTTCCATTTTATTAATTATGTTATCTAGCCGTTCTCCCTCGTCTTTTATTGCCACATTCCATCCCGAGTCAAAAAGCAATTTGACAGAACTTAATATGTTGGTGGTATCTAGCGAAGATATCCAATCCAAATATTTGGTCTTAAATGCTCTAAGAAGATGAGATTCCTGTTGAATTTCTTCTCTTTCTTCTCTATTAAACATTTCAAGTACCTTAAGTAAATCTTCCTTTTTTTTGTGTTTAAGAAAAATATCTAACTCCTTTTCATCAATAATTAATCCGTTTTCCTTGATAAAATCAAACCATTCTTTGAAAAACGCATCATTCTCAAAAGTTTTTATATTTCCAATCACGATAAGTTGTCGCTTAGCTCTTGTAATTGCTACATTAAAACGCCGTTTTTCAGTACCTAAGAATCCGATCTTATTTTTAGAGTTTGCTCTTACAAGTGATAATATTACAAGATCACTTTGCTGTCCTTGGCAACTATCAATTGTTTTTGCATAAAAACCGTACTCCTTAACTTTGTCAGTTATTAGTTTCTTTTGAAGTTTGTAAGGAGTTATAATCATTATATTTTTATCTGTTAAACTTAGCAGCCTATATTTTATTTCAACGTCTGATGTTATATCCTTAAATGCTTCGATTAATTGTGTTACTAAGGATATTTGACCTCTGTTGAATTTGGAAAATATTTCTTTTCTTTCATCTTCTTCTAAAGGTTCCTCCTTAGAAGAACTATTTATAAATACAATATCTTTATCAAAGAATAGCGGTAAATGCCAATTTTTATTTTTTGAAGCAGATTCGAGATAACCATAAAACTTACGATTTGGAAAGTCCAACAGAGTATCATTCATTCTGTATTGCATTGTCAATTCAGCAGCAAATTCTTTTTTGTATAAGTTATACAATCTTTCAAAGAGAGTGATTTCCAGACTTTTTACCTTATTGTACTTGTCACCATCCAGTTCATCATCAGATAAAATTGTTGGAGGTAACTGTTGATAATCTCCAGCTAGAAGAACTTTTTTTGCACAACATATGGGAATTAAAATAGAAGGTTCTGTTGCCTGTGTTGCTTCATCTATTACAACAAGATCGAAGTAATTATTTTGGATATTTTCAAAAGCTGCACACGTGTTAGTGCAAAAATATATGCGTGCATCATTAAGAATTTTTCTCGATACTATTTCTTCAACTCTTTTAATATTATCAACGATCCAAGGCTTTTTTTTAAATGCAAGAATTTTCTTATCTTGGAATTCATCATATTTTTCCTTCTGTTCTGCTTTTGATTTACTAATTCTTTTACTTCTATTATATTCGTGTTCTGCTCTTTTTACTTCAGCATCTAAGTGTTGTTGTTCTTTCCAAAGCATTTTTTCAATAAGATATTTTATCATAGGGCTGGACTTATACTTTTCCTTAAATGTAAAATTAACGCTTTCGCCATGTGCTCTTGATGGGTGACCAAATCTTAGAAGTATATTATTCAAAGGATTACCAAAAAATTTTGAAATTTTTTTAAAAAGAGTATCAACTGCCTCATTAGAATCACAAGCCACCAGTACTTTTGCTTGCGGGTTTCTATATATTGTTTGACAAATAATTTCTGCACAAGCTTCACTTTTCCCAGTACCCGGCGGACCTTCTAGCAAAAAAAAATGCTCACTCCCAAAAAACTTTCTGACTGCTTCCTGTTTTGATTCATCTATATTAAAGAAAAAATCAGTAATATTCACTGCGTGTGGTTTTTTTAAATCAAGATGCTCATTCCGTGTTGGTAATGCATTAAAAATAACATCACGAATTATTTTATTTCCCTTAAAATTTTCACTGCAAAAATATTTCAAGAGTTTTTCTTGTCGCGGATAGGTTACATTATCATGACCGACAATTAAAGCAAAATTTTTTTCGCTTCTTAACGCATTCAATTCTGCTTTACTAGATTTAATTTCAAGTATGATCTGCTTTTCATTTGTTGCTGTAATTGTTGCCTCGTTACTTTTTCTGAGAAATACGTCTGTCACCGTAGTTCCGTCGTTAGGATACGGAACGAAAAAAACATTAGAACCCGCAATAAAAGCATTTAAAGCTTCCTTTTCAAATTCCAGACCATCACTCCTTTCGAAAGTAACTTCTTGACTATCTACAAGAGCTTCTTTTTTTGCATTTTCTTCCTTATTAATGCTAGACTCTACAAACTTAATACATAGACCATTGATACATTTACCTGCCTGAACTAACTGAAAGAACTTCTTATTTTCCACTGATTTTTTAAAGTTTTTTTCAGAAACTTTTACTTGGACGTCAATAATTTCTTTAAAGTAATCATAATACTCTACATCTAAAGGACTTTCATTTGCCATTTGATTCACCATGTAGTTCTAGTAAGTATTTAATGCCAGATCTTATTAATATTCTCTCTTTACTAGCTCCAAACTCTATCTCGAGGTCATTAAATTCCTTCTTCAGTAATTTTTTTAAATCTTCAGCATCACCGTCCCAACAACGTTCAACTTCACCAAAACCGTACTCTTCCACAATTTCTTTAAAAACAATAACACTGAGATAAATATCATCCAAAAAACCTTCAGGACCATATTTCGACTCAGGATATTCATCTAATGCTTGAATGAAATAAGCTATCGCATATCTTACCATAACCTTATAATTACCATTTATTAATTCAGATTCCAATAAACATACTAGTGTCTTGAAAACTAATGGAGCTTTTTTAACAATATGATACTTTCTACCAGTGTAGTCCATTATGTCCTGTTTTAGTTTATCAAGAAATATTTTCCTGTCCTTCAAAAGCTTCTCCGCCTTCATTTTAAGATATTCTCTATGATCTGGCACTTCTTCCATTTTATTTCACTCAGGTCATTAATTCGACTTCAGTTTCCAATTTTTCAAATAGTCCTGAATCTACAATACTCAAGTATATCTGAAATTTATCGATTTTATCGATTTTTTCTTTAAAGGTAATTCCAAACTTTTTAGCAATCTTTTCTATCTCGTCATAACTAAGATGTGCAAATCTATCTGCTAATGAAAGATATTTATCAGAATCAATTAACCTGTTCAGTTCTTCTTTACTTACTTTAATTTTTCCTGTAACTGCAAGAATCTTGTAATCTTCATCAGATAATGCTCCTTTAGAACGTGTTAGACCTACCACACCTCTCAGTTCTTCAATAATCCAGACCATGCCTTCTGTATCCAGTTCGCAATACTTCAGTAAATCTTTTCTTGTTTGTATTTTCTGTTCTTTACTCATTTCACTGAAATTCATGCTAATGAATGCTATACTTGCGTTTTGACCTTCGCTTATCGTTAAACCACTATACCCTTTGCCAGTTACCGCAGGCAATACTTTCTTAAGAGAATTGCTACCGTGTTGATCTGCTTTATGCCAGTAGAAACTCTTGAATGGAACTATCAAATCTGTAAAGCGTGGAAGGATGTTGTCAAACCATTCTTGATACTCTGGAAATTCCTTTGCACATTGCCTGAGTTTGTCTATTTCAAAGGACTGATTAAACGCGATTATAGTTCCTGATTCGCCAAGTAAAGATTTCAATTTCGCCAAGAATGCAGGTCTTGGATCTTTCTGTCCTTCAGCAAGGAACTCGTGATGCTCTACACTACCATCCTCTGATTGAATATGCAACGAGAATTGAAAAGGAACCTGCTGATAGGGGCTAGTCCCGTCATAAAGAGGTATTCCTGGGAATATGGTCTCAAAATCAAGATAATAAAGAGGATATTCAAGGCTATTCAAGAATTCAGTAATACCTTTCAGGTCAATATGTATCTTACCGGTTTTAGCACAGTTCTTCTGTATCTGTTGATTTGCGTTCAAACGGTAATCATCAGGTATATCTTTCAAGTCGAGTATATTACGTTCAAATAGTTCCCAATCTCTACCTCGGGCATAGTAAAGATCAAATATGCTGTTTGAGGGCAAAAATGACCAACATTCTTCAATCATAGGACATTCATACTGCTCGCCTTCTATCTTTTGACACTGATGTCCTATCTTGATTTTAGGGCATTCAGGTAAATTGATGACCTGAAGCATCTTTTCAATTAATTCAGGTATTTCTTTTATGTAATCATCTGCTAATTCAGTTACATCTTCAAGCTTGAGAAGAAGGTTCTGGTCTATCTTACCCTGCTTAACATATTCAGTGTTCAAAATCATGAGCTGGCACCTGTTTATCTTGAGGCCTGCCTTTTCACAAACGTATTTCTGGAAAGCCACGTCATGTATGTTGATATTCTTGACTTTAGAAGCGCTTTTCACTTCTATGATATCCCACATGTCAGTTCCAACAGGAATAAGGACGTCAACTCGGGCATATAATCCTTCATTCTCAAACCCTGCTTCAAACAATGGTTTTCTCAAGCGAAGAAGGTCTTTTGTTTTATCAGCATTTTTTTGAGGAGGATAAGCAGGATCGACTTCAATGCCCTTGGGAAAGCATTTCTTGGCATAATCACCGACGTCGTTACCGATATCAAACCTGTACTGTGTAGCCTCATCGGGTTTTGGCACTCTATCTTTATCATTAATTGAAATCCAGAGTAGTTTCGGGCATTGCCTTCCGCGCTGATAATTTGATTTAGTTAGTTGTATCATTTTCACATCAATACGATCTTTCCTGCATCTGTCAGCTCGTTATCTTCTGTCAGATACCCTTCTTTCTTCATTTCCTTTATGTGCGCATATACAATCGCTGTGGATTTCTTGGTCTTCTCAACAATGTCTTTTGGTTTCATGCCTTTCTTAATCATCAATAGTATCTCTTTCTTTGATGAGGTTATGCTAAAGTCAGGCAGTGGGAGTTTGAGCATGTTGTAGTTCTCTTCAACAGCGTAGTAAGCGCCTTCTATGTCATGCTTCTTGACATAGCCTGCGTAGAGCATTCCTAGGCTCATTGTCTTCCTTCCTTCAGTGACATGCAAATAGACCTGGTTACCTTTTTCTTTCTTAATAGCGTCAACTACAGTCTTTGTGACATCAACTAAATCGTACATCGTCGATGTTATCTCCTCAAATTGGACTTTGGGAAACGCCCTACTTAGACTTCCCATTACCTTTCGAATCTTAGTTTCATCGTCAGGGTTCGAGTCCTTTGCCAGCAAGAATACCATTTTATCAGGCTTAAAAGTAGATAAAACAAGCTTTACAGCTTCCCCGCTGTATACTGTTGATATTACTGTTTTTACCATGTTTTTCTACTTCTAACGAATTGAACTGGTCTAGTATATAAATATTACGGAATTTTACCTATTATTTCGCTATTTTTACATACAAATAGGATAAAATACCACATAAATAGCCGTATTTTTGATTAATTTCTGTATAAAATATGGAAAAGTATATAAATAAGTTGCTACTACCTAGTGAACTTGGGTGGTTTAGGCAAAAAAGAGAGTGCGATTATTGACTAGTAATGCGAGGACTACAAAATGCCAAGACAACCAATGGATACAGAGTGGAAACAATTCATAAGATCGTTCAAACAAAACAAATGCGAGATATGCGACAAACATAACTCGACTAGTCTGGAAAAAAGACTCCAGATACATCATAAAAAACCGGTGAGAGAGGGTGGCACTGATGAACTCGGCAACCTGATGTTACTGTGCCCTACTTGCCACCAGATAGAAGAGGGTAAAGTATACGCGCTAGCGCACATATTCCGCGATGCGCTGATAGGATCAAGAGTTTTTACCGATTAAAAGAGAGTGAGATGTAAAATAACAACAAGGAGAAGAAATAAGATGAAAACACGAGAGATACAAACAATCGATCTAAAAGCAGGTGGAACAATAAGTGTGGATAAGCTAAACAACCACATAACACTGAATGACGTGAAACTGAACGGCCACTTGTTCAAGCTGTTCATAACATCAGAACCCACACAGTGGGAGAATATCCTGCTGAAAGTCGTAGAGATAGGTGCAATAACTGTCTACCAGAACGTAAACACCTACGATGCAGGAGAAGTCATCAGCAGGATGACTGAACAGAGAGCAGCAGAGCTCAACAAAGCGGTAGACACAACAGCGAAGAAGATAGAAGAGATGCCAAAGCGGGTCCAAGAACTAATAAACGCAGAGATAGCTAAGGCTTTTGACTTCAAACAGAATGGCACACCACTAAAGACTGTTCTCGACCAGCTTAAGGATGACATGTCAAAGACATTTGGAAATGATTCCGACATAGTAAAGAAGTTCGATACTTCTGTCAATCTGGTATTCAACACAGAAGACCCGAAGTCAGCGCTGTTCAAGGTGAACCAGACAGTGAAAGATGCAGTTGCTACGGCAAATGCCGCCCTTGTGAAAGACGGTGTCGAACTAAAGGCCAAACTAGATGAGATGAACAAGGCAATAGCATCTTTGCAGACATTCAAGCAGATGTTCAGCAAGAGCACACAGAAAGGAACTGCTTTGGAGCAAGAATTCGAAGCAGAGAAACTACATCCACTGGTAGACATCCACGGCGACAGCTACAAAAGCGTCGGCACAAAGACTGGCAAGAAAAGCAGGAAAACTGGTGATTTCTTGATCACTGTTGAAAATACGCAAGGAAAGAGTATCGGCATCGAGTACAAGGCTGATGAGAGCTACTCTGATGATGATGTCAGAGAAGAAGTCAAACTCATGAAAGAGAACAGAGGTACTTCTTTCGATGTCTTTGTCTTTGATGAGGAAAAGTATCTTCCGACAGGCTGCGGCCAATTATCATTCAAAGACGGCTACATAGTATGCACAAGAGAATCGTTTGACTTCGCATATCGCGCAGCCAGGACAATAGTCAAAGCAAAGACAGGCAATACTGCAGAAGGAATAGACACCAAGAAGCTGGAAGAGGAAGTCCAGAAGCTCTTGAACAAGAAGAAAGCAGTCGAAGGCATACAGAAACTAATGTCAGAAGCCAGCAAGAAATCTAATAATGCAAACGGCCTACTTAATGATCTTTGGACCGAACTTGAACAGGGATTCATGAGAATACTTTCAATGGTGGAGGGATAAAAATGTCTAAACAGATCATAAACATAAATCGCTACGACGATGAAGATAACGAAGATGAACACGACAAGTTCCTGCCTTCCCTTTAAGGAAAGAAGGCAAGAAGTGGGCAGAGAAACACGTTTGAGGCTAGAAAATGGTATTCAAAGTCATAGCAAGAGGAGACGAGGGTTTTATCAGCCTGAAAAAGTTCAGCGAAGCATTACTTCAGCAGCACATGGATGAGACGTTTTCAGTAACTGAGATCAAAGGCAAGAATAAAGATGTTTCGCTTAAGCTTGGCAAGACCATCCATCCGGGACGAAGGAAATAATTCACCGCACAGTCATGTCTCTTTGTAAAATACAAATCGCAAAAGCATTAATCAAAAATCAAGTTAGCAAAATAATTTTTCAATATTGAGAGTGATTAAATATGACAAAACAAAACCTGATTGCTAAGAGGTGGGAACGCCTTCTTTGTAAGACAAGTTGTTGTTAGCAGAAGCTTTAAGGGAAAAAATATGGACGAGATGTTAAGAATCAAGATTAAGAGACAGGATGTTGAGATTGAGTTAGCTACCCGCAATGTGGTTGTTGCGTTGCCTTGCATATCAGAGATACTAAAGGAATCTGAAAGTCACATCCTACCAGCAATACGTGTTAGCGAAGAGAAGATTGGCCTTGCAAAAGAAGCTATAGAGTGTATTGAAAAGAAAAAAGGCAAGCAGGTTCCTGTTGATGACTTGATTAAAGAGTTGAATGATATGGGTATTGACGCTCACGAAGCAAGAATGATAATAGAGAAATTGATGCGAGCAGGCGACATATTCCGGCCAAGGGATGGATTCATACAAAAAATATGAAACGGGGGTTTGATAACATGAAACAAATCGTATGCGGGAAAGA
>Ga0105099_10001780_pt1 | contig 13171 bp, 5 predicted proteins | sample PPLLak3cmMay2015_2_FD_79138 | JGI IMG/M metagenome (GOLD analysis project Ga0105099, IMG submission 79138) | Freshwater sediment microbial communities from Prairie Pothole Lake near Jamestown, North Dakota, USA - PPLs Lake P8 Core (1) Depth... | ecosystem: Environmental > Aquatic > Freshwater >...
CGGCAATGGACTGAGCAGTGTGCAGGTTATCTCCCGATAACATCACGGTCTTGACGCCCAGGCGATGCAGATCCTCAATGGCGTGACGGCTCGAATCCTTGAGGGTGTCAGCCACGGCGAACAATGCCAGGACCTGCTGTCCGTCGTTCAGCAAAACCACCGACTTGCCCTGGCGTTCCAGCACATCCAGCTGAGCTTCGAGATCCGCAGAACAAACGCCCTGCTCATGGACCAGACGATGATTGCCCAGGTAATAGGTTTTACCGTCGATGACACCTCGCACACCACGCCCGGCAAGCGCCTCGAATGCTTCCACATTCGCGCGCGACACCCCGTCAAGCTCCGCGGCACTGGCCACTGCCTGCGAAACCGGATGATCGGAGCGAGCAGCGAGGCTGGCCGCCAAGTGCCGGCACTGATCGGCGGACATCTCCGCCCGCACCTCAAAATCGGTCTGCACCGGCTTACCTTGAGTCAGGGTGCCGGTTTTATCTAACGCCAGCCAGGTCAATTTGCGGCCTTCTTCCAGGTAAACGCCACCCTTAATCAGGATTCCGTGCCGCGCTGCCGCGGCCAGACCACTGACAATCGTCACCGGCGTCGAAATAACCAGCGCGCAGGGGCAGGCAATTACCAACAACACCAGGGCCTTGTAGATCCAGTCATGCCAGGAACCGCCCATCAGCAGTGGCGGCAGAATGGCAATCACCAGCGCCATAGCGAAGACACAGGGCGTATAGACTCGGGCGAACCGGTCGACGAAACGTTGCGTCGGAGCCTTTGCCCCTTGGGCTTCCTCGACTGCATGAATGATGCGGGCAAGGGTGGTGTTATTCGCCGCGGCCGTCACGCGGTACTCGAAGGAACTGGCTTGGTTGATCGTCCCGGCGAACACCGCGTCGCCTTCGGCCTTGTCCACCGGCAGGCTTTCCCCGGTGATCGGAGCCTGGTTCACCGTCGAGCTTCCGGTAACTATGGTGCCGTCCAGGCCAATGCGCTCACCCGGTTTCACCCGCACCATACTGCCCACCGTAACCTCGCTGGCTTCAATCTCCTGCCAGGAGCCATCCGGCTGCTGCACGGTGGCCTTTTCCGGGGCGAGTTTCATCAAGCTTTCAATGGCATTGCGCGTCCGGTCAAGTGACTTGACCTCGATCAGTTCGGCGATGGTAAACAACACCATGACCATTGCCGCCTCCGGCCACACGCCTAAAAACAGCGCACCGGTCACGGCAATGCTCATCAGCGCGTTAATATTCAGATTACCGTTGGCGATGGCGAGAAAGCCTTTCTTGTAGGTACCCAGGCCACACACAGCAACGGCCAGAATAGCCAGCACGGCAGACAGCCATTCGGCCATGCCCAACCAGCCGACTGCCTCCGAGGCAATCGCCGCCACACCGGCCAGGGCCAAAGGCCACCAGGGCTTCTTTGTCGCCGCCGCGGACAGGGACCTGCCAGCACTGGCCAGTTCCGGTTTAAAGCCGAGGGAGCGCACCGCTCCCAGAATCGCATCAAGGGCGTCCGGATCATGCACTACCGTCAGCGCCCGCTGCAGCAGGTTGAACTCCATGCTCTTGACCGAGGACATGCGGTTCAACTTGGAGCGGATCAGAGTTTCTTCAATAGGGCAATCCATCTGCATGATGCGAATTGCGGTTCTAATTCCCTCCGCAACCTTCTCCTGTGCGGCCAGGCGATCCAGCGATGCCGGCTGAGCAGCGCAGCAAGGCCCATGTTCGTGATCGTGTTCGTGATCGTGATCGTGATTATGATTGCAGCGGTCGGCCATGGGTGGCCTCCTTGTCATGTTTGTTTATCAGGCGAGGTCAGGCCACGAAGAACGAGCAACCCGGATTCGGGATTATTGATACATGGCCGAACCCTCTACCTTTTAGCGGCCAGAACAAGCGCACTACTTTTTACTAGTAGTATACCTTCAAACCGTTATCATGTCTGGCTATAACATACCAACTGGCTAACTCCAAACAGAGATATCCCCCGTTGGGCTGAGGCTTTCTCGGAGCTTCTCGTACGGCTTTATGGCAAGACAGCGACAGCAAGGAACGCGTCTGAATCCAGCAGATAGCCTGTTCTGTGTCTCGGGTGGCGACCGAGTACAAGAGTCTTCGAGGAAGTTCCAGCCCAGCCTCTGTCGAGACTTTCCGGATGGCTAAGGTGCAGGACGCCAACAATTAACGCAACTGTTTCATTGGGCACATAAAACTGTAATTGTTCGATGATATACCTTGAAACATGAAGATATCACGAGCCGACCTTCACGTTCATTCGAGTCATTCCAACAAACCAACCTACTGGGCGCTGCGCAAATTCAACTGTCCGGAAAGCTACTCCTCTCCGGAGCTGATTTACCATGCGGCGCGTAAACAGGGCATGGACTTTGTCACCATCACCGACCACAATACCATCAGTGGTGTCCTTGAAATTGCCCATCTCCCCGGGGTCTTCGTCAGTTCCGAGTTGACCTGCTATTTTCCTGAGGACGGCTGCAAGCTGCACGTGGTGGTTCTCAACATCAACGAGGACAGTTTCCTGGAGATTCTGGAACTGCGCAAGAACCTCTACGAGCTGGTCGAATATCTCCACCACAGCGGCATCCCCCATTTTGTCGCCCATCCGCTCTATGCCCAGAATGACAAACTATCCGCGGACCATCTGGAAAAGTTGCTGTTACTGTTCCGGGTCTTCGAGGTCAAAAACGGCGCACGGGCCAAGCGTTACGGAACATTCCTGGAGGAGATACTAGACAGCCTGACCCCGGAGAAGATCGCAGAGCTTGCGGACAAACACGGCATGGCACCGGTCGGCGAGACCCCCTGGATCAAGGGTCGCGTGGGAGGATCCGACGATCACAGCGGCCTCTTTATCGCCGGAGCCCACACCATTGTCTCCGGGGCGACAAATCTGGACGAATTTCTCGACGGCATCTCCCAGCGCCACTCCTCCCCGGCCGGCGAAGATGGAGATCCCCTCACCCTTGCCCATAGTCTCTATTCCATCACGCACAGTTTCTACCGCCAGAAACTTGGTTCCGGAACTTCCGCTTCAATGCCGTTCATCAAGGCCCTGCTGGAAAGATTTTTCGCCTCGGATAGCGAACGGATCTCCTTTCTCGACAAGCTGAAACTGTTTATCCGCAAAAACCTGCCGGATAGCAGCGACCGTGGTACAAACGGCAGTTTTGAAGGGGTGCTGGACAAGGAAGCAAAGCGGCTGCTGAAGGATTCCGATTTCCTGCGCAGTCTCGGCACGGAATCCAGGAACCGCAAGATCTTTGCCGTCACCAGTTACCTCGCCAACCGGATGATCTACCTCTACACGGAACGCCTGACACGCATATCTTTTTCATCCGGCTTTTTCGACATCATCCACTCACTGAGCACTATCGGCCTGGTTCATCTGCTGATCTCGCCCTACTACCTCGCTTTCCATCACCAGCACCGGGGCAAGAACCTGATGGCTGAACTTGCTCAGAGATTTGATGCGAAAAAGGGTTTACAGAAGAAGGAAAAGATCGCCCTGTTCACCGACACCCTCAATGAAATCAACGGGGTGGCCATCACGATCAGGCGGCTGATCGACATTGCCCGGACCAGGGGTATAGAACTGACCGTCATCACCTCCTCGCCGAATCCGACTGGATATGAGAACGGCGTCATGAATTTCCGTTCCGTCGGTGACTTCATCCTGCCAGAGTACCCGGAACTGAAACTGCACTTTCCGCCGGTTCTCGATGTGATCGATTACTTCGAGCGTGAGGGATTCACCCGCATCCATGTCAGCACACCAGGCACCGTGGGCCTGCTCGCCCTCGCAATTGCCAAGCTGATGGATTTCCCCATTGCCGGAACTTACCACACCGATATCCCCCAGTACGTCAGGAGCCTGACTTCCGACGAGATACTGGAGAGGGCGGCCTGGGGATTCATGATCTGGTTCTACGGCCAGATGGACGAAGTGATGGTCCCTTCTGCCAGCACCCGGACGCAACTCATCGAACGCGGTCTGGCGGCGGAAAAGACCCGTCCCCTGCCGCGCTGGGTAGATGTACAGAATTTTTCCCCCGAGCGACGCAACCAGAATTTCTGGGATCGCTTCGGCAGTAGTGAGGGACTCAAGTTCCTTTATGTCGGCCGGGTTTCGCGGGAAAAAAACCTGGAGCTCCTGGCAGAGGCGTTTATGACGATATGTAAAGAAAAAGTACCTGTCCAACTCGTCATCATCGGCGATGGGCCGTTTAAAAAAGAGCTGCAGGACATTCTGCAGGGATATCCGGTGATCTTCACCGGTTTCCTCGAAGGAGAAAACCTGGCAACGGCCTATGCCTCGGCCGACATCTTTGCTTTTCCCAGTACCACCGACACCTTCGGCAATGTCGTGCTGGAAGCCCAGGCATCGGGCCTGCCGGTCATCGTTTCCGATGGCGGAGGACCAAAAGAACTTATGATTAACGGCAGCACCGGACTCGTTACCAAGGCTGACAGTCTGAAAGAGCTGATCGGCGCCATGCGCCTGCTGCTCCTGGACCCGGAAAAGATCGCGAAAATGGGCGAGAATGCACGCACTTTCGCAGAGCAGGGCGCCCTTTCCATGACCGACGCCTGCGGCACCATCCTGCAGCCGAAGGTTGCCAACTACTGAGAGGTCCCGTGTCAGACGCACGTTCGAAACTTCCCCTGATGCGCCACGTGCTCACGCTGGCCCGTGGCAGAATTCCCTCCCAGCTGATCATTCAGCTGACCGATGCCTGCAACGCCACCTGCCCCCAGTGCGGTATGCGGCGGAACGCCCCCTTCCGCCGCTCCCTCCTTCCGCTGGACCAATGCAGACGGATCATTGACCATGCCGCCAATTCCGGCATCGCAGCACTTTCCTTTACCGGCGGGGAACCCTTTCTCTATTCCAAGAATCTGCTCTCGCTGATTCACTACGCCGGTGAGGCAGGCATCCCCTATATTCGGACAGGAACAAACGGTTTTCTCTTCAAGGACGCCGACCAGCCTGACTTCGCTTCCAGAATTTCCCGACTCGCAGAGGGGTTGGCTGCCACCAGACTTTACACCTTATGGATCAGCATCGACTCACCCGATCCGGAAACCCACGAGAACATGCGCGGTCTGCCCGGGGTCATGAAGGGCATCGAACGCGCGCTGCCGATATTTCACGAGCACGGGGTTTTCCCCTCGGCAAATCTCGGCATCACGAAAGCCATCCTGCCGACGCGACCAGCCGCAAAGGCGGGCTCAGCCGCCACCTGCGAGGAGTTCCGAGCGGGATTCCGGGCTTTTTACCGTCGTGTTATCGATCTTGGCTTCACCATTGCTAACGCCTGCTATCCGATGAATATCGAAACCGATACGGCGTCCTCTCTCAGCGCGGTCTACGAGGCAACTGCGGAGGACGATTGTGTCCGTTTCAGCGCTCAGGAAAGACACGCCATGTTCACAGCCCTGTTGGAAACTATTCCGGAATTCCGCTCGCAAATCCGGATATTTTCGCCCCTCAGTTCCTTGCACGCACTGGCACGGCGCTATTCCGGTGAAGAAGATCGGAGCTACCCGTGCCACGGAGGCAGCGATTTCTTTTTTATCGACGCCAAGGATGGCGATACCTACCCGTGCGGCTACCGGGGCGCCGAGAATCTCGGCAAGTTCCGGGAACTTGACCTGAAAAAGCCCCCCGTCAAGCCTGCCTGTCGCGAGTGCGACTGGGAATGCTTTCGTGACCCGTCGGAGCTCCTTGGACCCTTTCGGGAATTCTTTACCGAGCCGATCGGAGCAGCCCGGCGCTTGCTGCGGGACAGAACTCACGCCGCTCTCTGGCTCAAGGACCTGTGCTACTATCGGGCCAGCGATTTTTTCAACGGCAGACAGGCACCCGATTACCGCAAACTTGCGCGTTTTGCACCAAACTCCGCGCCTCCCCCTTGCCCCTAGGAATCCAGTCATACGGTATGCGGAATTCCCTCCTGAATAATTGCAGAGACAGCTCAATGATTGACGAAAAGGATTCCTTATGGAACTTCAGCAACACCCCGATGATCACCAGTTGCAGGAAATGATGTCCGTCCGTCTCCAACTGGCGGCGTTGAAAAAGAAAATGACGCGGCAGAACAAATCACTGGAGTCACTCAAGGAAGAAAAGGTACGCCTCTCGGTAACGCTTCGTTCCATCAGCGAAGGGGTAATTACCACCGATATGAACGGCAGGATCGTTTTTCTCAACGCAGTTGCGAAGCGTCTGATCGATTGCCCGAAGGACAAGGCTGTCGGCAGACTTCTGTCAGGAGTAATCCATGTCACGCACGAAGAAGGAAGCCAGAAAAACCTCGGGACCCTCCTCGACACTGCCATGATAACCGGCCGGGTTATCGAGCTGGCCGCTGCTACGACCCTTGTCTCGAGTGAAGGAAAAAAAAAGATTGTTTCCATCTCCGTCTCCCCTCTTCATGACCGGAACAGGATGATTTCCGGGGTGGTCCTCGTTCTCCGTGATATCACGGAAAAAAAAGCCCTCGAAAATGAACTCTTCAAGGTCCAGAAACTGGAATCGCTTGGTCTTCTTGCCGGCGGCATAGCTCACGACTTCAACAATATTCTCACTGCTATCCTGGCAAACATCTCTTTGGCCAAGTGTCTGATCCTGCCGTCAAACACCGCTCACACGAGGCTGGACCAGGCGGAGAAGGCAGCCGGCCGTGCCGCTGATCTTGCCCGGCAGCTCCTGACCTTTGCCAAAGGGGGAAAACCGATCAAGAAAACCGTAGCTCCGGCCAAACTGCTGGTTGAATCGGCGAATTTTGCCCTCCACGGCGCTAACGTTTCCTGTGAATTTTCCCTGCCGGATGACCTCTGGGCCATCGAAGCGGATCCGGGGCAGATAAACCAGGTTGTCAACAACCTGGTGGTGAATGCCGTACAAGCAATGACCGGCGGCGGACATATCCGGATCAGCAGTGAAAATATCCACTTCGCCGATAAAAATTCACTCCCCCTGGGCAGAGGACGCTATGTCAGGATTTCCGTTAAGGATTCAGGGGTCGGCATCCCCGAAGAGATCCGGCAAATGATCTTTGATCCCTATTTCACGACAAAACCGTATGGAAACGGCCTCGGACTTGCAACCACCTACTCCATCATACGAAACCACGGCGGGCATATCACAGTAGCGTCGACTCCCGGAAAGGGAACGACTTTTATGATCTATCTTCCCGCATCGGATAAAAACCCAACCGAAGCCCTGGTTGAGGACGTGGTGCTGACCGGCAACAGCGGCAAAATTCTCGTGATGGATGATAATGAGATGATCAGAAATGTCGCAACGGAAATGGCGCGACACATGGGCTACCAGCCGGTTTCCTGCGAAAGTGGTGACAAGGCCGTCTCCCTCTATCGGGCGGCACTGAAATCAGGAGAAACGTTCCATGCGGTGATCCTGGATCTCACGATTCCCGGTGGCATGGGTGGGCAAGAAGCACTGCAGCACCTCATTGCCCTTGATCCCGGGGTCAGGGCAATTGCCTCCAGCGGCTATTCCGACTGCCGGTCGATCGCTGAATTCCGGGAGCACGGATTTCGTGGAGTTCTGCCGAAACCCTATACTATCCGGGCGTTTCATCGGGCACTGTATGATGTGCTCTAGAAATAGAAAGAACTCCATGACGGCGGTGCCGTGAAACTATCGTTGAAGCAGCTGCAAACACTCCTTTCCGGACTTGCCGTTTTTTGCCTCTTTGTCTTTCCGGCCGGCTCGCTTGCGGCACGGCACCAGTCAACCGGAGCGCCGGCTCAATGCAAAACGATCAGCATCGTCGCATCCAACACCCTGCTCCAGGCAACGGAAGTCCGGATTGCCGTGGAGGACGTCATTGCCTTGCTCCGCCAAGGGTTCCCCACTGCCCGGGTAACACTGAACACCCCTACTGCCCAAATTCGCATCGAACTTCCCAATCCAAAGCAAATGCGAAAAACCCGTTCCTCGCACCCGGCACGTCATCCTCGCTATCCGCTCCTTCATGCTCCCTGGCCTGGCTATCGTTGGAATTCGCGGCAAACGAAAAACTCCATCGAACTCAGGCTTGAGGCATCTTCTCCCCAGGGGGTTGCCTGCGGACTCTACGGCTTGCTCCAGGAACGGCTCGGCTTCAAATTCATCCATCCCCGAGAGACGTTGTTACCTCACCATGCCAGCTGGCCCCTGCCTCCCAATTTCCACTGGCAGGCCACGCCACGCTTCGAGAAAAGAGGCTTTCACCTGCATACTCTCCACCCGACCGAATTGGCCGAACAGCTGAATAACCCCGCATACCCCTCGGCCCTGGCTGATGTCCGGGAATATCTGGACTGGCTGGCCCGCAACGGCCAGAACGTCATGCAATTCTACCTTCTGCGCGATGCCGATGCTGACGAATGGATCACGCATGCGCGACAGATTGTGTCCTACGCCCATGAGCGCGGCATCAAGGTGGGCGTCGCTTTTTCCCTGTCCATGATTCAGCAGCGGGCATTCCAGGTTCTCAACCTTCTCAGGCCTTTTCCATCCTACCGCAGCCAGATCGACAGTTCCCTGGCCAGCCTGTTCCGGGTCCCCTGGGATTTCGTCACCATGGAACTCACCATGGGTGAATATCTGCCCGACCTGGCAACTCTCCTGCCCGGAACCAGCGAGTACCTGGTGCATGAAGTAACCGGAAAATACCGCACCCGGCTCTTTTTAGCGACACACGTGATCAGAAGAGCGAACGAAAAAACGTCGCAAGCCGTCCCGCATCTTGACCAGGCTGGTCCGGGGACCGGAATCCTCATTCACACCGTGATGAACTACGCACTGAGCGATCCCAGAGCCCCTGTCTACGGCAACAAGAATCTCTCCTTCATGCTCGAACGAGCCATCATCGAATCAAAAAGCCGGGAAACCTGGTACTGGCCGGAATCTTCCTACTGGATCGCCTACGACAGTTCTGTACCGCTCTTTCTTCTAACCTACCTGGAGACACGCTGGCGGGACATGAATTGCGTAGAAAAAATCGGCCTGCCCGGACACCTGACCTTCAGCTCCGGTTGGGAATGGGGCTACTGGCTAGTCGACTGGAGCGTTGCCCGCTGGTCTTGGAGGTATGCGGAAAATGGGAAAATCCGGCAAAATGGACCGCTCTCTACACTGTCAGATATTTTTCCAAACCCTGCGATTGGGAAACTCTGGAAAGATGCCCTGGCCCTGGAGAAGCACTATTTGAAGGAGAAAGAACTGATCAGATATCTGGCCGCCACCACACCCTTTGCCGAGCTGCCCCGTCCATTCCGGAAATCTTTTCAACCGGCAGCCGAATTCAGCGCTGCTGAACTGTTCCGGGGCAGCAAAACGAGTGCGAAAGAACAGCCAAGGAAAGTTATGACTGATCTGGCTGACTATGCCGGACACTTAGAGAAGATTGTTGAAGGCCTGTCCAGGGAGATGACAAAACAGTTCGGAGGGAATACTTCTGACCAGCGCGAAATAGGTTCACTGGCCTTGGAACTGAAGACCTGTCTGGCCATGTCCGCACTTCGTGCCCGTCATCGAGCGATAACGATCAGGGCACTGATGGCTGAAGAGAAAGGTGCGGTGTCTCACTTTACTTCCGCAGCAAACAGGAATACGTTGCTACAGGAGGCCACGGGAATACGCCTGAAAGGACTACAACTGGTCAGGGAACAGGAACGTCTCTATCGCTATCCGGCCGAGATGATCGCCAGACAGAGGGAAAGCCTGACCGCGTATCGGTTCGGTTATCTCTACCCGGTCAGCTCGCTATTTTTCTGGGAGCGTGAAGAGGAACAGATAAGGCAGGGCCGGTTCGACCCATTTTTCATGAATCTTTGGGATTTTCGCCGGGTGCTTGGCCTGGAAGGTCTTTTCTTTTGAGCGAACCCTTTCCGGAACGAGTTGCGCTACTGGTAGCGCCAATTATTTCCTGACGCACCCTGCCGCAACTGCAGCCACGTTTAACTTCATTTTCCCAGTAGGGAAAGAAATATTCCTGACCAGTATGACGCACACCACATTCACAGTCATTCGTCTTATTCACCTGCTGCCCCCATCTTTCCGCATCTGATCTGTTCGTTACTCGCGCTGTACTACGAAACTACCCCAGCCAATTACCGCACATCCGAACCTGAGCTGGAGAAATTTGCCCGAAAAGCCCGCTGTTCTTTTTCAGGCTGTGGCCGATCAGTGCAGGAGTTGGTGTGCCGTACATATTTGTTGGGAAAGATCGTTTTGAAACCGCATGAACACCTGTATTCGACTATCATTTGTCAATCTCCTCTTTTGGTTGTCGAGCGACGCTATCCGGCCGCTTCCTGCGTTTGTCTGAATTCAGCATGACAGACCCGTATGACAACCGTTTGTCGATTCGAAAAAAGTTTTGAAAACGTTGGCCGGCAAAGCTCGTGTCACCAGACCCTTTCGGTGGATTGTTCTCGGCAAAAAAATGCCTCCACGGACCAGGATGAAGGAAATCCGAGGAGGCTGACAAAAGGAGACGTTACTTCACACTACCATAGGACATGCCTGTTAAAAACCAGAAAAACCTTACAATTTCACTATTTTCAACGTTGTATCGAAGATGTCGAATCACTGTAACATTTCTTCAATTTTTGACTGAATTATTTTTCAGTGTCCGGTAATTTGACCTGAACCGTAGCGATAACATGATACCGGGACCAGAATTGATCATTCAGAAGAGCCTCTTGCCAAACCCCGTGACTCTGCCGCGGCAGCACCCGTGCGCAAACCTGGTCCGATCTGCTCAGCCATGCCGTCAGTTTGTGCGGTAGCGCGCGTGGACGCTGTTTCAGGATGCATGGCAAGCGGAAACGGCTCTCGTGACGGAAGCGGTTACTACCTCGATGTTTTCTTCTTCCGTGCTGTTCAGGCAATACCAGCAGTTCTGACCATGCAGTGGACAAGGGAGACTTTTGCACATAGTTGCACCTCCAAGTTTCGTTAGTTTGTTGCCAAGAGAAGCACTTCTCAGTCTGAAAAACCCTACAACGCTTCCTTTTCCTTCTCCGGAGAAAAACGGATGGCAATGATCCTGACCAAGGCAAGCGAAAGCACCAGCGCCAGCGCCATGAAGAGCTTCTGCCATTCGATATCCCGATACCAGAAGGCCATAATCTCGGTCAGGGTGGTAACCAGCACCGCATCGATAATATAGGTGACCTTGACCCTTCCATAGCTGTAATAGGCAAGGGCCGTGCGGAGTATTTCCATAATGGCGAGCACTGTCAGGATATCGATGAGAATGGTTCGGAACGCCTCATGAAACGGCTCGCTGAAAATCAGGCGAAAATCGTAGACCGTATAGGCGGTTCCGGCCAGGATCGTGACGAATATCGCCACAACCACCAGCGAGATAACCGCCTTGGCCGCGATTTCGAAGATTCGGGAAATTTTTTCACTCATGCCTGCATCTCGGTACATGGATTTGGTCCTTTTCTCCGGGCCGATCCTACCCGCTTTGCTTTACAGACATGTTTCTTCAACGTTAAAACCGCGATACATTCAGCGGATTCCGTATCGCAGGTAAAGTTCACCTGAATTTTGTCCACCTGTAACAGAATCTCTATACAGCTATGGCGTACTTGAAGAAAAAATCTCAGCTAACAGACTGTTGGAAGGAGACGGGAGTTTCAATCCCTGCCATGTCACGAACAAGCAGAAAAACCGCGGTTGGTTACCCTTCGCCAGGCAACGTAACAGGCGGAAAAATATCTTTAAACGACACCCTCAAGGCTTTGGAAATCGTCGACGATTACGGTCGTATAATCCTCGAAAACCTGCCCTTCGCCCGGAACGACACAACCGTAGGCACCGAGACGGAACTGCAGGTCGCGGTCTATGGTTCCCGCTTTGACGTGGATCTTCCCCGAACCATCGAGTCGTCGAACTATTTCGCCAATGCCATCCGGCGAGCCGCCACCGGAGACCTGCCCCGCAAACGTGTCACCGATATCGAACGGTATTTGAGTGATAATCGGGATGAGGTCTGGGAAAACAGTTGGGTCCGCTTTGGCAGGGACGTCCTCTGCACCTATGCGAACCAGATTCTGGAGAGCGATCTGCGGGCCGACAAGTCCTCCCCCGACAGCGTAAACAGAACGGACAGTGGCCGCTTTCTCTTCAGCGACAGCGATGGCCGCCCCATGGTGCGCATCCCGGTGAGCTACCTGGTGAAATTGGCTATGGCTCAGTACCTGGGCTCGCGAAAAAACCTGCCGTTTCTCCTGCGCGCCACCGCCGAAAGGCTGATGGGCCATTACCTGAACGACAACACCTCCCCGGAGACCTTCTCTTTCCATGTGATTCCACTACGGGAAAAGACCGGAATGGGGCTTGCCGTGGCGCGCGAGGCCTCGAAACGGATGCTGCTTACCCAATTGCTGGTCATGTATGCGAACCGGAGCTTTGGACTTAAGGAAAGCGGCCAGACAGCCAGCGTCTATTTAGCGCCCAACCCGCCGCAGCGCCAGAAGGCCCTGAACGAACATATCTCCGACTCTTTCTACCGTGACCTGTTCATGAGCCCCTGCCTGTCCGGCTGGGACCAGGGCGAAGAAAAATACCGCTACATGCGACTCTGTCACAAAGTCCTGAGCAGAAGCCAGTTGAATGCCGTGGCAAAATTGAAACATGCCGGCATCATCCTCAACAACCTCGTGGTGCTGCCGAACACCTCCAACGTGAGCCTGGCCAACAACGGCACCCATGTCAGCCTCGGCAGCAGAAGACTGACCGCGGCCATTGCCGCAGGTACCGCGGACTACGGCGAAGCAGAGGAAAAGTACCTCGGCGACCTGGTCATCAAGATTACCGAACACTTCCTGCCGCTGTTTGTCGGCACCTACAGCGCGGCTCCCTACCGACTCGATTACGCCGGCTTCCATCCGGAGAAGGCCCTCGGTTTCCTGGCCCACGAACTGGATTACTCGCAACTGCGCATCCTCTGGCGGATGTGGAAGGCCAAAGCAAAGATCAGGATCTGCGCCGCACCGGTCACCCCTTTCGGGCCGGAATGGCTCGACCGGCTGATCAGCCGGGTCTTCAATCTCAAGGGGGATTTCGTCCATGACTTCCGCCTGCTGGACTACCTGGTCTGCCTCCTCAG
>Ga0105099_10001781_pt1 | contig 13171 bp, 11 predicted proteins | sample PPLLak3cmMay2015_2_FD_79138 | JGI IMG/M metagenome (GOLD analysis project Ga0105099, IMG submission 79138) | Freshwater sediment microbial communities from Prairie Pothole Lake near Jamestown, North Dakota, USA - PPLs Lake P8 Core (1) Depth... | ecosystem: Environmental > Aquatic > Freshwater >...
AGGTAAAACGCTCATAGGCATAGCGCAGGTAACCCAGGGGAACGTTAATGGCGGCCGCGCCAAAAATGAGGCCCGCCAGCTTCAAAGTTCCTTCCATGCAGTTACCTCCGAGTAGATCCATTTTCTTGCATGGTAGAGTTTGAAAGTTTTTTTGTCAATCAACTCCTCACAACGCATTCGCGGTCCCTTGGGTCTTCCTCTATTTCATGTTGCGTTCATCTAGAATTCCGTACAGCATTGAGGAACATTCGTGACAATGTAAACTTGTCACGAGAAATACTCGTATAAGTCTTGTTAGTCATGTCCCCTAGCAGGCCAACTGGAAATTCAAAATTGCCATTGTGCCAAGGCAAGATTTGCAGCAGGCACGGCGGTAATGCCTTCGGCCAGAGGCCACGGGTCTCCTTCGCCGTGACACACAACGTAAAGATGCCTCAAACCGAGCGTCTCGCGAGTCGAACGCATTGATGGCGTCACCTTTGGCGAGCGCGTAAGCTTGATTTCAAATCCGAGACGAAAACCATTACGCTGAATCAACAGGTCAAGTTCGGCGCCGGTATGTACCCCCCAGAAAAACGCATCCCCTGAACGGACTCCACTGTGTCGCATAATTTCACGGATCATGAAACCTTCCCATGATGCGCCACACTTGGGATGCGCCAACAGGTCATCCATCCCCCCCACTCCCAGCAAACTATGAAGGATCCCCGAATCAGCCACATAAACTTTTGGCGATTTCACCTCCCGCTTGCCTAGATTGGCATGCCAGGGGGTAAGCCGAAATGCCATATAGGTCCCCTCAAGAATATCCAGGTAACGAGACACCGTTTTGTCACTCACACCCAAAGCACGTCCCAGTTCGCTGCCGTTCCAGGTCTGACCGTGATAATGCGCAAGCATGGTCCAGAACCTTCGCAGAGTAATAGCGGGAAGAGTGATTCCCAGTTGTGGCAGGTCCCGCTCCAGATAGGTACGAATAAATGCGTCACGCCATGCGCGACTGCCGCCCAGATCCTTCGCCAGAAGCGCACGGGGAAAACCGCCCCGTAGCCAACGGTCATCCAGCCAATCCGTGCTCGACTGAACCGACGCTATTTCATCCAGGGCCAATCCGTCAAGTTCATGAAACACTACCCTTCCGGCGAGGGTTTCCGCAGTATGACGCATCAATTCTGGGGCGGCGCTCCCTAGAATCAGAAAGCGAGCCGGTGCATCCGCTCGATCAGCCAACACCCGCAACAGCGGAAACAGGTCGGGTCGGGTCTGAATCTCATCCAGCACCACAAGCCCGGAGAGAGGACGCAGAACAAAAGCCGGGTCTGCAAGACGTGCCTGATCATCAGGGTCTTCAAGATCAAAATGCCTGACCGGACCGGACCATTGCATCGCCAACTGACGCGCCAGAGTGGTCTTACCTACCTGACGAGGGCCAAGCATGGCTACCACAGGGAAATTGGCTAACTTGTCAGCGAGTTGATCAAGATGAGATTGGCGTCTAATCATGCTGATCATTTACCATGAAAATTCGGATAAGTAAACCGAATTTTCATGGTAAACTTTTCAGTGTCATCTCCTGCCTACTGAGGACATTCATGACAAAGAGGATTTTCTGGATAAACGACACAGTATTTTACATGGCTTCTTCTAGGAATTCCGCTGTTGCTGCCGTCCGCAAAGAAAAGGTGTAACACCTGTGGACATAGCTGGATGCTACCTCAACGTTGACAGAGCATGTAGTCGCTGCATCCGACATCGAAAGTGAGTCGCTTTTTCAGTGCCGAAGCGGGTCAGGATTGTCGAAGGCAAAGTGTTTCGTCTACTATGTTGCTTCTCGGAGGTTTGGTTACAGCGGAACGTAATCAGGGGAACAATGGGAAATCAAATCCTCTGCGGAGACCTGCCAGGTTTTGAAAACCTGGCAGGTCTGGTCGTTACTTCACCTTAACGCTCACCTTGGAGCAAAAGCCTCCGCGCACTTACCTACCCAATCCGGCAAAGGGAAATAAATCTTGCAAACTCTTTTCGGGCAGTATAGCTTTAGAACTTCTCCACATAAACACTTCCGGACACGGAACAACGGCCTTACAAACTGGTCGCGAAACCCCAGGACACCCACCGGAATCGCCAGGGCAATCAATGAAAGAAGGGCACGAATGAAAATTGAAACAGAGTATATAAAACTGGACAGCTTCCTCAAAGCGGCAAACCTTGTATCATCGGGCGGAGAGGCAAAGATTCTCATTTCCGACGGCATGATACGGGTGAACGGCGAGTGTGAAACCCGCCGGGGCAGAAAGCTTTACCCGGGAGACAAAGTCGAATTTGAAGGAAACGAGTTTACACTGGAATGACCCCCCCACGAGGCGACGATTGCGTCGTCGCCCCCCCAGGCCATCAAACCACGCACAAACGGACTGCAGATGCTGGTGGAAGACGCTATTGAGAAGGTAAAGAACGGTCTGACAACCCTCAATGAACTGATCAGGGTAATCGGTCCCCAGACAAAATTATTGCCTTTTCTGCAAACTGCCGCTTGAAGAAGACTGGCTCTCCTGTCCTTTCTGCGAAAAAGAAAAGGGCGTTGCTGCGGGACAATAAACGACGAAGATGAAGGTCTTAGAAAACCGAAGGCGCAACTGCTCAGATTCTACCCCAGCACAGTAAGGAAACTTCCGTGAAACGTCTCCAACTTCTATCTATCGTGCTCTTGCTATGCCTCTCTGCGGTTTCAGCCTCGGCCAACACAAGAGCTATCCAGCCCAAGCAGTCGTTTCGAGTCCCCATTCTCCTCTATCACCGGTTCGATCCGCGCGCCACCAACTTCATGACAGTCACACCGGCGGTCTTCGAGTCACAGCTGTCATATCTTCGAACCAACGGCTACCGTGTAATTCCTTTGCGCCGCCTGGTGGACTGGTACGGTGGAAGAGCACCCGCCCCGCCGGCAAAATCGGTCGTTCTGGTAGCGGACGATGGTCACCGATCAATTTTCACGCAGATGCTTCCTATTGCACGAAAATACAACATGCCGGTGACACTGTTCATCTATCCATCGGCCATTTCAAACGCCGACTATGCCATGACCTGGGATCAACTCAGGGCCTTGAAGAAAACCGGCCTGTTTGACATCCAGTCTCATTCCTATTGGCATCCGAATTTTAAAAAGGAAAAAAAGAAGCTGACCCGGGACGAGTACTTGAAGTTCGTGGATATTCAGCTGATAAAATCGAAACAAAAGTTGGAGAAAGAGATGGGAGGACAGGTTGACATGATTGCCTGGCCCTTTGGCGGACTTCCTGACCAGGATCTTCTGAAAAAAGCACGGCAGGCAGGATATTCAGCGGCCTTTACCATCGTTCGCAGGGCAGCATCGCCTCAGGATCCCGCCATATTGCTGCCAAGATTCATCGTCCTTGATTCGGACCGGGGAAAAACGTTCGAGGCACTCGTCAATCCCCCGCCGCAGACCCGTTAGCCCGGGCAGCCTGAGGTTGCCCGGGGAAATTCTCTTCGCGAGCCTCAGCGCTGAACCGAGAGATTTTCATCATCCTCTTCGGTTCTCCTGTCTTGCATCTCCTCTCGGAAGCTGAAATATTCCTCCGGGGTATTGATGTTTCTAAAAGACAGGAATTCAGGATCTACCGCTGAAATCTCCTCTTTGGACAGGACAGAGACTTTACTCCAGTCGAAGCAATTCACAATTTTTCGTGTGCCGTTTTTCAAGGCCTCTTCCATCGCCGGCAGGCAGCTTTTGGCGTAAATGGCATGGAGAGGCTCAAAACCACTATCACTTTCAGGAATCACCACATCAAACCCCTGTGACTTTGAAACCATCTGGCGAATTAATTCACTATTCAGATACGGCATATCGCAAGCAACAACGAAGATATGTTCTGTACTGCTATGATTGAGCCCTGCATGGATACCGGCAAGGGAACCCAAGCCGGGGAACTCGTCAGGAATCATGCGACAGGGAAGAAAACGATAGAATTCCGGCGTATTGGTAACCAGGATAACCTCAGGGAACAACTCCGACAACTGGCGGAAGATCCTTTCAATGAAGAGTTCGCCACTACAGGGAAGCAGGGCTTTATTGCTTTTCATCCGCGTTGATTTCCCACCCGCGAGGATGACGGCGGTTACACCTGAGGTCAACGACCCGGGAGCAACGCGTGCCAGAGATTCCGGATAGGTATAGACATTGAAGCCGGAAGACCTCAGATAGCCGATCAAAGTGATTCCCGCTTCCTGTGCGAGATGAACGGCAAGATCGGTGGGTGACGTTCGGGATGCTATCAGCGCTATTCCCAGCATTGCAGCCTTCGTCACCATCTCCGTGGAAACCCTTCCGGACGTCAAGAGAACCTTGCCTTTGAGATCGATACCCTTAAAAAGCGCCTCGCCGGCAATCCGGTCAAGGGTATTGTGGCGGCCGATATCTTCGCTGTGGAGCAGGATCGTTCGACCGTCTCCCACTGCCGCCGAATGGATCCCGCCAGACTTTCGATATTCACCGGCAATACGGGCCAACTGGTCCATAAGAGCAAACAGATCGGCAGGGTTGAAGCGTGAACCGCGACACCTGTTTCCGGTATCCTTAAGCTGCATCTTTTGCTGGAGATTGAACGTGATGCCGGTTCCGCACCCGGATGTCAGGGCCGGCTTCAGTTGCTCCGGGATCTCTCCCTTGATTATCACATTTGCAACACCGAAATCCTCACAGACGCTGAACATCTGAAAATCATCGAGTCCCTGCACAAAGCCCTGAAGACGCAAAAAACCGGCAACCAGGAACCTCAAATCATGAGGAGAAGAAATCAGGGTAGCCAACTCCCTCCCATTAACAATCAGTGCCAAGGGGAATTCCCGTACCGGTTCATGCTCTTCCTGACGAATTTTTCCCTTCTCATAGCGAAAAACCCGGGCAGGACAATTTTCTGTATTTTTTTTACGCGTATTCATACGTACCTCGACATACCATCGTATGGTATGGGTTCATTGAAAGTGAAAGTCCGACAGGTTTTTGCTCTTTCGCAAACCACTTAATACTCTGAAAACCGGTAACGATACCATGGCAGCACCAGAAATCGAACAAATCGAAGGAACTATTCCCCGATTGCCCGGAGAATGCCTCGCAGCAGAACAACAGGGTTGGGCGGGCAGCCGGGAATATGGGCATCCACCGGGATAACGTTGCTGATCCTGCCAAGAGATGCATAGCTCTCGCCAAAGATCCCGCCATCACAGGCGCAGTCACCAACGGCAACCACAATTTTCGGGTTAGGTGTCGCCGCGCAGGTCCTTTTCAGTGCAATCTCCATATTCACGGACACCGGGCCGCTAACGAGCAGCATGTCAGCAAAACGGGGCGAGGCGGTGAAATGAATACCAAACCGTTCACAGTTGTAGATTGCATTATTCATGGCGTGGATCTCAAGCTCGCAACCGTTACACGAACCAGCATCCACCTGCCTGATTGTCAGACTGCGATAAAATTTCTTCCTGATATTTTCTTCGAGCCGGGCACCTATTTCGACGATTTCCCGTTCAACCTCCGTCGGAAGTGGCTCGGTGACCAGGCCGGTGCGAAATATCTGATGAAGAATCCTGAGCATGATGGCCTCACAAATAAAAGGTATGAGGAACAAGACACAAGATGCGTGGTTTATACTACCATAGTAGCCGCACCTCTTGCCTCAACTTTTTCCTCTATCACTAAACGTCATTACCCGAATACGACTGATTGAAGCTCTTGTTGCACACCGGGAAATCCGGCACGATGTTCCCGTGGACAGCCTGTTCCAAGCCGAGCCAGTTGAGGCTGGACGGATCCCTGACCATGCAGCGGTTTACCTCGCCAGCCTTCCCTGCCTGGACCCAGTACACGATCTCCCCCCGCCACCCCTCGACAAAGGCAATGCCGCTCGCACTCGGCTCCGGCTGAACAAAGGTGGTGCGCAGCTCACCCAGGGGAAGGTTTTCCAGCATTTCCCGGAGCAGTCGCAGCGACTCGCGAATTTCGTCAATCCGTACCCAAACCCGGGCGTTCACATCACCAGCCGGCTGGACGGGAACCTTCGGAATGATGATATCATACGGAGGAACAGGGTATTGCCGGCGGCTGTCCAGATCCAGTCCGCTTGCCCGGGCGACAATTCCCACCATGCCCAGATCCTTGGCCAGTTCGGTTGACAGTCGCCCCGTCTCTTTGACCCGGTCTTCCAGTGAGGGGTTATTATCATAGATAACAACCAAGCGCTCAAAATCCCGGGAGAAAGCGTCCAGCTCCCGCAGCATGGCAACGATACCATCCTCGTTAAGGTCCGTGGTCACCCCACCGGGGACTATTTTATCCATCATAAAGCGGTGCTGAAAGAGCTTGAAATTGGTCCGGACAAAGTGCTCTTTACGTGTGGTACATTGAAAGAACAGGAAAGCAAAGGCCACGTCGTTGCAGATGGCACCGATATCACCCAGGTGATTAGCGATGCGCTCCCGCTCAAGCATGATGGCCCGCAACCAAAGCGCCCGCTCCGGCGGGACACAGCCGGCCATGGCCTCAACCGCCTGGCAATAACAACAGGAATGCGCTACGGTGGTATCGCCGGACACCCTCCCCGCCAGCCGTACCCCATCCTCCCAGGAAAGCGCTTCAAAGCGTTTTTCGATGCCCTTGTGTACATAACCGAAACGCTCTTCAAGGTTGAGGATATCCTCGCCCATCGCCTGAAAACGGAAATGCCCCGGTTCGATAATACCGGCATGGACCGGTCCGACCGGGATTTCATAGACACCCTCCCCTTCCATCCGTATCCAGCGGTATTCTCCGGGCACTCGCGGCATCCTGGTTCGGGGGTCAAAGGTTTTACGCAGCGGCCAGGCATCCTCCGGCCAATCCTCAAATTTGATCCAGGGCCGCAGGTCCGGGCTCCCTGCCGGGATAACCCCCATCAGGCTGTGCATCTGACGTTCAAAACGGTAGGCTGCAGGGAATTTTCTGGTTATGGTCGGGAAGGTCGCATCGTCGAGTGGAACGTCGCACATCACCACCAGGTATTCCGTTCCGTTGTTATAACAGGCATAGATGCCGAATCCACGACCGAAGCATGTTTCATCGGAGGCCCATTCCGCCACTAGTCGTGCTTCCGCATACTTCATCGTCCGCGCAGCCTCGTTGAACAATTCCCGCGGCACTCGGATCAACGGAACATCAACTGCCCGAAGTCCATCAAGCAGGACAGCGTCAGTAGCCAATTGCGTGACAAGCCTCTCGTGAAGCGCATTCATTTCAGTAACCCCACTGCGGTATGAAACCAATCGGAGAGAAACCGTGGCATATAGAGTCCCAGCAGCAGCACGAGGGCCATGTGCAGGATAACCGGTACATGGGCGGCCCGAAGAGGTGTCTGCCAGGAAGGCACCAGACCGGTGACCATCGGCTGGACCTTGCGGAAAATCGCCGCAAAAGCCACTCCCAAACCAAGCAGCAGGAACGGGGTAAGAAGCGGCGCATCCTTGATCGTCGCGGTCAGAATCAGAAATTCACTGGCAAACATGCCAAACGGCGGCATCCCGACCAGGGCCACGATACCAAGGATGAAGGACCAGCCGACCACCGGATTTCCCTTGATAAGGCCCCGAATCCGGTCCATATCCTGGGTGCCATGCATCTGGGAAGCGTGACCGACGGTGAAAAAGATCGCAGATTTCGTCAGGCTATGCACCAGCATGTGCAGCAGGGCGCCAAACGTGGCAATTTGACCGCCAATGCCAAAAGCGAAGGTGGCGATCCCCATATTTTCAATCGACGAATAGGAGAACATCCGCTTGATGTCCTTCTGCCGCAGCAGGGAAAACGCCGCCACCAGGACTGACAACAGGCCGAAACCCATCAGCATATTGCCCGCCATATGGGTGCCGGTGGAACCGTCCACCAAGACCTTGCAGCGAACCAGGGCATAGAGAGCGACATTCAGCAGCAGGCCGGAAAGGACTGCGGAAATCGGCGTTGGGCCTTCACTATGGGCATCCGGCAGCCAGTTGTGCAGGGGCACAAGTCCAACCTTGGTCCCGTAGCCTACCATCAGGAAAACAAACGCCAAACGGAGCACGGTCGGTTCCAACTGACTGCTTACCTGACTCAGGTTGGTCCAAAGGAGCGCTTCACCGCCGACGCCGAGCACCCGCTCCGCGGCGAAATAGAGCAGCACGGTGCCGAACAGTGCCTGGGCAATACCTACACCGCACAGGATGAAATACTTCCAGGCAGCCTCAATGGCGGTGGGCGTACGATAAAGGGAGACGAGCAGCACTGTTGAGAGGGTCGCCAGCTCCATGGAAATCCAGAGAACTCCGAAGTTGTTCGTCAGCAGAGCCAGCAGCATGGCAAAGATAAACAGCTGGTACATCGCGTGGTAGAAACGCATTTTCCAGTGCCCTACCCGCCCATGCTCCCGTTCCACCCGCATGTATTTACGGCTGAAGATGGCAGTGGTCATCGAAACGAACGAGGTCAGGACCGCCAGATAGACATTGAAGGCATCAACGAAGAAGAACTTGTTGCCGACCGTCATCGGGCCCTGCAGGTAGACTTGTACTGCCAGGGCAACCCCGGCGACAAAGGTGGCACCGGAGCCGAGAATATTGATTTCCGGAGCATATTTCCAATCACCGACAAAAGCCAACACAATGGCAAAAAACAGAGAAATGCAGAGGAGGAACAATAATATCACGTCAATCCTCCTCTTTTAACTTGGCCATCTGCTCCACGTCCAGGCTGTCGAATGTTGTACTGATGTGGAAGAAGAAAATGCCGAAGATGAAGGCGGCAATCAGCAGGTCGAGGGCCACCCCCAGTTCGACGACCATCGGCATGCCGTAGGTGGCGCTGGTGGCCGCGAAAAACAGGCCGTTTTCCATAGCGAGAAAGCCGATGATCTGCGTCACGGCATGCCTTCTCGTTACCATCATCAACAGGCCGAGCATGACGGTTGCCAGGGCAACTGCCAAGGTTGACTTGGTTACCATGGTCGAGAGCTGCGTCACCGGTGCAGTCAGGTGGTAGGAAAAAATCACCAGCGCGATACCGATCATCATGGTCCTGGGGATATTCACCAGTGTTTCGCTCTCCCTTCTGATATCGAGCTTCCGTACCAGTATATAGAGGATGTACGGCAGCAAGATCACCTTGAATGAAAGAGTCATCAGCGATGAAATAAAGAGATGGTGCATGCCGGTAATATAGCCAACGATTGCCGTACTGATGCAGAGGAACAATCCCTGCCAGGCAAACAGATGGATCAGCCCGAGGATTCTGCGCTGCACCAGCAGGCCGAAGGATGTCAGCAGTATAAGGGCCGCCATGACGCTGTTGACCTGGGCGGCAAAGGACATGGACATGGTTTTACTCCAGTATAAAAAAAGATAACATCCCCAATGTCGCCAGAAGAAAGGCGACCCCCAGGAATTCAGTAAGCCGGAAAAAGCGCATCTTCGCAAGCCCGGTCTCGATCAGGACGACTACCACCCCTAATACTGCCAGCTTAAGGGTAAGCAGGAGCAGCGCCACAAATAATCCCGCCGGATCTCCGGAAGCGGCTATCCCCCAAGGACAGAAGATTGAAAGCCCCAATACAGAAAAGAGAAAAAGCTTCATCATCCCGGCCCACTCGATCAGGGCAAGGTGACGTCCGGAATATTCCAGGATCATTGCCTCGTGGACCATGGTCAATTCCAGGTGAGTGGCCGGGTTATCAACCGGTACCCTGCCCGTCTCGGCCAGATGGACCATGATGAAAGCAAGTACCGCAAAAGCCAATGAAGGCCTGAGAATGAATTCGCCATGGCCGATGACATTCACCATATGAGTCAGGGAGGTGGAATTAACCGCCAGCGAAACGGTGAAAACCGCCATGAGCATGGCCGGCTCCGCCAGGGAAGAGATCGTCATTTCCCTGCTTGAGCCCATCCCGCCGAAGGCCGTGCCGATATCCATACCGGCAAGTGCGGTAAAAAAGCGGATAATCGCGAACAGCATCACCAGCGCAATGACATCGGCGGTTGCGGCAAACGGCAGGTCGACAGAGATGAACGGGATGATTGCGCCGATTAAGACGGTGACCCCGAAAACAATATACGGTGTCGAACGGAATATCCATGATGCGTTCTCCGCCAGGATCACTTCCTTGGCAAATAGCTTGACGATGTTCCGGTAGGGCTGGCAGATGCCCGCGTAGGTTCTCCCCTGCATCCGGCACTTGACTGTTCTCACCCAGCCGGTAAAGGCCGGGGCGGCAAGCAGCAGAATCAGGATTTGCAGGATTTCGATACCGATTGAATAGGCTGTCATCACAAAAACACCAAGAGTACGATAATGGTCACGAACGAATAGATGAGGTACACCTGGATCCTCCCCTGCTGGAGCAGTCCCACCTTCCTGGCAACGTAATATGCTCCCGCATTAATCGGCTCATAGAGCCAGTAGCGGAATCGATCCCTCACCCGGAGACGATACTGCAGTTTCTCCGGATAGGCGGGATGCCGCACCGGTTCCACCGCCAGGGTCTCTTCTCTGATTTGGAAAATAAAACCGAAGATACGTCTGATCGGCATGGAAAAGGAGGTTGCGGTATATTGCATCCGGGCGTTTATTTTCTCAAAACCGCAATCCCAGATCGGGACCCGACGGACGGTGGTTTTCTTCACATGGAGGAAGAACCAGGCGACAAGAACGACAAACAACAGGGCGATAAAGACACTGAAGCCGGAGTACGAAGCCCTCTCAGGGGCGATGGGCGACAGCCGCAGCCAATCAAATGAGCCCGAAGCGGTACCGATACTCCCGCCCACCAAGCGCTCGGTAAGGACATCCATCCAGCGGATCACCACGGTGGGAAAGATCCCCAGCAGGAAGCAGGTCAGCGCGGCGAGCAGCATACCGCTGCGCATATGCCAGTCAACCTCGTGAACCTTTTGAAGAGAAGAGTGGCCGCGCCAATGCCCGAGAAAAGTCACCCCGAATGCCTTGACGAAACAGGCAGCGGCAAGAGCGCCGGTCAAGGCTAGCAGGGCCGCTCCGATCGGGATCAGAAGACCAAGAATCGGCCGGTGCAGCGCCGGGGTAAGAAGAAAAGCCTGAAAGGTCAGCCACTCGGAAACAAAGCCGTTGAAAGGCGGAAGTGCCGCTATGGAGACGCAACCGATCAGAAAAAGACAGGCGGTCCAAGGCATGCGGTGGATCAAGCCGCCCATCTCCTCCATATTCCTTTCGTCAGTGGCATGGAGAACAGCGCCAGCTCCCATGAAGAGAAGCCCCTTGAACATGGCATGATTAAGGGTGTGGTAGAGTGCGGCCATCATGGCGAGGGCAGCAAGGGCGGGGAAATGATAGGCGGTGAAGATCATGGACAGACCGAGTCCGATCAGGATAATGCCGATATTCTCAACGGAATGATAGGCGAGCAGCCGCTTCAAGTCGTGCTGCATCAGAGCATAGAGCACCCCGAGGACCGCCGAAGTCAGCCCGAGCGCCAGCACTATCCCGCCCCACCACCAAGGATAGTCTTTCAGAAAGTCGAAAGTAATGCGGACGATGCCGTAGATGGAGGTTTTCAGCATCACGCCACTCATGAGCGCCGAGACGTTCGAAGGTGCAACAGGGTGTGCCTCAGGGAGCCAGATATGGAGCGGAATTACCCCGGCCTTTGCGGCGAAGCCGAAAAAAGCCAGAAAAAAGGCCGCCGTTGCCCAGCCAACGGGATAGTGGGTGGCACGCATCGAATCAAAGGTATAGCCCTGGAAACTCTCAAACCCGTCTGACAACCCTGCCATCACCCCGAAGGAAAGCAGAATGGCAAGTGCGCCAACATGGGCGACAACCAGGTACAGATAGGCAGCCCGCCTGTTTTCTTTTTTTTCATCTTCATACATGACCAGAAAATAGGACGAAGAAGCCATCAGTTCCCACGCCACCAGGAAGAAGAATGCATCGTCAGCCAGAACCACGAGGAGCATGCCGACAATAAATAAGGAATAAAAGATGACAAACCTGACCACTGAGCGGTTTGCGGCAAAACCCTTCACGTAGCCAATCGAGTAAATCGAGACGAAAAGGGCCAGCAAACCAATCACGCAAAGAAAAAATCCTGCTAGCGGGTCGAGCCTTAGGTGGAAAGGCAGATCTGGCAACCCCATCTGCAAGACCGCCGAGGTGGTTATGCCGGTGTGCACAGAAAGGATTCCCGCAACTACTGCCGCGAATGCAGCCGCTGCCGTAAGGGAAAAGGAGAGAGTTATGTTGAGGTTCCGGTATCTTGCGCAGCAGGGCGAGACAAGAACGGGGGACAGCATGAGGAATACGGACAAAATGGCAATATCAAAAGAGTTCATTACGATCACTTTCATAATACACAATCATCTCAATTCCTCTCGCCAACTATTTTTTTGGCAAAACGTTATGATAGTAGAACAGACCTGTTCTTGATTCAAGCAAAATTGCAGGCAAATATTTTTTAAAGAACGTAATGAAAGAAGCCCGCTGCTTATTTTCTCAGACTAGCAGTTCGAAACGGCCCGAAGACGGAAGGTAACAGAACAGGTTACCGGAAGAGATGTCCACATACCAGCCATGCAAAAACAGGCTGCCGGCCTCGACCCTTTCCCTGAGCCACGGAAAGGTAAGAAGGTTCTCAAGTGAGATCAAAAGTGAAATCTGTTCACAGGCCTCAGCTTGTATCTGGAGTGGTTTATCGGCCAGATGGCGCTTTACTATATCACGGGCGGGTCCGGCAATCTCCACCCACTTACTGATATATTCACCGCTTTTGCCCTGCAAATTGCCTTCCAGCAACGCAAGGATGCCGCCACATCCGGAATGGCCCAGTATGATGATGTGCTCCACTTCCAGGAAACAAACTGCATACTCAAGGGCAGCACTCACCCCGTGGTAAGCTCCGTCATGCTCGCAGGGAGGAACCAGATTCGCAACATTGCGAACAACAAAAAGATCACCCGGGGCGCACCCGGTAAGAAGCGCCGGATCCACGCGTGAATCACTGCAGCCAATTACCAGAGTCTTCGGTTTCTGCTCGCGTTTTAGAGCGGCAAAGAGTGAACTTTCCTCTCCGAAATAACGTTCCTGGAATTGCTTGAATCCATCGATAAGCTTGGCAAT
>Ga0105099_10001782_pt1 | contig 13169 bp, 10 predicted proteins | sample PPLLak3cmMay2015_2_FD_79138 | JGI IMG/M metagenome (GOLD analysis project Ga0105099, IMG submission 79138) | Freshwater sediment microbial communities from Prairie Pothole Lake near Jamestown, North Dakota, USA - PPLs Lake P8 Core (1) Depth... | ecosystem: Environmental > Aquatic > Freshwater >...
ACATGCGCAGGTAGCCGAACTCGCCGCGCGCGCGGCGGGCGTCGTTCCGGATGTGCTCGACATCCTTCAGTTCGGTGGTCACGTTGTGCGTCGGGACGCGGCCATTGGCCAGCGCGGCGGCGCTGATCTCGCACTTGGCGCGGGCGACCAGCGGGTGCGCGAACTGGCCGGGACTGCTCATGGCGCTGCCGGGAATGGCGCCGTGGTGACCGGAGACGAAATCCATCAGGCCGAAATCGAGACTCTCGACGCCGGGCAGGGCGGCGATCTCCCAGACCTCGCGCAGGGCGCCATGGGTCTCGATCAGTACATGCACCGGAATCCTGCGGTCGACGCCGAAATGTTGCTCGATTTCGCGCAGGGCCTCGATCTGGACCTGGACATCGCCGACGCTGCAGGGCTTGGGCAGGGTAATGAACGGCAGGCGGCTGCCGGCGCCGCGGACCAGGACTTCCATGTCCTGCCGCCAGTGCGCGTGGGTGACGTCATGAACGCGGGCGCCGACGCGGTTGTAGCGGTTGTCGTCGCTGGTGATGACGCCGACCACCATTTCGGCATGTTCGCGCTCGGCGCCGGCAATGGCGCCATCCTCGCAATCGCAGGTGATGTCGAAGATCGGGCCGAGCTCCTTCTGCAATTGCAGGGCCTTCTTCATCAGCTTTTCCGACCCGGCGTAATGGTCGACCGCGGGCAGGATGGGGAAGGCTGCCTCGCCGGCAAATAGAATGGTTCTCGGATGGCGCATGGATTTGCTCGTCACAAATTAAAAGGGCCGCGGTATTTTACCGCGACCCTTTGCTGAAGCCGGAAATCGGCGCTGGTTCTAGACCATACCCATGCCCTTGACGGCGTCGGCTTCGTCGGTCAGCTCCTTGAGCGTGATGTTGATCTTCTCGCGGGCGTAGTCATCGATTTCCAGGCCGTGGATGATCTTGTAGGAACCGCCCTTGCACTCGCACGGCATGCCGAACACAAGGCCGGCCGGGATGCCGTAGGAGCCGTCGGAAGGAACGCCCATGGTGACCCACTGGTCGGAACCGAGAACCCAGTCGTGAATGTGGTCGATGGCGGCGTTGGCGGCGGAAGCAGCGGAGGACAGGCCGCGGGCTTCGATGATCGCGGCGCCGCGCTTGCCGACGGTGGGCAGGAAGACGTCGTTGTTCCAGGCGTGATCGTTGATCATGTCCTTGACGCTGTCACCGTTGGAGGTGGTGTAGCGGTAGTCGGCGTACATCGTCGGCGAGTGGTTGCCCCAGACGATCAGCTTCTGCATCGAGGAAACCGGGCGGCCGGTCTTGGCCGCGAGCTGGGACAGCGCGCGGTTGTAATCCAGACGCAGCATGCTGTTGTAGTTGTTCGGGTCGGTGCGCCCCACCTTCTTGGCGGCGGCGGCGGCGATCAGGGCATTGGTGTTGCACGGATTGCCGACGACCAGAACCTTGACGTTTTCCTTGGCGTTTTCGGCAATGGCCTTGCCCTGAACGGTGAAGATGGCGCCGTTGGCGCTCAGCAGGTCGGCACGCTCCATGCCCTTGGTGCGCGGGCGGGAACCGACCAGCAGGCAGATGTCGGCATCCTTGAAGGCGACATTCGGGTCGTCCGTCGCGAGCATTCCGGCAAGCAGCGGGAAGGCGCAGTCCTGCAGTTCCATCATGACACCGCCGACCGCCTGCTGGGCTTGCGGCAGATCGAGCAACTGAAGAATGACGGGCTGGTCCTTGCCGAGCATATCGCCGGCGGCAATGCGGAACAGCAGGCTGTAACAGATCTGGCCGGCGGCGCCGGTAACGGCAACGCGCATGGGTGCTTTGGACATGTATCGCTCCTGTTTGAAACTGTACGGTTAAAAAATGTTCGAACCTGCTCGGGAGCCTGCCGCGGGAATTTGCCTGTTTCGTGGGCGGGCGCGAGGAAATGATGATGTTAGAAGTTAAGCGGTGATCTGTCAATTGATTATATATCTTATATAAGACAACTTTTCGTGGACTGTCGCCGTGAAATGTGCTGAAATCCTTCCTGATGAATCACGATCCCAACCGCCAGTCGATTCGCGTCGCCGCCCCGACGTTCAGTCCGCTCTACCGCCAGATCAAGGATTTCATGATCCGCAGTCTGGAGGCAGGGGAATGGGGGCCGGGCGACGCCATTCCCAGCGAAGGCGAACTGGCGGCCCGTTTCAATGTCAGCCAGGGAACGGTGCGCAAGGCGATCGACGAAATGGCCTCGGAAAACATGCTCGTCAGGCGTCAGGGCAAGGGCACCTTCGTCGCCAGCCACGACGATCCGCGTTCCTATTACCGCTTTTTGCGCCTGGTGCCAGATGATGGCAGCGTCGAGCATGCGGTCAGCATGCCCCTGTCCTGCGCCATCGAGGAAGCCGGTGACGAGGTTGCTGCGGTGCTCGGCATAGAGGTCGGTAATCCGGTGATTCACGTCGAGCGCCTGCTGCGTTTCAATGGCGAACCGGTCGTTCTCGACCAGATTTATCTGATCGCCGAACTCTTTCCGGAACTGACCCTGGAGCGCCTGAACAACGAGGAGCGCTCGCTCTACAGCCTCTTCGAAAATAATTTCGGGGTGCGCATGATTCGCGCCGAGGAGCGGCTGCGCGCGGTGGCCGCCGATCGCTACATCAGCGGACTGCTCGCCGTGAAGGAGGGTGCGCCGCTGCTGCTGGTGGAGCGCACGGCATATAGTTATGGCGACAAGCCGGTCGAATGGCGGCGCGGCTTCTACTGTACCAATCGGCACCACTATCGGAATGACCTTGGCTGAGCGGGTGAGCGCTCGGCGTGTCGAGTTTCGCCTAGTTTTGAACGTGTAGTCGCATCTCTTTTCAAATCATCTGGAAGCGGAAAACCGCAGCTTTACGCAAGGACGACCTTCATGACAAAAGTGCCCATCAAAAAGCGACCGAGAAACCTCAGCCTGGACATGCTCAGTCGTTACGATCTGCCTCTCCCGGGCAAGGTCTCGATCTTTCACCGGATCAGCGGCGCCGGCCTGTTTCTCTGTCTTCCACTCATTCTCTGGCTGTTTTCGGCCAGTCTGACGTCGCCGGAAACCTTTGCCATGTTCAAGGCGGTGTTTGCCGCCTGGCCGGCCAAGGTCGTCATGGCCGGTTTGATCTGGGCCTATGTGCACCACTTCTGCGCCGGGATCCGCTTCCTGCTGCTCGATCTGCACATCGGGATCGAAAAAGAGGCTGCCCGCAAATCGGCGGGCATCGTGTTTGCGGTCAGCATTCCGCTGACGCTGATTCTCCTGGGGGTGCTGCTGTGATCAACCGTATCGTTGTCGGGGCCCATTACGGCCTCAGGGACTGGATTGTCCAGCGTGCCACGGCGGTCATCATGGCCGTCTATTCGGTGGTCATCGCCGCCGTCCTGCTGGTCGTTCGCCCGTCCGGATTCGAGGCCTGGCAGGGGGTGTTCGCCAATGGCTTCATCAAGTTCCTGACCTTCCTGTTCTTCGTCAGCCTGTTCTATCACGCGTGGATCGGCATACGCGACATCTGGATGGACTACATCCAGCCGGTCGGCCTGCGCCTGACCCTGCACGTGCTGACCGCCGCCGCGCTGGTGGGTTACACCGCGTGGGCCGCGGCGATTCTCTGGAGGCTGTAAGCGTGACTATTCCTGTTCTCAAGTTTGATGCGGTGATCGTCGGCGCCGGCGGTGCCGGCCTGCGTTCCGCCATTCAATTGTCCGAAGCCGGCCTCAAGACGGCTGTCCTGTCCAAGGTGTTTCCGACCCGCTCACACACGGTCGCGGCGCAGGGCGGGGTCGCCGCTTCGCTCGGCAACTCCGAGGAAGACCACTGGCACTGGCACATGTACGATACCGTCAAGGGTTCCGACTGGCTCGGCGACCAGGACGCCATCGAATTCATGTGTCGCAAGGCCAACGAAGTGGTCGTCGAACTCGAACATTACGGCATGCCTTTCGACCGGACCGATAACGGCAAGATCTACCAGCGCCCGTTCGGCGGCCACATGTCCAATTTCGGCGAAAAGCCGGTGCGCCGTTCCTGTGCCGCGGCCGACCGCACCGGTCACGCCATGCTGCATGCGATGTACCAGCGCAACGTCATGGCCAACACCCAGTTCTTCGTCGAGTGGATGGCGCTCGACCTGATCCGTGACGAGGAAGGTCACGTGCTCGGCGTCACCGCCCTCGAAATGGAAACCGGCCAGATCGTCATCTTCCATGCGCGGGCCACCATTTTCGCCACCGGCGGCGCCGGCCGCATCTACTACTCGTCGACCAATGCCTTCATCAATACCGGCGACGGCTTGGGCATGGCAGCACGTGCCGGCATTCCACTCGAAGACATGGAATTCTGGCAGTTCCACCCGACCGGCGTCGCCGGTGCCGGCGTGCTGATTACCGAAGGCGTGCGTGGCGAGGGCGGCATCCTGCGCAACAGCAGCAAGGAGCGCTTCATGGAGCGCTACGCGCCGAATGCCAAGGATCTGGCTTCGCGCGACGTGGTTTCCCGCGCCATGGCGACTGAAATCAAGGAAGGTCGTGGCTGTGGCGTGAACAAGGATTACGTGCTGCTTGACGTGACCCATCTTGATCCGGCAACCATCATGAAGCGCCTGCCCGGCATCCGTGAAATCGGCATCCAGTTTGCCGGTGTCGATTGCATCAAGGAACCGCTGCCGGTGGTACCGACCTGTCACTACCAGATGGGTGGCATTCCGACGCATTACTCGGGTCGCGTGGTGATGCCGCAAGGCAGCGACATGGCGGCCGTTGTTCCCGGCTTCTACGCCGGCGGCGAGTGCGCCTGCGCCTCGGTACATGGCGCCAATCGCCTCGGGACGAACTCGCTGCTCGACCTGCTGGTCTTCGGCAAGTCGGCCGGCGATGCCGCCGTGGAAGACCTCAGGCTCGGTCGTGTTCACCGTGATTTGCCAAAGGATGTCGCCGACAAGACCCTGGCGCGGATCAGCGCCCTGGATAACCGCAAGGGTGGTGCCAGCGTACATGAAACACGTCTGGCGATGCAGCGAGTCATGCAGGATCATGCCGGCGTTTTCCGTTTCGGCGACATGCTGAAGCAGGGCGTTGAAAAGATTCTTGAAGTCGAGAAGGCGGCTCGCCAACTCGAAATCAAGGACAAGTCGCAGGTCTGGAACACCGCCCGGGTCGAGGCGCTCGAGATGGAAAACCTGATCGAAGTGGCCAAGGCGACGATGATCTCCGCCGAAGCGCGCAAGGAGTCCCGTGGTGCCCACGTGCGCGACGATGCGCCGGACAGCCCGGAATTCCCGAACGGCCGCAACGATGCGGAATGGCTCAAGCACACGCTGTTTTTCCCGCAGGACGGGAACCGGATCAGTTACAAGCCGGTCAATATGAAACCCTTGTCCGTCGAAACAATCGCGCTCAAGACGCGCTCATACTAACCGGAGTCCAGAATGAGCAAACGCACGGTTCAATTCCGCATTTATCGCTACGACCCGGACCAGGACGATGCGCCGTACATGCAGGACATCTCTGTTGACCTCGATCCAACCGACCGCAAACTGCTGGACGCGCTGACCAAACTGAAGGCGCTGGACGACACGATGTCCTACCGCCGTTCCTGTCGCGAGGGCATTTGCGGTTCGGATGCGATGAACATCAACGGCCGCAACGGTCTGGCCTGCCTGACCGATATCGACAGCCTGAAGCAGCCCATCGTACTGCGCCCGTTACCCGGCCTGCCGGTCATTCGCGACCTGATCGTCGACATGACGCAGTTCTTCAAGCAGTACCACTCGATCAAGCCCTACCTGATCAACAACGATCCGCCGCCGGAGCGCGAACGCCTGCAGTCGCCGGAGGATCGCGAGGAACTGAACGGCCTCTACGAGTGCATCCTGTGCGCATGCTGCTCGACCTCCTGTCCGTCGTTCTGGTGGAACCCGGACAAGTTCGTCGGCCCGGCCGGCCTGCTCGCCGCCTACCGTTTCATCGCCGATACCCGTGACCAGGCAACCAACGAACGTCTCGACAATCTCGAGGATCCGTACCGCCTGTTCCGTTGCCACTCGATCATGAACTGCGTCGACGTATGCCCCAAGGGTCTGAATCCGACCAAGGCGATCGGCAAGATCAAGGACATGATGGTGCGGCGCGCCGTCTGATGGAAAGAGAACACTACGAACGCTTGCGCTGGCGCTGCATTCGGCGCGGCTTGCTCGAAGTCGATATTGCGCTCACCCACTTTCTCGACCACAAGTTCGAGCGGCTGAACGATGACGAGCAGCAGGCATTCGTGGAACTGGCCAATATGGAGGATCACGATCTCTGGCACCTGATCAGCGGTCAGGCCGAGATCGATGATCCCCGTCTGGCACACGTCGTGACGATGATTCGTAAGAGTTGAGTAAGGTTGGCGCTCTAGCGTACAGGATTGCTGACCGTAGCTTTTGACCGTGCAGTAACAACCAACACCTGAACAAGGGATACACAATGACGACCGAACGCAAGGCAACTTTGACCATCGACGGACAGGCGCCCGTCGAATTTCCGATCATGACCCCGACGCACGGCAACGACTGTGTCGATATTCGCACCATGGGGGCCAAAACCGGTCTGTTCACCTATGACTCGGGCTTTCTCTCGACGGCAAGCTGCAAGTCGAAGATCACCTTCATCGATGGTGACAAGGGCGAACTCTTGTATCGCGGCTACCCGATCGAACAACTGGCCAACAACTGCAACTTCCTCGAAGTTACCTATCTGCTGAAGAACGGTGAACTGCCCAACGCCAAAGAGAAGCTCGACTTTGAAACCACGATCAAGAAGCACACGATGGTGCATGAGCAGCTGACCAAGTTCTATTCGGGCTTCCGTCGCGACGCCCACCCGATGGCCGTCATGGTTGGCGTGGTCGGTGCCCTGTCCGCCTTCTATCACGACGCGATGGACTTTTCCGACATCGAGCACCGCAACGTCAGCTTCAACCGCCTGGTTGCCAAGCTGCCGACCATCGTCGCGATGTCCTACAAATACAACACCGGCGCCCCGTTCATCTATCCCGACAACGATCTGGATTACACCGCCAACTTCATGCGCATGATGTTCGGCAATCCCTGCGAGAAGTACGTCCCGAATCCGGTTCTGGTTCGCGCCCTGGATGTCATCTTCACGCTGCATGCCGATCACGAGCAGAATGCCTCGACCTCGACGGTGCGTCTGGCCGGCTCTTCCGGCGCCAACCCGTTCGCCTGTGTCGCCGCTGGCATCGCCTGCCTGTGGGGGCCGGCGCATGGTGGCGCCAACGAGGCCTGCCTGCAGATGCTGGAAGAAATCGGCGACGTTTCACGCGTCCCCGAATACATTGCGCGCGCCAAGGACAAGAACGATTCGTTCAAGCTGATGGGTTTCGGTCACCGCGTCTACAAGAACTTCGACCCGCGCGCCACGTTGATGCGCAAGGTTTGCGGCGAAGTGCTCTCCGAACTTGGCCTGCAGAACGACCGCCTGTTCAAGCTGGCCATGGAACTGGAAAAAATCGCCCTGGAAGATCCCTACTTCGTCGAGAAGAAGCTTTACCCGAACGTCGACTTCTATTCCGGCATCGTCCAGAAGGCGATCGGCATTCCGACCGAAATGTTCACCTGCATCTTCGCAATGGCCCGCACGGTCGGCTGGATGACGCAATGGGAAGAAATGCTGACCGATTCGGAATACAAGATCGGTCGTCCGCGTCAGCTCTATGTCGGCGCCGCCAAGCGCGACGTCGTGCCACTGGCCCAGCGTAGCTGATCGGATGGAAGGGCGGCCGTCTGGCCGCCTTTTTTTTACCGTCGCAGAGTGATGCCGCGGCCCACCGTCGCGGCAATATAAAACAACCTTGGGGAGAAACCCATGACTACGATGAACCAACTGTTCGACAGCACGATGTTCTTCGGCGGCAACGCGCCTTTTGTCGAGGAACTCTACGAGACCTACCTCGACAATCCCACCGCCGTTCCCGCGGAGTGGCGTGACTACTTCGATCGCCTGGCCCAGCTGCCGGGTTACGTGGCGCGCGACGTGCCGCACGCACCGGTCGTCGCCGCCTTCGCCGAGCTCGGCAAGGACGGCGGTTTCCGCCCGGTGGCGCCGGTGGCCGCCGTGGAAGACAAGAAGCAGGTTTCCGTTCTCCAGCTGATCAACGCGCACCGCATTCTCGGCACGCGCTGGGCGGAACTCGATCCGCTCAAGCGGATGGCGCGCCCGGCCATTCAGGAACTCGAGCTGTCGTTTTACGAGTTTTCCGATGCTGACCTGAACCATACCTTCAATGCCGGTTCGTTCAAGGGCACCCCCGAGCGGGCGACGCTCGGCGAGATCGTCGGCGCCCTCAGGCAGACCTACTGCAGTTCGGTCGGCGTCGAATATATGTACATGAGCGACTACGTCGAGAAGCGCTGGCTGCAGGAGCGCCTCGAGACGATCCGCTCGACCCCCGCGTATAACGCCGACCAGAAAAAACGCATTCTGGAGCGGTTGACCGCGGCAGAGACGCTCGAGCGCTACCTGCATACCAAATATGTCGGCCAGAAGCGGTTCTCGCTGGAAGGCGGCGAATCGCTGATCGTCGCCATGGACGAGACGGTTCGCGTTGCCGGCGGCATGGGCGTCGACGAGGTGGTGATCGGGATGGCCCACCGTGGCCGCCTGAACGTGCTGGTCAATACGCTGGGCAAGGCGCCGTCGATGCTGTTCGCCGAATTCGAAGGCAAGAAGAAGAGCGACCTGTCGGCCGGCGACGTCAAGTACCACATGGGCTTCTCGTCCGACGTCTCGACGCCGGGAGGCCCCTGTCACCTGACGCTGGCCTTCAACCCGTCGCACCTGGAAATCGTCAACCCGGTGGTCGAGGGTTCGGTCTATGCACGGCAGGTCCGGCGCGGCGACGACGGCAAGTCCCGGGTTCTACCGGTTCTGATTCATGGCGACTCAGCCGTCGCCGGTCAGGGCGTCAACCAGGAAACGCTCAACTTCGCACAGACCCGCGGTTACGGTACGGGTGGCACGCTGCATTTCGTGGTCAACAACCAGATCGGTTTCACCACCAGCGACCCGCGCGACTACCGCTCCGGCCACTATTGCACCGACATCTTCAAGATGGCCGATGCGCCGATCTTGCACGTCAATGGCGACGATCCGGAAGCGGTGGCGCTGGTGACCCAGATCGCCGTCGAATTCCGCCACAAGTTCAATAAGGACGTTGTCGTCGACATCATCTGCTTCCGCAAGCTCGGCCATAACGAGCAGGACGAGCCGATGGTCACCCAGCCGCTGATGTACAAGATCATCGCCAAGCACCCGGGCACGCGCAAGCTGTTCGGCGACAAGTTGATAGCCGAGGGCATCCTGCCGGCCGACGGGCCGGAACGGATGATCGCGGAATACCGCGAGCACCTGGACAAGGGCGAACTGCTCTACAACCCGGTGCTGGCCGGCTACAAGCACCCGAACAACATCGACTGGATCCCGTTCCTGTCCAAGGGCTACATCGAGAACTGTGATACCACGGTACCGATCAAGGAACTGAAGCGCTTGTCGAAGCGGCTGACCACGTTCCCGGAAGGTTTCGTGCTGCAGTCCCGGGTCAAGAAGATCATCGAGGATCGCGCGGCGATGGGTGAGGGCAAGCTGCCGGTCGACTGGGGCATGGCCGAGAACCTGGCCTACGCTTCGCTGCTGGTTTCCGGCTATGGTGTCCGTATTTCCGGCGAGGATGTCGGGCGCGGCACCTTCTTCCACCGCCATGCCGCCTTCCACGATCAGGATCGCGAGAACTGGGCCGAAGGCACTTATCACCCGCTGAAAAACCTGCAGGAGAAGCAGTCGGCTTTCCATTGCTATGATTCCGTGTTGTCCGAAGAGGCGGTTCTTGCCTTCGAGTACGGCTATGCCTCGGCCAACCCTTACGATATGGTGATCTGGGAAGCGCAGTTCGGCGACTTCGCCAACGGCGCCCAGGTCGTGATCGACCAGTTCATCGCTTCCGGTGAGGCCAAGTGGGGCCGCGCCTGCGGCCTCGTCATGCTGCTGCCGCACGGCTATGAAGGGCAGGGGCCGGAGCACTCCTCGGCCCGCCTCGAACGCTACATGCAGGCCTGCGCCGAGGTGAACATGGAAGTCTGCGTGCCGAGCAACGCCGCCCAGGTCTTCCACATGCTGCGTCGCCAGGGGCTGCGCAAACAGCGCAAGCCGCTGATCGTCATGTCGCCCAAATCGCTGCTGCGCCACAAGGATGCCTGCTCGCCGCTCGAGGATCTGGCCGGCGGTTCCTTCCAGCCGGTCATCGGGGAAGTCGACAAGCTCGACCCAAGGAAGGTGACGCGTATCGTGTTGTGCTCGGGCAAGGTCTATTACGATCTGCTGGCGGCGCGGCGCGAGAAGAAGATCGAGAACATCGCCATCGTCCGTATCGAGCAACTCTTCCCCTTCCCGAAGGATACGCTGGAGCGGGGGCTGGCCATGTATCCCAAGGTCACCGAAATCGTCTGGTGTCAGGAAGAACCGCGCAACCAGGGCGCCTGGTACTGGATTGCCTCGCGTCACCATCTCGAAACGCAGATCAGCGCCAAGCAGAAGCTGCTGCTGGTATCGCGTCCGGCGTCCTCGTCGCCGGCGGTTGGCTACCTGGCGAAGCACAACGAGCAACAGAAAGCACTCATCGAGTCCGCATTGGGCAAGATCGAGTACTGATAACTACAACAGAGTGGAGTAATCATGATCATCGAAGTTCAAGTTCCGCAGTTGTCCGAGTCCGTTGCCGAGGGCACGCTCGCTTCCTGGAAAAAGAAAATCGGCGAGGCTGTCGGCCGCGACGAAATCCTGATCGACATCGAGACCGACAAGGTCGTCCTCGAAGTGCCGTCGCCGGGTGCCGGCGTGCTGGTCGAAATCGTCAAGGGTGATGGCGAGACGGTCGTTTCCGGTGAACTGATCGCCCGCATCGACACCGAAGCCAAGGCCGGCGCTGCCGCCCCGGCTACCGCGGCGCCGAAGGCCGCTGCCGCGCCTGCCGCTGCCCCGGCCGCCGCCGCGCCGGCTGGTACGGCCAGCCCCTCGGCGCGCAAGATCCTCGACGAGAAGGGCGTTGCCGCCGCCGACGTCGCCGGTTCCGGCCGTGGCGGTCGCGTGACCAAGGAAGACGCAGTCGCTGCCCAAGCGAAAGCTGCCGCGCCCGTGGGTCCGGTCGCCGCGCCCGCTGCCGCCAGCGCTTCGCTGCCGATGCCGCCGACCGGTGTGGACACCGGGCCGCGCACCGAACAGCGGGTGCCGATGACCCGCCTGCGTGCGCGCATCGCCGAGCGTCTGCTGCAATCGCAGGCGACCAACGCCATTCTGACCACGTTCAACGAAGTGAACATGGGTCCGGTCATGGCGCTGCGCAAGCAATATGGCGAGAAGTTCGAGAAGACCCACGGCGTCCGTCTTGGCTTCATGGGCTTTTTCGTCAAGGCCGCCTGTGCCGCGCTGCAGAAATTCCCGATCCTCAACGCTTCGGTCGATGGCAACGACATTGTCTATCACGGCTACATCGACATCGGTATTGCCGTCGGTTCGCCGCGCGGCCTGGTCGTGCCGATCATCCGCAATGCCGACCAGCTGTCCATCGCCGACATCGAGAAGAAAATCGCTGAATTCGGCGCCAAAGCCAAGGACGGCAAGCTGACCATCGAAGATCTGACTGGCGGCACCTTCTCGATCTCGAACGGCGGCGTCTTCGGTTCCATGATGTCCACCCCGATCATCAACCCGCCGCAGTCGGCGATTCTCGGCATCCATGCCACCAAGGATCGGGCGATGGTCGAGAACGGTCAGGTCGTCGTGCGTCCGATGAACTATCTGGCCATGTCCTACGATCACCGCATCATCGACGGCCGCGAAGCGGTGCTCGGTCTGGTGACCATGAAGGAAGCGCTGGAAGATCCTTCCCGCCTGCTACTCGGCGTCTGATCGACGTTTGCCGGCGCCAGTTCCCCGCCAACGGGGGCTGGCGCTTTTGCACATTCAAGATCTGAAAGGTTTACACATGTCCCAGCAATTCGACGTACTTGTCATCGGTGGTGGCCCTGGCGGCTACATTGCCGCCATTCGCGCTGCGCAACTCGGCTTCTCGGCCGCCTGCGCCGAATCCAATCCCTATGCCGATCCCAAGGGCGAGCCGCGTCTCGGCGGCACCTGCCTGAACGTCGGCTGCATCCCGTCCAAGGCTCTGCTGCATACCTCGCACCTGTTCGAGGAAGCCGGCCACTCCTTCGAAGCACAGGGCATCAAGGTCGGCAAGGCGACCATCGACGTTCCAACCATGAAGGCGCGCAAGGATGGCGTGGTCAATCAGCTGACCGGCGGTATCAAGATGCTGCTCAAGAAAAACAAGGTCACTTTCCTGGCCGGCCACGGTTCCTTCGTCGGCAAGGAAGGTGACTTCTGGAAGCTCAAGGTCGGCGCCGAGGAAGTGCTGGCCAGGCAGGTCATCGTCGCGACCGGCTCCAAGGCCCGTCATCTGCCGAACCTGCCGGTCGACCAGAAAATCGTCATGGATAACGAAGGTGCCCTGAATCAGGAATCCGTGCCGAAGAAGCTGGCCATTATTGGTGCTGGCGTCATCGGTCTGGAAATGGGTTCGGTCTGGCGTCGTGTCGGTGCCGAAGTCACCGTTCTCGAAGCCATGCCGGATTTTCTCGCTGTAGCCGATGTGGACGTTGCCAGGGAAGCCCTCAAGTTGTTCACCAAGCAGGGGCTGGACATCCAGATGGGCGTCAAGATCGGCGACATCAAGGCGACCAAGAAATCGGTTTCCATCGCCTATACCGACAAGGATGGCAACCCGCAGAAGCTGGACGCCGATCGCCTGATCGTTTCCATCGGTCGTGTGCCGAATACGGATGGCCTGAATGCCGAAGGCGTTGGTCTCAAGCTGGACGCCCGTGGCATGGTTGAAGTTGATGGCCACTGCCGGACCAACCTGCCGGGCGTCTGGGCGATCGGCGACGTTGTGCGTGGCCCGATGCTGGCCCACAAGGCGCATGAAGAGGGTGTCATGGTTGCCGAGCTGATGGCTGGCCAGGCCGGTCACTGCAATTTCGACACCATCCCCTGGGTCATCTATACCTCGCCGGAAATCGCCTGGGTCGGCAAGACCGAGCAGCAGCTCAAGGC
>Ga0105099_10001783_pt1 | contig 13167 bp, 7 predicted proteins | sample PPLLak3cmMay2015_2_FD_79138 | JGI IMG/M metagenome (GOLD analysis project Ga0105099, IMG submission 79138) | Freshwater sediment microbial communities from Prairie Pothole Lake near Jamestown, North Dakota, USA - PPLs Lake P8 Core (1) Depth... | ecosystem: Environmental > Aquatic > Freshwater >...
GATGCTGAGGGTGATAAGAAGGATAAAGGAAACATCGCCTCTTGAGGTCAGGGCAACATTCCTTGGCGCACATGCGATCCCGGCAGAGTTTAAAGCCAGCAGGGAGAAATACATTGATATTGTGATCAATGAGATGATACCTGCTGTTTCATTGGATGAGCTGGCAGACTTTATTGATGTGTTCTGCGATAAAGGATTCTTTACCGTCGATGAAACTGAAAGAATTTTAATGGCAGGTTTGAAATATGGACTGCCTGCCAAGATACATGCCAACGAGCTTGATTTTTCAGGTGGTGTTCAGGTTGGTGTTAAATACGATGCCCTTTCTGTTGACCATCTTGAGCGTTCAGGTGAACAAGAGATAAAGGCACTTAAGGGTACAGGTACAATGCCGACTCTTCTGCCCGGTTCAGCTTTTTTTCTCGGCCTGCCTGATCCTCCTGCAAGGAAGATGATTGATTCCGGACTTCCGGTTGCACTGGCTTCGGACTACAATCCGGGCTCATCGCCATCGGGGAATATGAAACTGGTAATGTCGCTTGCATGCATCAGGCTGAAGATGCTGCCTGAGGAGGCAATCAATGCCGTTACAATAAATTCAGCTTATGCAATGGGGATATCGGATACTCACGGGTCGATTGCCCGGGGAAAGGTGGCAAATGTATTTATAACTAAAGAGATACCATCATATGAGTTTCTGCCGTACGCTTTTGGGAGTAATTTAATTGAAAAAAGAATTTTGAAAGGTAAAATAATATAACTCTGTGTATCTCTGTGCCTTCTCCGTGGACCTCTGTGTAACTATTTAAAAACTTACACAGAGAAACACAGAGGAGACACAGAGGTCCACAGAGAAGATGTAAAACATTTTTGTGGATAAGAGAATCATAGAGTGTGTTCCGAATTTCAGCGAGGGAAGGGATATGTCTGTTATCAGGCAGATTACAGATGTTATTGAAGCTGTCGAGGGAGTCAAGCTGCTGGATATCGATCCGGGAAAGGATACCAACAGGACTGTGGTTACATTCGTCGGGAATCCTGAGGCTGTGTGCGAGGCGGCCTTCAGGGCGGTTAAAAAGGCATCGGAGGTGATTGACATGTCGAAGCATCATGGAGAGCACCCGCGTATGGGAGCAACCGATGTATGCCCCTTTATTCCTGTCTCGGGAATCACAATGGATGAGGTAGTTGTATATGCCAGGAAGGTTGCTGAAAGGATCGGTATTGAGCTTAATATACCTGTTTATTGTTATGAGTGTGCAGCTTTCGAAGAGAAGCGCAGGAACCTTGCGGCATGCAGGGAAGGCGAATATGAAGGGCTGAAGAAAAAGATAGCCGACCCGGCCTGGAAGCCTGATTTTGGTCCTGTAGTGTTCAATGAAAGATCGGGAGCAACAGCAGTGGGTGCCCGCGATTTCCTTGTTGCATTCAATATCAATCTCAATACAACCTCTGTACGAAGGGCCAATGCGATAGCTTTTGATGTCCGTGAAAAGGGCAGAATGACAGAGGATGACAGCGGGGAAAAAATAAGTGTACCCGGTACACTTAAAAGCGTAAAGGCAATAGGCTGGTATATTGAGGAATACGGGATCGCGCAGATATCGATGAACCTGACGAATATTTCAGTGACCCCTGTCCATATTGCATTTGATGAAGTGTGTCGTAAAGCCGACGCAAGGGGAGTAAGGGTCACAGGGTCGGAACTGGTCGGGCTTATACCCCTGAAGGCAATGCTGGATGCCGGTAAGTATTATCTTGAGAAGCAGCAGAGGTCTGTGGGTGTTTCCGATGCCGGGCTTATTAAGATTGCTGTTAAGTCAATGGGATTGAACGATATACATCCGTTCAGACCCGAAGAAAAAATAATTGAATTCGTTATGGCAGAAAAAGGAAAGAGAAAACTGATTGAAATGGATCTGAGGGCATTCATGGACGAAACTGCTTCAGAATCACCCGCCCCGGGAGGAGGGTCGGTGTCATCATACATAGGCGCACTAGGAGTTTCACTGGGTACGATGGTAGCGAACCTGTCGAGCCATAAGAAGGGATGGGACGACCGCTGGAAGGAATTCTCCGATCTTGCCGCGGAAGGTAAAGAATTACAGAACAGCCTTCTTGACCTTGTGGATGAGGATACCGATGCATTCAAAAGGATCATGGAAGTTTACCGGCTCCCCAAAAAAACTGAAGAAGAAATCAGGATTCGGAAAGCTGCTGTTCAGGAGGCTGTTAAAAATGCCATCCTGGTACCGTTCAGGATCATGGAGACCGCTTATTCTGCCTTTCCTCTAATAAAGCAGATGGTGGAAAAGGGCAATCCGGCATCGATGACTGATGCGGCTGTGGGAGCATTAGCCCTGAGGAGTTGTATTAAAGGGGCTTACCTGAACGTAAGGATAAACGCAACCAGCCTGGATGATAAAGCCTTTGTTAATGAGATACTTAAGAAAGGTCGGGATACCGAAGAAAAAGCACAGTCCGAAGAGGCAGCCATTTTGAAAATGGTTGATAACGCTATCGTCAAACAGTCTGATAAATAAACATCTAACTATATTTTTCATCACTCCAACGTGTCGTAGCGCCATTGTGCCATTTTCCTTTGTTAAAAAAAGTTAATCCTGATAATTATCATTTGAAATAAATGAATATCTTAGCTCCCGCGATTTATACTATTAACCTAAACTTCTTATTTATGAAAAGAATCTTATTGCTATTCTCACTGTTGCTAATAACAGGTTCGCTTGTTATGGCGCAGACAGTGATGATATCCGGGACAGTAACCGGCTCTGAGGACGGTTTGCCGCTGCCCGGTGTCAACATTACTGTCAAGGGGACGACTGTAGGTGCTATTTCAGGATCAGACGGGAAGTATTCAATGTCTGTTCCGGCCTCAGCTCAGACCCTGATATTCAGCTTTATCGGTTTCGTTACACAGGAAGTTCCTTTGTCGGGAAAGACTACCATTGATGTAGTTCTGAGACAGGACCTTTACAACGTCGATGAGGTTGTTGTAGTTGCCTATGGTACACAGCAGAAGAGGGATATCGCAGGAGCTGTCTCCACCGTAAGGGGAGATGACATCAGGAGTGTCCCGGTTCAGAGCTTTGACCAGGCATTACAGGGTAAGGCATCAGGTGTTTCAATAACAATGCCTAATGGTGTGCTTAATAACCCGCCTGTTATAAGAATCAGGGGATTCAACTCCATTACTTCAAGCTCAAACCCGCTTATTGTTGTTGATGGTGTTCCAATATTCACGGGTAATATCGGCGGAACAGCAATCCAGAACTCTCTCGCAGACGTCAACCCCTCCGATATTGAATCAATGGAGATCCTGAAGGACGCATCAGCAACCGCACTTTATGGTTCAAGGGCTGCAAACGGCGTCATCATCATTACCACGAAGCGTGGCGCAGGTGCCAGGACAAAGGTGACCTACGACGGTTATGCAGGCTGGACAGAGCCATTCAGGCTTTTTGACATGATGAATGCTGCACAGTACCTCGAGCACAAAAACCTTGCATATACAAATGCCGGACTGGGTGCTCCCCTGCACCAGGTAGATGATGCGAATGGCGTACCGATCGAAACCAACTGGCCAGACTACATCTATCAGAAAGGTTTCCAGCAGAACCATGCTATTACAGTATCAGGCTCATCACCAAGTACCTCCTACTTCATGTCAGTAGGTTTCACTGACCAGGACGGAATGATACAGAATAACTTTTATCAAAGGAAGAATGCCAGGATGAATGTGGACCATAAGGTAAATAAGTATATCTCTCTAGGTGCAAACGTAGCATATACAAATGGTTATACGGAATCTCCGAACACCGGATCTTCATTTGCAACATCAGGCGCTGCTCGACTCGCATTCGTTCTTCCTCCGATCATCGGCCCCAAGCTCAATGATGGCAGCTGGAACGTAGTTTCCGGTGGAATAGGCGGAATGGGTACAGGCCTGGCTGCAGGCCTCGGTTATCATAACCCCGGGCAGATTTTCGAAACAAACAAGCATACTACGGAATCTGACAGGATAATGGCAACAATCTCAGGCAGCATTACTCCAATAACCGGGCTGGTTCTTAAGACAGTATACGGGATTGACAATCTTGCCAGAGAGACCACAACATTCTGGTCACCCGTCGGAGGCGATGGCTTCTCTTACAGCGGCTATGCCTATAACTGGACCGGCAAGGATAACAGGTGGACATGGACAAATACAATAAACTACAATACCACACTTGTTGAAAAACTGAACCTCGGAGTTCTGGCAGGAGCTGAGCAGCAGAGAACAGTAGGAAGAAGCTGGAATGCTGCAAAAACAGGAGTCTCCGATCCGTTCTTTACTACTTATGCCGGATCATGGACAACCGGTTATGGAGTACCCGGAGGCGGATATGGCGAGAACTTCTATGCTTCTTATTTCGGCCGTGTCAACGCCAACTGGAGCAGAAAATACTATATTGAGGGAAGCTACCGCCGTGACGGCTACAGCGGCCTTTCAAAGGATAACAAATTCGGTAACTTCGGTGGCGTGTCACTGATGTGGAACTTGTCGAATGAAAGCTTCATTTCAGGCTCAGGCCTTGGTGAACTCCTTTCCGACATAAGGCTGAAAGCAAGTTACGGTCGTGTTGGGAACATGTTCGGGATAGGCAACTACAGCTCGCTGTTCCTTTACACCTCAAGCCTTTACGGAGCAGTTCCGACCCTTTACTTCTCACAGGCAGGAAACTCTGATCTGCAGTGGGAAACCAGCGACAAATACGATGCAGGCCTTAGTTTCGGGATCCTGAACGACAAGCTGCAGGCTGATATCAACTACTTCTACAACGATGTGAATCAGCTCATTCTCAACGTGCCACAGTCACCTTCAAAAGGTATACCGGGCAACTCTATACCTGCAAACGTAGGTTCGATGTATAATACAGGTTTTGAGTTTTCTCTGAGGAGTTTCAATATTACCACAACGAATCTCAGCTGGACAACCAACTTCAATATAACCTGGCTGAAAAACGAAGTTACAGAACTTGCTCCCGGAGTGGTTGAGATCCGTACTGCAACAGCTGATCTTGAAACTACCAATATTACGGTGGTCGGAAAACCTGTCGGTAACCTGCTGGCCGTTGAAACACGCGGTGTTGACCCGCAAACAGGCCGCAGGATATACGTAAATGCTGCTGGTGATGAGATACTTTACAGTCACGAAAATGCAAGCAAGTGGACCTACAGATCAGACGGATCAGTAGCACCGGCAATCAATACTGCAGCTGATGGCAAACCATGGGCTTCACCACTTCCCAAGTTCTATGGTGGGATTGACAATAACCTTACCTACAAGGACTTTGACTTTGCCCTCAACCTGACTTACGCATTCGGGTTTTATGTATACGCCGGATCAAAAGCAGGTATCAGGGACCAGAGATGGTGGAACAACTCAGTTGAAGTTTATGAAACTGCATGGAAAAACCCCGGTGACATAACCAACATCCCGAAACCTGTTATCAATGACAACGTCTCAAACGGATCTTCATTCCCGATAACAGAGAATATCGAAAAGGGTGATTACCTGAAAGTAAGAACTATTTCTTTAGGGTATTCATTCAATAATATCTGGCCTGAAGGTATGAATATTGAAAAGATAAGGCTCTATGCACAGGTATTCAATGCATTTGTCCTTACCAAATATTCGGGTTCTGACCCTGAGGTCTCTACGAACACTGACTCTAACCTCGCTCCCGGTGTGGACAGAAATACTGCACCCCAGGCAAGGACCTACTCATTCGGGGTGAATGTAAGTTTTTAACTAATTAATCAAGAAACAGATATGAAAAATATATTAAAGGGTTCAATAATATTTACATTAATATTATTGTTAAACGGATGCACCAAGGATGAATGGATGAATCCGGCGCCCGTAACCTCGCTGTCCGATCTTACCGTCTTTGACACAAAAGACAGGGTCGTTGCACAGGTTAACGGCATGTATTCTTCCCTGAAGAGTGGCCAGCACCTGGGCGGAAGATTCCAGGTTTACAATGACGTGAGATGCGATAATTTCATTCCAAACAGCTCCAACCTCGTAACCTGCTTCGCTACATGGAACCATACGGTTATAAGTTCCACAAACGAGGTTCAGAACATGTGGGGTGCAGTCTATTCAACAATCAACGTTGTAAACGTTTTTCTTGAAGGACTGAAGGATGCCTGGGATTCAGGCAAGGCAAAAGCATTCCTGACTCAGGCTGAATATGATCAGTTTGTAAGTGAAGCATTGACAATCAGGGCAATATGCTATTTTGACCTGCTGCAGATGTATTCAAAGCCATACCATATGGACAATGGTGCAAGCCAGGGAGTGCCTCTCAGGCTGACTGCAAACAAGTCAGCTGCAGGTAACGATCTGGCGCCAAGCACTGTTGCAGAAGTATACACCCAGATACTGAAAGACCTGAACGATGCAGAACCGCTGGCAGCAACAGCTCATAGCAGCACCAGCCTGAACATTACCAGGGTACACAAGAACACTATTATTGCCTATAAGACCAGGGTTTATCTGCATATGCAGGACTGGGCACAGGTAGTGACAGAATCTGGCAAAATCGTTCCGGCTTCTGCTCCTTTTACAGCTTCAAGCGGTGTTGCACATACACTCAATCCAAACTATGCTAACATCTTTGCTACTCCCAACGCTTCAGCTGAATCGATCTTCTCACTGCCGATGACATCATCTAATAATGCAGGCACACAGAACCACCTTGCTCACTATTTCGGCTCCGGCTCAGGTGAGTCATTTTATCTTGTTTCGGGTGCCGGTTCTCTTGTAGCATCAATGAATGCAGCTGATGCAAGAAGGGTAATGATGGAAACCGTCGGAGGTCAGATCTATCTGACAAAGTACAGGGATCAGACCACCAGAACAGACAACCCTCCCGTGATACGTTGGGCTGAAGTACTTCTCAACCGTGCTGAGGCTATCGTTCGTAGCGGAAGTGCTGTTACCCAGGGTGCTGTTGACCTTCTGAATGCAGTCAGAACCCGTTCATACGCAGCAGGAACCTATGCTCTGGGAGATTTTGCGAGTGTTGCTGCTTTCTATGATGCAATACTTCTGGAAAGGAATATGGAATTCCTCGGCGAAGGCATTCGTAACATGGATCTCATGCGCCTTGGACTTTCAATACCGGGAAAAGTTGGAGGTTCTTTCGGAACAGTTGCTGCTATCCCGAGTACATCTGAATCATATTACTGGCCGGTACCTGTCAGTGAGCTGACTTATAACTCACTTATGACCCCGGATAACTAACGGAAAAAGTCTTGATACATAAAAAGGCTGTCTCGGAAGAGCAGCCTTTTTTGTTGCTGGTTCCTCGTTCATTTTAATAAGCAACAAGCAACTTCATAAACAATCAAGCAATTCTTCTTATTGTCCTGAGATGATGTGAATAGCCTTTGATTTCGTTCTTGTAAATTCCCTGGTGATCAATGTTATCGATGCGCACCCTTCCTGATGCATGGATCACAAGCCCCCTCGACAATATCATGCCTACATGCGAGATCCTGCCCCTTTCATTATCGAAAAACATAAGATCGCCCGGACTGGCCTCATCAATAAAGCTTACATCTGTGCCCTTTTCAGCCTGCTGCCAGCTGTCGCGCGGGATGGGTATCCCTCTTATCTTGTAAACAAGCTGTGTGAATCCCGAACAGTCAATTCCCGACGGTATCCTTCCTCCCCAGATATAAGGGCTGTTTATGAATTTCATCCCCAGGTCGGCAAACGAGTCGGTGGTTTTAAGATGTTTCTCGCCGAAATCTGCTGATGTTGTATATGTATTCTTACCGATAGTGAATTTACTGTTCTTAAAGTCAGGATTGTAAACTTCGCAACCCGGCTCCAGCACCATCTTTGTCTTGTCATTTTTATAGCACAGGAGGGATCTGTTGAGCACATGGCCTGTACCTTTGCCGCCATCCTCCGTATGCTGAAGATGATTAATGTCAATCCATCCCGTATACTTATCGAAGAGAGTTTCAACTTTAAGCCAGTGCCCTATCTCCTCAAGGATCATGTATTTTTCTCCGAAGAGCAATTGGCTCAGCATCTCTGACCTGTGCGAGGGACCTGACCTCAGGGGAACGAAAACATTCTCGCAGATAAAACATTCCATACTATTATATATATGACAGCAAAATTAGGAAATTAAAAGGACTTCATTAAGTATAGAGAAAAGCCTCTTCATTTTACTCATGTACCCACCCCCTTGATCCCCCTCCCTGCTTGCGCAAGGAGGGGGAAACTAACTGTATCACAATGATATAAGCCCCCTTCCTTGGTTTATCAGGGAAGGGGGTTGGGGGATGGGTACATGTGTCTAAAAGAAAGGAAGTAAACTTAATAAGAAATAAGTTAAACATTATTTATCACTATTTTTGTACATAAAACCTGATTCTGAAATGGCTTCCACATTGTCTGAACAAGCAGCGTCGCTCCGGGTCAAAAGAGCTGTACTTAACCTTCTATGGTTCATTGGCAGCATTGCTGCTGTTGTTTTCATTCTTGTTCGTGGAGAAGCTACCAGCAAATCTGAGTTTGCCGGGACTGTGACAGTAGTCACTGCATGCTTCGTTATCCTGTATTTCTTTCTTGTTCAGTTCCGCAGGGAGGTGCTTGAACTGCCAAGGAAAATCCTTTTTATCCTGATTTCCATTGTACTGTTTCTTTTTGTTACCAGGGTTGTTTCAAAACTACCAGGGCAGAACATGATCTTCCTGGTTCCTTTTGCAGTGATATCAGTAATGGTCCGTACATTCTATGATGCCAGGCTGGCCCAGTTCATACTTCTGATAACGATAATGCAGGCCGCTTTCATGGTTGAGCGCCCATTTGAATTCGTGCTGATGAGCTTTGTTTCAGGCATGGCTGCAATATTCACGATTACAAATATTTACAGAAGGACAAGACTATTCTTTACCGCTATTGTGGTTATTCTGACATACTCAGGTTTGTATACGGGGATATGGCTGATGAACGGAGGCAATTTCGAAACAATTAACATTACTGATTTTTACAGGTTTGCCGGCAACGGGGCAATGGTTCTTGTCAGTTACCCTCTGATCCTCATTTTTGAAAAGAGGTTCCTTTTCCTCTCCGACGCCACACTTCTTGAGCTGGCAGATATTAATCAGCCTATCCTGAGGAAGCTTGCTGATGAAGCTCCCGGCTCATTCCAGCATTCGCTTCAGGTTGCAAACCTGGCTGAGGAGGCTGCGCGGGTCATTGGAGCGAATGTTCTCCTTGTAAGAACAGGTGCACTTTATCACGACATAGGGAAAATTGCCAATCCGGGTTATTATATCGAGAATCTGAAAGATGGAGTAAGTCCGCATGAGAAGCTTGATCCCATGGCAAGCTCAAAGGTGATTTTAAATCATGTCAGGAACGGAGTTGTGCTGGCCAGGAATTACAAGCTTCCGTCGCAGGTCATTGATTTCATTAAAACACATCATGGCACCACTGTGGCTTATTTCTTCTACAAGAAGTTTCTTGACAGCAATCCCGGCAAGAGTGATGACAGGAAGGATTTTACCTATCCCGGGCCAAAACCTTTCTCAAAGGAGACAGCTGTTGTCATGATGGCTGATGCCGTGGAGGCATCATCAAGAAGCCTTGGAAGCTACTCTGAGGAATCGATAAGTGAGCTGGTGGAAAGGATAATTCTGATCCAGGAACAGGATGGCCAGTATTCGGATATTCCGCTTACCTATAAAAATATGTCGGATATAAAGGACATCTTCAAAAAAAGGCTGTCAGATATCTATCATGCAAGGATTGCCTATCCGCAGCGGAGCTAGCGCATATCGATCACTTCGACTCCCTTGAATTTTTCAGTGGCAAAGGTGAACATTCCGGGCTCAGTGACCTGTTTCAGACTGTAATCCTCAATAATGATGAACAGGGTCATCCCGTCTCTCTGCTTGTATTCAAAGCTCCTGAGGCTGAAGGAAGATTTGTCAATATGAAGCCTCACCCTGACAAGGTCGCTTTTGACATCATCAGGATAGAGATCGATAAGATATGAGTCTGTCCGTTCCTCAACAAGCCTGCTCCTGTACCCCTTTTTATACATTGTGAATATCAGTGAGGGACGGCTTTGAAATGAATCATCATTTTTATCAGGAACAGTTATTGTTACCTCTTTTTCAGCCGGAAGGTAGCTCCATGAGGTCTCGCCGTTAAACCAGATTATATTATCCGGAAGGTCAAGTCTGTAATTGTTTTTGCTGATCATTACAGAACCTTCCGTGGTATCTCTTGTATCTGACAGCTGATCGATATTTACAAGAAGGAATTTCATTGAGACTGAAGGGGCGGATGTGGCGGTTGAAGAAAACCTGTCGAGTATCTTAACTGCCTGGGGATCATTTTGTCCCGCAGCAGAGACGCCGATGGCAAGAAGTGTGAATATCAATGCCGGACTTCTCATTGTCATGCTTTTACTCAAGACTCTTCAAAATCTGTTCCAAACCGAACAGATCGGTGCAGAGCACATCCCTGGCCTTGCTTCCTTCAAAGGGTCCGACGATTCCGGCAGCCTCAAGCTGGTCAATGATCCTTCCTGCCCTGTTATACCCGATCGCGAGCTTCCTTTGTATCAGGGACGTTGAACCCTGCTGGTGCTGGACCACCAGACGGGCTGCCTCCTCAAACATCGGGTCTCTCTTTCTGAGGTCGACTTCAGACACGCCTGAGTCGTTGTCGTCAATATATTCCGGAAGGTGCATTGCGTCGGGATAACCCTGCTGGCTGCCAATGAATTCCGTCAGCTCTTCTATTTCCGGGGTATCAATAAAGGCGCACTGTACACGCACAGGTTCTGCTCCTGATGATATCAGCATGTCGCCGTTGCCTACAAGCCTGTCGGCCCCTGTGGTGTCAAGTATCGTGCGGGAATCGATTGAGGAGAAGACCCTGAAGGCGATCCTTGTCGGGAAGTTGGCTTTAATGAAGCCTGTTATGATATTGGTAGTAGGTCTCTGGGTTGATATGATCAGGTGAATGCCTATTGCCCTCGCTACCTGCGCCAGTCTGCCCAGCGGACCCTCGATCTCCCTACCCGCTGTCATTATCAGGTCGGCAAATTCATCAATTACCAGGACTATATATGGCAGGTATTTATGACCTTTCTCAGGATTCAGCTTGCGGGAAATGAATTTCTCATTATACTCTTTAATGTTACGTGACTGGGCTCCCTTCAGGAGCTCGAGCCTGTTGTCCATCTCGATGCACAAAGAATAAAGAGTATTGATAACTTTCTGTATATCAGTAATTATTGCGTCTTCCTCTCCCGGAAGCTTGGCGAGAAAATGACGCTCTATCTTTGCATAGAGCGGTAATTCAACCCGCTTTGGATCAATAAGCACGAATTTCAGCTCGGAAGGGTGCTTCTTGTATAATATGGAGGTTATTATGGCATTCAGTCCCACTGATTTTCCCTGTCCGGTTGCCCCGGCAACAAGAAGGTGAGGCATTTTTGTAAGATCAACAATATAGGGGTCATTGGTGATTGTGCGGCCCAGGGCAAGTGCGATATCGAACTTTGTCTCCTGAAAGGCTTTGGATGCAATAAGTGACCTCATTGATACCATCTCAGGCTTCTTGTTCGGTACTTCTATTCCCACTGTTCCCCTGCCGGGAATAGGCGCGATGATCCTTATCCCCATTGCTGAAAGATTAAGGGCAATATCATCTTCAAGCGACTTGATGCGCGCAAGCTTGACACCTCTCTCCGGGATGATCTCGTAAAGCGTGACTGTCGGCCCTACGGTAGCTGAGATATGCTGAATGCTGATCTTGTAATCAGCGAGCGTTTTGACGATATTCTCCTTGTTTTCAAGCACCTCACTGTTGTCGAAAGCGCTCTGCGACTTATGCTCCTTAAGAATTGAGACAGGGGGGAACTTGTAACGCGACAGGTCGAGACGGGGATCGTAGTTTTCCATCATGCCGTTGACCTCCTCGTCACTCAGGATATCCTGGACCTCAGGCTTGATAATATCGATGTCAACAGTTTTTCTGTCAGTTATTACCGGAACATCCTTGTCAAGCTCATGGATAAGTGATCCGTTTACAGGAACAACTTTCTCAGGCTCATCATCCTCTTCCAGGTCTTCAGGACGCGTTCTGTTTTTAATAAGGAACTCAACCTTGCTCTCTTTCTCTGTTATTACGGTTTCTGTTGCGGTTGAAGTTTCTTCTTCCGGTGCATTCAGGGGTTCCTCTTTACGCTTTCCAAACTTCAGGAACCCGGGTATCCGGAATCCGAAAGATGACGGGGAGAAGCTGAGAGCAAAGATCAGGTAGCTCACAGTAAGAAGCGCCAGCACAATACCGGTTCCTATCTTACCCATGAAGGCGTTAAGCCACCTGGTGACCAGGTAGCCCTGGGCGCCTCCCGGTCCGCTGATAAGATAGCCGTCTGACTGGCCAAAGACAAAACCGAGAATAAGGGAAAGGATCAGCACAGCAAAGGTCATCTTGACCACAATGCCACATGGTTTCAGTTTTGGAAAGTTGAGAAGGTACAAACCCAGTGTTCCGAAGATCAGAGGTATAAAGAAAGCTCCAAAGCCGAAGCCATAGCCAATGATGATCTTTGCCAGGAAATGGCCGCTCTTGCCTGCCCAGTTTTTGACTGCTATATCAGGACCTGAGACTATTTCGGAATTTGGAAGGCTCTGATCGGTTTTCCACCAGAAGAGATATGAGATACAGGCAATGAGAAGATAGAGGGCAAACCCGGTAATCAGGATACCGAAAATGAATTTTATTCTTTCATCAGAAAAAAATGAAGCTTTCTTTCCTTTTGAGGATTTTCCGTTCTTCTTCTCCTCTTCCTTTCCCTTGTTCATGACAGATTTTAAAATGCAGCACAAAGTTAATAAAAATTAAGGCAACAGGCGTCAGGCATAAGGCTACAGGAAGAAAAATAAAAAAAGGATCCGTCACTGATCCTTTTGCCTGAAGCCTGATGCCCGTCGCCTGTAGCCTTTTTATAAACTTCCCATCTTGTTTATGAAGCTGTCGATCTCCTCCCTGGAGACCCGGACATATTTATCCCTGCGTTCGAATGTTTTGTCAGAGATCTCTTTCTTGTAAAC
>Ga0105099_10001785_pt1 | contig 13164 bp, 12 predicted proteins | sample PPLLak3cmMay2015_2_FD_79138 | JGI IMG/M metagenome (GOLD analysis project Ga0105099, IMG submission 79138) | Freshwater sediment microbial communities from Prairie Pothole Lake near Jamestown, North Dakota, USA - PPLs Lake P8 Core (1) Depth... | ecosystem: Environmental > Aquatic > Freshwater >...
ATTTTTGGAGAGCATCGGCGCATAGGTGGCCTCTCGGTCGTCCTGGGGCACAGGGGTCAGGCTGCCTGCTGCCAGGCCTTCCAGGGCCTCGATCAGCAGTCCGGCGCCGGCCACCGAAAGCCGGTCGTGAAGGGTTGCGGAGGTGTCGTCCGGCCGGATCGGCACCTGACGCGAGCAGAGGGTGGGGCCGGTGTCGAGGCCCTCGTCCATCAGCATCGCCGTCACCCCGGTGACCGCCTCTCCCTTGATCACCGCCCACTGGATCGGCGCCGGCCCCCGGTAACGGGGCAAAAGCGAGCCGTGGATGTTAACCGCCCCCAGGCGCGGCAGATCCAGCAGGGAGGGCGGCAGGATCCTGCCGAAGGCCACCACCACCAGGACATCCGGTTCCAATGCCGCCATGTCGCGGGTGAACGCCTCGGTTTTGATTTTTTCGGGCTGGTGCAGCGCTATGCCCAGCCGCAGGGCCGTCCGTTTGACCGGGGAGGGGGTCAGTTTGCGGCCCCGGCCCACGGGGCGGTCCGGCTGGGTTACGGCCGCCAGCACGCGGTGGCCGGCGGCGGCCAGGGCATCCAGAGACGGCACCGCAAATGCCGGGGTTCCCATGAAGATGATCTTGAGGGGCTTTTTCACGTCAGGCCAGCTTCAATTGTTTTTTAACGCGGCGTTTGTAAAGCTGCCGCTTGAGAGCGCTGATGTGCTCGATAAAGAGGGTGCCCTCCAGGTGGTCGATCTCGTGCTGCAGCACGATGGCCTGGAATCCGTTGGCTTCGATCTCGATGTCGTTGCCGTCCCGGTCGTAGCCTTTGACGAAAACCGTCCGGGCGCGCAAGACGTCGGCCCGAAAATCCGGTACACTGAGGCAGCCTTCGTTTTCAGACAGGATTTCGCCTTCTTTCTCGACGATGCGCGGGTTGATGAGCACCCGCAGGGACCGCGGCTCCTCCGACGGGGCGATATCGTAGATCAGGAAACTCTGGTCGATGCCCACCTGGATCGCGGCCAAGCCGATCCCCGGCGCCGCGTACATGATCTCGGCCATGCGGTCGATCTGCTCCTGCAGCGCGCCGTTGATGTTTGCCACCGGCTGGGTGGGTTTGAGCAGAAACTTGTCGGGATATGTCAAAATTTCATGTATTGGTGACATGGCGGTTACCTTGCAGAGTGGCAGCGGCCGCTGCCGGCAGCCCGGCCTGGACGCTATAGGGTCAGCAGGCCGCGCGCCTTCTGGACGTCCTTTTGGATCTGGGCCGACAGTTCGGCGATGCTGCTGAATTTCTTTTCATCCCGGATACGCTCGACAAAATTGACCCGGATATCCTCGTCGTAAAGGTTCCCGCTGAAATCCAGGAGGTGGACCTCGACCGTGAACAGATGGTCGTCGAAGGTCGGGCTGTAACCGATGTTGGCAACCCCCTTGAACTTCTCGCCCGTGCATTCGACCGTCACGGCGTAGACCCCGGTCTGGGGGCAGAGCTCGTCGTACAGGTTGATATTGGCTGTCGGGCAGCCCAGCAGCTTGCCTCCGCGGTTGCGGCCGGTGGCCACGGTGCCGCGGATCTGGTAATAGCGTCCCAGCAGGTAGCGGGCCTTGGCGACCTTGCCGGCCATGACCAGCTTGCGGATGCGGGTGCTGCTGATGCGCCCCTGGACCGTGTGGTTCATCTCGATCCAGTCCATTACGATGACCTCGAACCCCAGCTCTTTGCCGAGTTCCTGCAGCAACGCCAGATTTCCCTTGCGTCCCTTGCCGAAGGAGTAGTCCTTGCCGACCACGATGGCCCGCATGCCGATGCGCTTGATCAACAGATCCTCGACAAACTGGCGGGCCGGGATGGCAGCGAACTCCAGGGTGAAAGGCACGCCGATCAGCACGTCGATACCCGTGCTGGAGATCAGCTCGACCTTCTGCCGGTAGAGCGTGATCAGTGGGGGATGTCCGTTGGGCTTCAGCACCCGGATGGGATGGGGTTCAAAGGTCATGGCGATCGAAGTGCCGCCGATGGCGTCGGCCTTTTCGATTACCGCGTGAAAAAGGGCCTGATGGCCGATATGAACGCCGTCGAAATTCCCGATCGTGATTACAGCATTTTTAAAAGGTTTTTCAATCTTTTCAAGATCTTCTATGAGGTGCATAATCAGCCGGACCCAGATGGATTTAGTGCTTGACAAGAAAATTAAAAGATTTTATATAAAGCACCTCAAACGCCAAAGCAATCTTTCTTTTTGGCGGCCGCGAGCGTGCCGAAGTGGCGGAATTGGTAGACGCGCTAGGTTCAGGGTCTAGTCGACGTACGTCGGTGGGAGTTCGATTCTCCCCTTCGGCACCACAGTAAAACCAGGGGGTTCCGGAATTCGATTTTTTCCGGGACCCCTTTTTTTGCCTGGAGCGGATACCGCCGGTTTTCGTGCGGCCCGGACGCCCCGATGTCGATACCGACAATGCCGCCCACAGGAGCAAAGGTATCCACCCTTTCAAAAATTTCAACCATCAAAATATCCATTCTCCTGCCGAGTTTCTGCCCGCAGTCTTTGACGGCCTATCCCAGCGCGTGACCTTCTTGTCGTTTGGAAATAGCAAAAAAATCTGTCAAAATTGAAAATGGTCGCAGCCGAGGATCACCACCCAACGGTGGTAAAGATGATTTTTTAATCGGACCGCCTTTGAACTCAAAGGGCATTCCTTTTTTGGATTTGGATTCCTGATTTCAGGTTGACAAGTCGATCGGCCTCTGGTTTGTTGAATTTTCTCTTGAGCATATACCCAAACGGTGACTGGAAAACGATGCGGATGGGACTCTACTCAAAACCCGACTGAAGGCGTGCATCCATTTTATTATCGCCGGGCCCATGCTGCCATAAATTGGCTCGGAGCGATTTGAAAACCTTTGACAACGTTTTTACGGCACGAAAGGAGGTCACGCATGCAGCAACAAGATGGCGGCTGGAGCCCCTATCTGGCAGGGGCATTGAGTGGCGTGGTGGGTGTGTTGTCGGTCTGGTTCGCCGGGCAATTTCTGGGTGCGTCAACCTCTTTTGTACGCACCGCCGGGATGATCGAACAATTGTTCGGACCGGAGCGGGTGGCCCAGATGGCTTATTTTGTCAAAACCGTGCCCGAAATCGACTGGCAATGGATGTTCATGGTCGGCATTTTGCTTGGGGCCGCCATCGCCGCGGTCACATCAGGGTCCTTTAAGCTGCAGGCCGTTCCGGATATGTGGGCTGCGCGCTTCGGCACTGGCAGCACCGTCAAGCGCGCCGTCGTGGCCTTTGTGGGCGGGGTGGTGGCCATGTTCGGCGCCCGTCTGGCCGATGGGTGACCGAGCGGACACGGGTTGAGCGGTTCGCTCCAACTGGCTGTGAGTGGTTTCATCGCGTTGGTCTGTTTTTTTATCGGCGGCATGATCGTGGCGCGCATCGTGTATGGCGGAGGTGACCGATGAAAATGCTTGTCTATGGGCTGGTGACCGGCCTGTTGTTCGGCTTTTTGCTCCAGAAGGGACGCGTGCTGCGTTACGATAAGCAACTCGGCGCCCTGCGTCTGCTGGACATGACGATTGTCAAGTTCATGCTCTCCAGTGTCATGGTCGGCATGCTGGGGGTTTATCTCCTCTACGACCTCGGGTTGGCCAAGCTCTCCATCAAAGCCACCATTTTAGGCCCCGTCATTATCGGCAGCCTTGTTTTCGGTATCGGGTGGGGCCTTTTGGGATATTGTCCGGGCACTTCCATGGGCGCCCTGGGCGAAGGCCGCTGGGATGCCTTGTGGGGTATTTGCGGGATGATCGTGGGGGCCGGGTTGTTTGCCGAAGCCTACCCCGCGCTGAAGCAAACGGTTTACACCTGGGGGGACCTTGGGCGCATCACCCTGTCCCAGGTCCTCGGCATCAGCCACTGGGTCATCATCCCCCTGTTCATCGCAGGCGCGTTGCTGCTTTTTCGCTGGCTGGAGAAAAAGGGGTTGTAGGCGGCTTTTAAAAGAGGCCAATTCATGCCGCTGCACGAATTGGCCATCACATCCGTGGCGCGCATCAGCTTAGATGGCGAGGAATACACCTCGCGAAATTTCAAAGCGACCCGCTGGCCTCAGAGCGCCACGATCGTGCTAAACGACAACCGATCGGAGGGGTGGTCGTCTTCTATCTTCAAGCACCACCTGAGAACGCCGCATGAGGCCAAGGCACAAGAGCGCCAATACCATTATTTAGTCACGGTCGAGTTGAAATAATTTTTGGTTTCCCGAACGATCACCGGCGACAGCAGCAGCAGGCCGATCAGGTTGGGAATGGCCATCAAGCCGTTGAACGTGTCGGACAGCGCCCACACGAAATCGAGCTTGGACACCGCGCCGACCCCCACCATTAGAATAAAGAGGTAGCGATACGGTTTGATCGCTTTTTCTCCCAAGATGTATTCGATCGATTTTTCACCGTAGTAGCACCATCCTAAAATGGTGGAATAGGCAAACAGGACCAAGCCGATTGCGACGACATAGTGGCCGCCGGGCATACCGCTTTCAAAGGCCATGGCGGACAATGCCGCTCCGGTTTTGCCGCTGGTCCAGGCGCCGGTGATGATCAGCACCAGCCCGGTCATGGTGCATACCACGAGCGTATCGATAAAGGTCTGGGTCATGGAGACCAGTGCCTGGGTGACCGGGTGTTTGGTCTGGGCGGCAGCGGCCGCGATCGGTGCACTGCCCAGGCCCGATTCGTTGGAAAACACCCCGCGCGAAACGCCCATGCGGATGCCCATCATCACGCTGGCGCCCAGGAACCCGCCGGAGGCCGCCGTGGGGGTGAAGGCCTGTTTGACGATCATAGCAAGCGCTGCCGGGACGGCGGCAATATTGAGAACCAGGATGATCAAGGAACCGCCCATGTAAAAGACGATCATGATCGGCACCACCCATTCGGTGACCTTGCCGATGCTCCTGATGCCGCCGAGAATGACCAGGGCGGTGAAGACCATCAACACGACACCCGTGACCCAAAACGGTACGTTGAAGGTGGCGTTTAAGGCATCGGCCACCGAGTTGGACTGGACCATGTTGCCGATCCCGAAGGCGGCCACGGAGGCGAAAAGGGCAAAGAGAAACCCCAGCCACTTCCAGCCCAGCCCCTTCGAGATGTAGTACATGGGGCCGCCGCTCATGTCGCCATTTTCGTCCTTGATCCGGTATTTCACAGCCAAAACCGCTTCCCCATATTTGGTGGCCATGCCCACCAGGCCGGTGACCCACATCCAGAACAAGGCTCCCGGTCCGCCGGCGGCAATGGCTGTTGCTACGCCGGCAATGTTGCCGGTCCCGACGGTGGCCGACAAGGCGGTCATCAGGGCCTGAAAATGCGTGATGTCGCCCGGCTCGTCCGTATCTTCCTTCCGTTTAACCAGCGCCAGCCAAAGGGAGTACCACAGCTTTCTGAACTGCAGGCCCCGCAAGATGATGGTCAAGTAGAGCCCTGTGCCGACCAGAAATATCAGCATGGGCGGGCCCCAGGCAAATGCGCCTACCTCTCCTACCAAGTTCTCGATCGAGCTAAATATAGCGTTCATGTTTTCCTCCTCGCCCATCTTATTTGAAAAAGAAGCTGTGCTATTCTTTCTCTACATAGTATTCCATTCGGTAGGTCGCGATTTTGCCATCATGAAAACGCCAGATCTCGATGGGCGCGGTCACATCGCCGTTGGCGTCGAAGTCGACCGAGCCGGAAGCGCCTTCATAGTTGATCGGCTTGCCGGCCTTAAGCAGCTCAAAGGCTTTTTCGAATTCGTCCGGCCCAACGAAAGTGCCGAGTGGATTGGCCACCTCGCGGAGTTGGTCCCTGATATTTGTCGAGGTCGCCTCAAGACCTTTTGCTTGGGCGGCGAAGGCCGCCAGGCCGAGGACGGCCGTCGCGTCGTAGGCGTTGGCGATAAACGGGCTCCTGGGAAGTTCTCCGAAACGGGCCGTGTAGTTGGTGGCGAATTTCAAAGAGGCTTCACCTGCCGGCGCTCCGGGTGCCGTACCCATCATCCCCTCGAGTTTTTCCGGGCCGACCGCAGCGGCCAATTCTTCGGATTTCGTCCCGTCGCTGAAGAGAAAATGCTTCGCCTTGTAAATGTCGATGGCTTCCTTGACATAGACCTTGGCGTGCTCCGGATAGCTGAAGACGCACAGCACATCGGATCTTCCCGAGCGGAAGGGCTTGGTGGAATACATTCTGGCAAAGGCGTTGCGCAGGTCGGCCGCGTAAGATTTGGACACCGCCTCACCGTGGGGGATCATCGCATAGACGGTTCCTCCGTGCTTGATGAAGGATCTTCGGAACTGTTCCGCCAACCCCTGGCCGTAGGCGTTGTTCACGTACATAACCGATGCGGTTTTATACAGGCCGGCCGCCAAGCGGCCCAGGACTGCCCCCTGGAGCGCATCCGACGGACAGGTGCGAAAGAGGAGATCTTTATCCTTGTCCTCCGGCAAATCGGTGATAAACGGAGACGTGGCTCCCGGGGTGATCATGAGGACGTTTTCCGGGCAGGTGACAGATTCGGCCAGGGGCACGATCACCCCGCTGGAAGAAGAACCGATAATCGCCGTCACCTTGTCTTTTCCAAGCAGTTTGCGGGCCGCTTTTTCGGCGGCTTCGGCAGCCGTTTGGCTGTCTTCGTGAAAAAATTCGATGGTAAAGCCGGCAGCCGCCATTTCTTGCGCCGCCAATTCGGCCGCATTCTGATGTCGGGCGCCCCAATCTTTCAATGCACCGCTGTGATCGAAGAGAGAGCCCACCTTCAGGCCCTCGGCCAGAGCAACCGAAGAAAAGAGTGCGGTCAGAACGACAATTGCAAGAAACCTGAATAACCGGTTCATAAGACCTCCTCTTTCAAGGCAAACCTCACCTTGCTGTGTGTGTGTTTCGCGGTGGAAGACGCTGCAGGCGCTCCCACCGGTCGGGGGTTATGGTGGTGTTGTTTTCAGGACAGGAAGCTAATCAGATGAAGTCATCAACCGGGGTGAATCCGAGATCGAGCGCATCGGCGACGCCTTTGAACGTGACGTTGCCCTTGACCACGTTGGCCCCTCGTTTAATCGCGCTGTTATCCTGAAGCGCTTTTTTCCAGCCTTTGTCGGCTATTTCGAGAACATAGGGGAGGGTGGCATTGGTCAAGGCCAGCGACGCCGTTCGGGGCAGCGCTCCGGGCATATTGCTGACAGCATAGTGGACGATGCCGTCGAGAATATAGGTCGGCTTGCGGTGCGTGGTCTCGCAGGAGGATTCAAAGCATCCGCCCTGGTCAATGGCCACATCCACCAGCACGCAACCCTTTTTCATGGTTTTAAGCAGGTCGCGGTTCACAAGGACCGGGGTTCTGGCGCCGGGCACCAGCGCCGCACCCACCACCACGTCCGCCTTGACGACCAGATCGCGGATGGCGGCCGGGCTCGACATGACGATAAAACAGTTGGCGGGCTTCACGTCGCTCAAATATCGCAGCCGCTCCAGATCGATGTCGAGAACGTAGACGTTGGCTCCCAGGCCGGAGGCCATTTTGGCGGCGTTGAATCCCACCACCCCGCCGCCTAAAATAACCACCGTCGCCGGGTCGACACCGGGAACCCCGCCGAGCAAAACGCCATTGCCGCCCTGTGCCATCTCCAAGTACTTGGCCCCCTCTTGAATCGCCATCGCCCCGGCGAGCTCGCTCATCGGCATCAGCAGCGGCAGGGACCCGTCGTCCTTTTGGATCGTTTCGTAGGCGATGGTGATCGAACCGGTTTCAATCAGCTTGCGGGTCAGTATTTCCGATGCCGCCAGATGAAGATACGAGAAGTAGATCTGACCCTCTTTGAGATATCCGATTTCGGAGGGCTGCGGTTCCTTGACGCGCAGAATCATTTCGGAGCGACGAAATATGTCGCCGGGCGTTGCCACGATCTCCGCGCCGGCGTGTTTATAATCGTCATCCTCGAACCCGCTTGCCTGGCCGGCCTGTTTTTCAATTAAAACCGTATGCCGGTGGTGTCTCATGACCTCCACCCCGGCCGGTGTCATGGCGACGCGATTCTCATCGGCCTTGATTTCTTTGGGTATGCCTACAATCATGGCTCATATCCTTTTTTGAACAAAGAAGCCGTTTGTCGGTCCCTTGAAAAAGAGATCCCGTTTTGAAATTTTAACCTTGGCCGTGCTGGCGTGCCGGATTGCCTTTTTCAGCATCCATCCGGCACCCTTTTTCGCCTGTCGTTCTACAGCAGATCATCGATGGGGGTGTAATCGAGACCGAACGCGTCAGCCACGGCTCTGTAGGTAACCTTGCCGTCGATGACATTGGCGCCCAGCTTGATGTCGCTGTTCTTCTGCATGGCCGCCTTCCAGCCCTTGTTGGCAATCTCGACTGCATAGGGCAGGGTGGCATTGGTCAAGGCCATGGTCGAAGTCCGCGGCACCGCCCCGGGCATGTTGGCCACGCAGTAATGGACCACGCCGTCGACCGTGTAGATCGGATTACCGTGGGTCGTGGCCTTCGAGGTTTCAAAGCAGCCGCCCTGGTCGATGGCAACATCCACCAATACGGTACCCGGCTTCATCATTTTGAGCATCTCGCGCGTGATCAACTTGGGCGCCTTGGCGCCGGGAATCAGCACGGCGCCGATGATGACATCGGCCTGCTGGATGAGTTCCCGCAACGTTGCTGGGCTGGAAAACAAGCCGAAGCAATTGGCCGGCATCACATCACTCAGATACCGCAAACGGTCGAGGTTCATGTCGAGGATGTACACCTTGGCGCCCAGGCCGCAGGCCATCTTGGCGGCGTTGGTGCCGACGATGCCGCCTCCGATGACCACCACATTGCCCGGATCCACTCCCGGCACGCCCCCCAGCAGCACGCCGTGACCCCCCTGAGCCATTTCCAGATACTTGGCCCCTTGCTGAATCGCCATTCTTCCGGCGACCTCGCTCATGGGGGTCAGCAGCGGCAAGGAGCGGTCTGGCTTCTGAATGGTTTCATAGGCAATGCAGACGGCCTTGCTCTTGATGAGGGCCTTGGTCAGTTCTTCCGCCGCTGCCAGATGCAGGTAGGTAAAGACGATCTGGCCTTGCCGGATCAGATCGTACTCGGCGGGCAGTGGTTCTTTGACATGCATCACCATGTCGGATTTTTCAAATATTTCGCGGCTTGTCGCAATAATCTCCGCGCCGGACTTGAGATAGGCCGAGTCCTCAAAGCCGCTGCCGCTGCCGGCCCCCTTTTCCACCAACACCTTGTGGCCGTTGGTGATCATCACCTCAACACCGGCCGGGGTCATGCAGACACGATTTTCCTCTGTCTTGATTTCTTTTAAAATTCCGATGATCATCGCTTCTTCCTCCTTTTGGTTTAAACTGTCGCGGGTTTTAGCCATGTTTCAAACGACGGTGGGCTTCGAAACCATTGTCATTCGTTTAGAGCAAATAGTTTGCCAGTTGTGTAAAGTTGTGAAAAATATGAAATATGCAAAGACTCTGAACGTCGCTCATCGACGAAAAGAGATAGATCAAAACTAAAATATTAACAATAACAGATTGTTAAAGAATACAAGAGGATTGCTGGTTCCGGGAGAGAAAACATTCTTGAGTGGCGGGCGTTCAGGATCGCTGGAGAGGCGAAGCGGGGCTTCTGGTCAGAAAAGTTTCCAAAAATTCGTATAAGTTTTATATAAGTGATTAAAATATAATTGTATTATTAATATTGGTCTGATTTATTTCCATTGGTTTGTTGTCTTGCCAAATCGATCTTGTACTTTTTCATTTTGTTCAGCAAGGCGGTGTGGGACACTTTCAATTCTTTAGCCGCTTTTCTGATACTGTTCGATTTTTTCAGGCTATCGACGATAATGTCTTTTTCGTAACGCGCCACCAGGTTTTTCAGTGAACCGGCATCCATGAGTTCATGCAGGCATTCGTTTTTTTGGTCTTTTCTATTTTTTCCGATTTCGTGGCTGAAAAGAATGCAGTCGACATCGATTGTTTCGTAATCGCTTAAAATGGCGGCGCGTTCAACGACGTTTTTCAATTCCCTTACATTACCCGGCCAACTGTGCCGGCTTAACTTGTAAAGAGATTCCTTTGTGGCTGTTTTCCCTTTTTGGTTGAGTTTTGATGCTAACTGGAAAAGAAAATGTTCGGTCAGCTGGGGGATGTCTTTTATTCTCTCCCGCAGCGGTGGAAGGTGAATCGGCAACACGTTGATGCGATAAAACAGGTCTTGCCGAAACAATTTTTGTGCAACCATCTGTTCCAGATTTTGATTGGTAGCGGTGATAATGCGGGCGTTGATGGGTATCTCCCGCGTGCCACCGATTCTTCTGACGCAACTTTCTTGGATTGTTCTCAGAATTCGTGCCTGCTGACCCAGCGGCAATTCAGCAATTTCATCCAAAAAGAGGGTGCCGTTTTCGGCAATTTCGAAAAGCCCCTGTTTCCCGCCTTTGAGGGCGCCGGTAAAGGCGCCGCCGACATAACCAAAAAGCTCGCTTTCAAGCAGTGATTCGGGCAGCGCTGCGCAGTTGATCGGAACAAATGTGCCCTCCCGCCCGCTGGCCGTATGAATCGCGTGTGCCAGCAGTTCTTTGCCGGTGCCGCTGTCTCCCCGGATCGATATGATAGAATCGGTACTCGCTATTTTCTGGGCAAAAGCCAATGCGTCTTTGATGGCTTGACTTTCTCCGATAAAATCGTTGAACGTAATTCGGGCTGGCATTGAAATCGACTGTGCCAGCATTTTGATCTCTCGAACGTCCCGACCGATTTCCACTGCGCCGATGATATGCCCGGCCAAATCCTTTATCGGTCTTCCGGTGACGAAATATTGCAAGCGTCCTTTTTCGGTGATCAGATCTTTTTTTATGTTGTTGAATTTCTTGCCTTCGAGGCAATCGAGGATGGTGTCGTCCGGCAAATTGAGATCTTTGATGCCCTTGCCGATTATCTCACGGTTTTCACAATCGAAAACTTTCCGGGCGACCCGGTTGATGGTCGTGATTCGAGCGGCCGTGTCGATGGAGATTACGCCGTCGCTGATATTGTCTAAAACCACGCGAATCTGGTTTTCCCTCTCTTCGTGAGGCAGCATGTCGACAAAGCGTATTTCAAAAAGATCCGGAATACCGCCCAATACGTGGAAAATATCCTTGGTAGCAGGCGTTTTATTGCCACCTTCGGCCTCCAGGTAAACAGCGGCCTTGTCGTCTTTACGGTCCACTTCCATGGATGATATGCTCATCCCGAAATTGGCGACCAGCGCTGAAACATCGGCCACAACGCCGATTCGATCCCTGAAGACCATTTTTAATTTCATAGCTTATGACCTCATATTTTGATAACAAACCAATATGACGGTTTAAAAAAATTTTAGCGGCAAAAAACGTAAATTGTCTGTCTAATGGCAGCCCGCATAAGAGGGTGATCGGGTAAGTGTGGTGCAGTATGGTATCGGCCTGCTACAAGTGATCCGGTTTCGGCTCCAGCTTTCCAACCCTGCTGTCTCGCCAAGGGGAAAACCCTGCGCCACCTTGCTCGAGTGCGATGATCCTGATGGTTAGGACGCTTGAACTTTATGAAAACCTCCGTTGCCTCGGTGAGAGGGTTCGGGTCTCTTGGCCGGCGGCTTTCAGAAACGAGATGTTAGCGTTGACGGCCACCGCCATGTTGCTCTGGAAGTTGGTGGCCACGGCAAACGCCAAGTCCGCCAGGGTACAGTGGGTGCCTCCGTGCACGGCGTTTAGGTGTTCTTCCCAGGTCGCCATCTTGGCCCGGTCGCTTCCCTTGGAGACCTCAGACGATTAAATAGCGAAGCTGCTTGCAAATCGGCCTGTCCTGAAAAAGTCGTGTAGGTCCCCATCGCAGTCTCCTTGCTCCGCAAGAGTTGCCCAAAATGGTTTTGGAGTTTAGATAGCATGTCGAATCAACCAAATCAATATATTTTACAATATAATTAATAACTTAAAAATTTTTGTGCAGCTTAGGTTAATAATATTGCCCCGCAACTGATAGGCGCAGCCATCCGCGGCGGACCGCTCAAGCCGGAACCCGGCTGCCTGCCGCGAACCTGATTCACGAAGAAAGCAGTCGCGTATGCAGCCAAACCCGAAGACCACCAATATCATTCTTTACTGCCGGGAGTGGGACAAAACGGTTCGGTTCTACCGCGACCAGCTGCACCTGACCGCCACTTTCGTCACCGACTGGTTTGTGGAGTTTCGCTTGAATGCCGTTTCTATGCTGAGCATTGCCGACGAAAAACGATCCACCGTCAAGAGCTGCGGGGGCAGGGGGGTCACCTTGGCGCTGGAAGTCGACGACATCCGAGCCCTGCGGGAGTACGTCCTGAAAAACGGCCTGCAGCCGACGGCCATCCGCAAACACCCCTGGGACGCCTGGGTGTTTCATCTTTTCGATCCCGAAGGTCACCGGCTTGAAATCTGGCAGGCGCGCGCTTCCGGTGAGGCGCGGGAACAGGGGGCAATCCAGCCTGGCCCCGCTGGCGCACCCGCGGTCCCGTAAAGGCCAGGCGCAAAACGCGGTTTCGGCGGCATGGCCCATTTTCGGGGTATGTCTCCTCTGAAAGCAGCGTCATGCGCCAAACCGCACGGGAACCTCCTGCCGTCCTGCTTGAGGCGCTGCGAAGGGGGTCTTGAGGCGGTCAGATTTTGATCTGAATGATCTCGCGGGTCGGCTGACGCGGAAAGTCCTCGAGCGAGGCTGGATCGTCCTTGTCCCGCAGGCGGGTCGGCTCGCTTTGGGTTGCCAATTTCTGGCGGTTGCGGGAGCATCTTCACGGTGCCCCTCAATGCTGCGCTGCATCAGGCCGTCGCGGCGCGCTGCTATATGCATGCCCCGTCGCACGAAATGCGGCGCAACCCGGAAATCGAACTTTTGCGAAACCGTTACACTTTGGACTTGGCGGCCGCCTCTTCGAGGGCGGTTTTCATGTTATTTAGCGCCGTTTCCATGCCCGCTTTCAGCTCCGCATAAGCATTTTCACCGGCGCTTTTCATATCGCTCAGGTTGTTCTGAACAAGCGCCTTGCGGTCCTGGAGTTGATCGATGTGGCTCTCGATTTCAATCCGGGCCTTGGCGTCAGCCTGTTTGGCCTGCGCTTTGAACTGTTGGATTTTGGCGGATATTTCCTCAAGTTTGG
>Ga0105099_10001787_pt1 | contig 13150 bp, 10 predicted proteins | sample PPLLak3cmMay2015_2_FD_79138 | JGI IMG/M metagenome (GOLD analysis project Ga0105099, IMG submission 79138) | Freshwater sediment microbial communities from Prairie Pothole Lake near Jamestown, North Dakota, USA - PPLs Lake P8 Core (1) Depth... | ecosystem: Environmental > Aquatic > Freshwater >...
AGGATGCCGGCCTCGACGATATCCGTGCTCAATCCCCGTCCGCCGACGAGATTCGCCCCTTCCCGGAGACGAAGCACCGCTTCGCCTTGGGCATCCTCCCCTCCGGTCACGGCCGAGAGCCGAAAATCCTCCAATTCAAAGGCCCGGCCGACGATTTTTTCGATGGCCTTGAAAGCGGCATCGATGGGGCCGTCGCCATGAGCGACGTCTTCTTTGTTGTCCGTTCCGTTGGTCAACCGGATCGTAGCCGTGGCCGGGATGGTATTGCCGCTGTTGATGATAAACCGATCGAGGCGATATCCGGTCTCGACGAACGTTCGGTTGGCGGCCAAGGCTTCGAGATCGGCGTCGGTGACGGTCTTTTTCTTATCGGCCAAATCCTTAAACCGGGCGAACGCTCGGTCAAGGTCCGCGGAATTCAAGACCTGGCCCAAACGCCGCAGACGATCTTCAAAGGCATGGCGGCCGGAATGCTTTCCGAGAACCAGCCGGTTTTCGGACAAGCCCACCGATTCGGGAGTCATGATTTCATAAGTCAGGCTTTCGTTCAGGACGCCGTGCTGATGGATGCCGGATTCGTGAGCGAAGGCGTTGGCCCCGACGACGGCTTTATTGGGAGGAAGAGGAACCCCGGTCAGCGAACTGACGAGCCGGCTCGTCCGCATGATCTCGCTCGTATCGGCCCGGAAGGCGACTTGAAAATATTCCTTTCGGGTTCGAAGGGCCATGAGAATTTCTTCGAGAGCGGCGTTGCCCGCCCGCTCCCCGATGCCGTTGATCGTCCCTTCGATTTGGGTTGCGCCGGCCCGAACCGCAGCCAGAGTGTTGGCCACGGCCAGTCCCAGGTCGTCATGGCAATGAACCGAGACGGACGCCTGGGCCAAGCCCGGGACGCGCTCCCGCAATCCGTGGATGAGCGCGCCGTACTCATCCGGAGTCGTATATCCGACCGTATCGGGGATATTGACGACCGAGGCTCCGGCTTTGAGAACCGCTTCAATGACCCGGGCCAGAAAATCGCGATCGCTGCGGGTTGCGTCTTCGGCGCTGAATTCCACTTCCGGGCAAAGATTGCGGGCCAAGGTCACCGCCCGAACAGCCGCCTCGAGAACCGCCTCCGGCGTCATTTTAAGCTTATGGGTCATGTGAATCGGCGAAGTGGCGATGAACGTGTGAAGACGCGGCCGGACGGCGCCTTTGAGCGCTCCAGCGGCCGCTTCGATGTCCTCGCGCCGGGCTCGGGCCAGGGCGGCGACGCCGCAGGTCTTGATTTCCGCAGCGATCAACCGAATGGCTTCGAAATCGCCGGGAGAGGCGGCCGCGAATCCGGCTTCGATCACATCCACGCCGAGGCGTTCAAGTCGGCGGGCGATCTCCAGTTTTTCCGGAACGGTCAGACTGCAGCCGGGCGATTGCTCGCCGTCCCGCAGGGTCGTGTCGAAAATCGTCAAGACGCGTGTTCCAGTCAAATCTCGATTCATCATCGGTCCTCCTTCGGGACAAAAAAAAACGCCGAACAAAGTTCTACCCTGGGTTTCCCCCGCCCCGCTTATGAGTTTCGGTCAGCTCACAAACAGGGCGAGATCAAATAATAAGGACGAGAAGTAGGGAGAGAGAAGAGAGAAAGGGGAGGGGGAAAGACAAGGACGCAGACGGGCGCGGAGCGGGACGGCCTTGCGGCCGGCCGTTCGTTTGCGGGTCCGTCATTTCGTTCTTGTCCATTTGTTCGGCGTTTAATATCAGCGGGAGAATACTCGAAGTGTTTTGCAAATGTCAAGAAATATTTTTTATCAAAAAACGGGAATCCGCTGATTAATGCCGGGAATGGAGCAGCCGTTGAAGGTCCTCAACGGAACTGAGGCTCACCTTCAGGTCCCTTAATAATCCATCGGCCAGTCCGTAGATCCAGCCATGAACCCTCAGTCCTTGCCCCCGTTCCCAGGCGTCCCGGAGGATCGTCGTGTTCCCGACATTGACGACCTGATCGATCACATTCAATTCACACAATCGGCTGAGGCGCTCGGTTTTATCCGGAATCGCATCCAACGTGGATTGATTTCGGAGGTAGATATTCCGGATGTGTCTCAGCCAGTTGTCCACCAGACCGTGCGGGTGGTCTTCCAAGGCGGCGTTCACGCCGCCGCAGCCGTAATGCCCGCAGACGATCACGGGAAGCCCATTTCCTGTTGTTTTCAAAAAGATGGCTGACGGGGAAATGCGCAGAACGAGTCATTCGGCCTCCAAGGGGGTGGATTGCGATAAGAACAACCGCCAACGGCCGTCTTTGTGGACGAAAAGATCCAGAAATCTCAAGTCATGCCCAAAGGTAAACTCACCGAAGGCGCCCTGAATACGGCCCCGGCCTGAAATGATCCCGACATCTCCGATCACTCGGGTTTCCAGTTCTTCAACCTCGTATTTCTCCAGCTTAACGCCGCCGGGACGATAGGCGTCAAGGGTCATGGCTTTGTCTTGAGGCCGGCCTTGAGGATCAAATCCATGATAATCTTCGGCGATCAATTCCTGAAGGGCTTCAACATCGGATTCAAACAAGGCCTCTCTGAATCCATTAAACGTCGTCAAGAGGTCTTCTTCGGAAGGCATCGGGACTCCTGAGTTTCAAAATATAACAAGAGTAATCCAAGTTCAAGCCATTCATGGATGGAAAGCCGATCAATAAAATTTCTCGATCCCGTATCCATATTGCTTGTTCCGCTCCGTCATCCGGAGAAAATGCCTTAGCCGTTTTTTAAACTCCCCCGGCCGTTTTCGGGCCGTATCGATAAAGGCGATCCGAATACGCTGATACGATCCGGAATACGTTTGGAAGTTCCGCCAAGCCGGCGCGTTCTTTTGCAGGGCGCGCAGAATATCTTCGGGAATTACAAATTTCTCAGCCAAAATATCGCCCAGGCTCGATAGCACCTCTTTTCCGACTTTCCGCTTGGCGATCAACCGGCGCAGTCTTTCCTTATTGGGTTGGGAAAATCCGCTCTTCGGATTTCGGCGGGAGAATTTCTGGGCGATCCGATCCGCATCGAGATTCTTGACCGTACTGTCGATCCAGCCGAAACAAAGCGCTTCTTCAACCGCGTCATTGTAAGCAATGCGCGGTTTGTCCGTCCGTTTGCGGTAATAGACCAGCCAGATTTCCTTTTCCGTCTTGGAATGTTTCTTCAGCCACTCCCGCCAGGCGCGGCGATCGGCCGGATAAAAAGTCTTGGTGATCTCCATATTCGTGCGGTTGTTCCTTCGCTTGGGTTCAAAGCTGATTATACCGATTTCTTGATTTCGATTCTCTTTCTTTCATAGTCAGAGACCGGAGGCCGTTGACAGCGGGAGAAAGTTGGAATAATTTAAACCGAATGAATTTTCCCGCGCCTGAGGTGAATTTTATGAAAAATCGTTCCTTTCCCGCCATCGTCATAGCGGCCTTCGTCGTCTTCGGTTTTCTGACCGCCGGGCTCTCCGCCCAAACGCTTAAAACAAAAGCCGAGGCCACGGAATATAAAGCGACCTCCCGCCACGCCGACGTCAAAGCGTTCATCACCGAACTCCAAAAGATCAGTCCTCTGGTCCGGGTCGAAACGATCGGCAAGACGGGCGGAGGATGGGATATTCCCGCTTTGATCGTCGCCAATCCTCCGGTCGCAAATCCCGAAGAACTGAGGCGCGACCGACGGGGCGTGATCTACATCCAAGCCAATATCCACGCCGGCGAAGTCGAAGGGAAAGAAGCCGCTTTGATGCTGGCCCGGGATATCGTCACCGCTGAAAAAATGCCCTATCTGGATAAAATCGTCCTGGTCATCGTCCCCAACCTCAACGCCGACGGCAACGAACGGATCAACCCAAAGAACCGAACCCACCAGCCCGGCCCGGCCGAGGGCGTCGGGATTCGGACCAACGACCTGAACCTGGACCTCAACCGCGACGGGATGAAGATCGAGAGTCCCGAAATCGGGGCCGTTGTCAAGAATGTTTTTCTCCGCTGGGATCCTCTGATCTTCGTCGACTGTCACACCACCAACGGATCCTATCATCAGGAAGTCGTCACCTACGCTTGGGGTGTGAGCCCGAACGGCGATCCGGCCATCCGGACTTATATGAGCGACGTTCTGATGCCGGCCGTAGACGTCATCGCCGAAAAGAAATATAAAACCCTGACTTGCGGATACGGCGGTTTCCGCGACGGCAAGGATCCCCAGAAAGGCTGGGAAACTCTGGACCCTCAACCCCGCTACGCGACCAATTATTTCGCTCTGAGAAACCGGCTGTCGATCCTCGTCGAAAACTACGTCTATGCCGATTTTAAAACGCGCGTCTTGGGCAATTATTTCTATCTCAAATCCATCCTCGATTACGCTTATGATCATTTCGACGAGATCAAAACCCTGACGGCCGAAGCCGACGCTCGAAGCGTGCGCAAAGGCTTGAATCCGGGGCCGAACGATGTCTTTGGACTTGAATTCGACCTCCGGCCGGTGAAAGAACCGTTGACCGTTCATGCCTACGTCATGGAAACCGTCCCCGCCAAAGAAGGGCAGCGTCCCCAACGCGGACGCCCCACCGATAAAGTCGAAGTGCACACCGTCCCCTACTATTCCGATTTTTTTATCAAGCGGTCGGTGGCCTTCCCGGCCGCCTATCTCATTCCCGTCCCTGAGCCGTCCGCCGTCAACGTTCTCCGCCGTCACGGCATCGCCGTAGAACGCCTGACCGAAGCGGCGTCTCTGGAGGTCGAGTCATTTAAAATCAAGGAAATCAAAGCGGCCGAGAGGTTGTATCAAGGCCATCGCACCAACACGATCAAAGGCGAATACGTCAAGGAAAAAATCGATCTTCCGGCCGGGACTTATTTTGTCTCCACCGCCCAACCGCTCGGGAATCTGGCCGCCTACCTCCTCGAACCCGAAAGCGACGACGGCTTGGTCGTCTGGAATTATTTCGATAAATTCCTCGCGTCATCCTGGGGCGGCGGCGGAGCGGGAATGGCCGTTCCCATCTACCGGCTCCTTAAGCCGGTTACGCTGGCTAAAGAAATCATCCGCTGATCCAAGATTTTTTCGAATATTAGAGAGAGGTCGTCAAGACGTTTTCTCTTGGTCCTCACGATGGCCGTTGGCGGATCAGAGATCTTGTTCTGTGTGTCCGGCGGACTTCGCGTGTCGATTCCATCGCTGGCCCTCGAAAAAGAGCCCCAGGGTGCCGGCCATCGTAATATTCCCAAGTGATCATCCCCTATAATCTCTTGAAACTGAAAGACATAGAGAAACAATCATCTAGAACTTATCGTGAGCGATGGAATCTCCCCATAGCCGAAAAGGCCTCCCAGAAGCCGCATAGCGGAGGGGGGAACCGCCGGGACTGGTTCCCGCGGCTGGAGGGAGGTCTTTACGGCCGGGGGAGATTCCATGATCAAGGATGAAGTCATTCCAAATAATTGGGGGAACTCCTGCCGTATTCAAACCATCGTTTTCGGCTGATTTTCCGGTATAATGACAAAAGAACCGCCCGCCGCGGCGGCCGTTATGAAAAATAAGATTCAAGCCCTGATCCGAAAACTGAGCGGACAAAAACGCGAGGAGGCTTTCCCTCTTCTCGTCTTTAAGGAATTCGAAAACAGTCTCAGCCTCATCGAGGATTTCGATCATTTGGCCGGAAATTTTCTGGGAAAAATCCGGGAAGTCTGCCCCGTTCGAAGCTTGATTCTTCTCATCCACGACTCGGACACGGGCCGCTTCGCCGTGTCCGCATTTTCCGGCCTGCCCGACGAATCGGCCCGAACGATTTTCTTCCCCCGGAATTCCCGGCTGGTCAAATGGCTCAAAGTCAACGAAACCCATCTGGATATCCCCCATCATCGGGACGTCCTCGAATTCCTGACGCCCATAGAGAGGGAGACGCTCCGAAATTTGGAGATCGCCGTTTGTTTCCCGCTGATGTCGATGAACCGGCTGATCGGAATTCTTCTGGCCGGTGGAAAGGCGGGCGGCGATCCGCTGACGAAAAGCGAAACATCCTTTATTTCCTCGCTCCTGCCGCAGGCGGGAATCGCCCTGGAAAACGCTCTTCTCTTCAAGGAACAACGGGAACGGTTTCGCCGAATGTCTCGAGCCGACCGCCTGGCGACGATCGGGGAACTCGCCGCCGGGGCCGCCCATGAAATCCGCAATCCATTGACGGCCATCCGCTCCTCGCTTCAATATCTGGAATCCAAAAGCACGGACGAAACGACCCGGAAACTGCTCGGAGCCGCATTACAGGAAACGGCCCGGATCAATGAAATCGTTTCGGCCCTGCTGGCCTTTTCCCGCCCATCCGAAATCGTCAAGGAACGGCACGACCTCCGGGAGACTCTGGCCGAAAGCCTCGATCTCATCTCCTTTCAGGCAGTGAGCCGGAAGGTTGCCGTACAGCGGGATTTTTCGATCGAGATGATGGAGGTGCAGGGCGACCGCTCCCAACTCAAACAACTCTTCCTGAACCTCTTTCTCAACGCCATCCAAGCCATGCCCGCCGGGGGAGCCTTGAAAGTGGAAGCGCTTCGAAAAGACGGGCCGAAAGCCGTTATCACGGTCGTCGACACCGGCGAGGGCATTCCCGAAGATCATCTGGACCGGATCTTCGACCCGTTTTTCACGACCAAAAAAAGCGGCACGGGTTTGGGCCTCTCGATCTGCTACAATATCGTCAAAACCCATCACGGGGAGATCGAAGTCAAGAGCAAATCCGGCCAAGGGACGACGATTCTCGTCAGCCTTCCCTTGGTCTGAAGAATCGGATCGAATATGAAATTTAAAATCCTCATCATCGACGACGAAAAAAACATCCGGGACATCTTCACTCTCCTCATGCAGGAAAAAGGATATCTCACGGAAACGGCCGACGGCGGCCGGGATGGTCTGGCCAAAGTCCGGACCTTCGCTCCCGACGTTGTCCTCCTGGATATGAACCTGCCGGATATTTCCGGACTGGAAGTTCTCGACGGCCTCCGGCGTTATCCGGCCGGACTCCGGATCATCATCATCACCGCCTTTGGCACGATCCGCAACGCCGTCGAAGCCACGAAATTGGGCGCATACGCGTATCTCGAAAAACCCGTGGATAACGAAGAGCTGCTGCTTCTCATCGACCGGGCCCTCGAAGTCAAAAAACTGGAGGCTGAAGTCGAGGAGCTGAGATCCGAGCTCCACACCCGATACAGCTTTTCCAACATCGTCGGGACCAGCGGCCGCATGAATTCGATTTTCCAAATGATGAACAGGATCGCCCAAGTGGATGGGACGGTGATGATCACGGGCGAAAGCGGCACCGGCAAGGAACTCGCCGCCCGAGCCATCCACTTCGCCGGCCCCCGAAAAGACGGGCCGTTTGTCGTCGTGAACTGCGGAGCCATCCCGAGGGACCTGATCGAATCCGAGTTCTTCGGCCACAGCAAGGGCGCGTTCACCGATGCCCGGACGGAAACAACCGGCAAGTTCGAACTGGCCCATCACGGGACGATTTTCCTGGATGAAATCGGAGAATTGCCCCTCGACGCCCAGGTCAAACTTCTCCGGGCCATCGGCGAGAGGGAGATCGTCAAGGTCGGAGGGACTAAAACCATTCCCGTCGATGTTCGAGTGATCGCCGCGACCAATAAAATTCTTGAGGAGGAGATCCACAAAGGGACCTTCCGCGAGGATCTTTATTACCGGCTGGCCGTCCTCTCTCTCCAACTTCCGCCCCTTCGGGAGCGACGGGAAGACATTCCCCTGCTCTGTGAACATTTTTTCAAAAAATTCGGAACCGATTTGAAAATGGAAATCCGCGGGATCACGGAAGAGGCGATGGATCGGCTGTTGCAGTATTCCTGGCCGGGGAATGTCCGGGAACTCGAGAATGTGATCTATGAATCGATCGTCCTCTCCGACAATCCGTTCTTGGGAGAAGACGATCTTCCTCCCCGGCTTCGGAGCGGATTTTCGAAGACCGGAGCGGAAAGTTGCGAAGCTCTGGAGTCCAACCCGAATCCGCACGGCGATACTTTGAAGGGAGCCGCCCAGGCCGCCGCGGAAATCGCCGAAAAAGACCTGATCGAAAAAGCCTTGCGGGAAGCCGGCGGAAATAAAACCGAAGCGGCCCGGCTCCTCGGCGTCAGCCGCAAAACCCTTTTCAACAAACTGAAATCTTTCCGGCTGGATTCGTAAAATAAAGGCTGATTTTACTGGGGAAATTATCGCATCAAGTCCTGCAGCCGCCGGATGACACCCTGCTCAAGCGGCACGATATCCGCAGCTTTGGTCAGGGATTGCCTGATCCGGGCTTTCCATTTTCCCGGCAAGCCGCCCCAGAGACCCGACAATCGGGCGGTTTCTGATTTGTCGGATAAGATATATTTTCCGGTATAAACCCCCTGTCGAATGTCCTTTTCCTTCTTATTCCGGCGCTCGGGACGCGCGGCGATAAAAAATTTATGCAGAAGGAAGGCCGGCGGGCTGGGCACCTTGGCCCGAATCCCTCGGCCTAATTTCAGGATGAGGGGATCGACAAAGAGGATCTCGAGGAACCTCAATTCCTGCGGAGTGAGGGCGATCTCTTTGATATGCCGAGGGGACAGCGTCCCGTTCCTCCGCTCCGGAGAAAGAAACTCGATTTTCATCCTGTTCCCGGTAAAAAACATGGAACCGTCCAGATTGAAATGCCGGCTGAATCCCAGCCGCTCTAAGAATCCGCCAATGTCAAAAGCCCGACCCTTGAACGACCGGGGCACAAGAATATCCAGGTCTTCCGTTTTCAGCGGATATTTTTCCATCGGCAGGTGCTTTTGGTAAAGCAGAAAACACCAGCTTCCGATGATTTCGAACCCGGCCTCCCATAATTTCCGTTCGGTCAGGCCGCGAAAAATCGCGAGCAGGGGTTCTGAGAAATCGATGTCTCCGCCCCGGACCGACCTGAGGAGCCGTAATCCTTCGCGGACGCGGGACAGTTCCTTCTCCAAGCGCTCCCTTTCCGCCAGGCCGTCGCTGAGCTCGCGGGGCACCTCCTTGCCGATGTAGTCGGTTTTCACCGAACGCCCCTTTCGATACTGAAGATAGTAGTAAACTTCACTGCCGATCCTCTTCGATCGAAGGCGGCCCTTGGACAGCAGCGCCAGCCGTGCGACGATCACCCGTTCCTGTTCCCGGTAAAAGTTCGCGTTCTCACCGAGCGTATTTTTGAGATCTTCCATGGGGGGATTTTACCCTACAATTATGACCTTTTCAATAATTTGTAGGGTAAAAAATTTCCGGGAAAGAACTTAAGACCCTCTTCACCCAAATCGATATCCCCTCGTTGGTGGCGGCCTTAGAGAGATTGGCAAGAACGGGCGTTTGCTCTTGACATCTTCCGGAGAAGACGAATACCATGCCGATATGAAGAAAGATCGCTTTCGAACTTTTCAGGGAAAGGCCGAGGGATCGACCCCCAAAATTCGAACCACCCCGAGTGCTAAAAAAGAGGGGGCTGTCCAAACATATTAAGACACCGACGGCGAAAGGGGTTGAATGCGAGGGCAAAATCTGCGTATTTAACATCGTTTGTTGTTTTGCTTGCCACGATCGCTTGCCGTGAAAAAACCAGTCCGGTTGAAAAAACCATCGAAAACGGTACTGAGGTTATTGTCAACCATTTGCCATCAAACCGGAATTTAAAACCGAGAATATTCGATCTCAAGCAAGAAATTGTCATCGACCTATCCTCGGATGAATTCGTAAAGCATGGCCTGTCGGATCCTGCCGGTTTTGAGGTCGATTCAGAAGGAAATATTTATGTTTGGACTCAAGCATCCAATCAAGATTTTGTTTATAAACTGAATTCATCGGGGGCTTTGATTTCGGCCTTTGCCCGCCAAGGACAAGGCCCCGGCGAGGTTCAATTTGTTACGGACGTCGGCTTGATCTCTCGGGATGAACTGATGGTCGTTGATTCCAGACAAGGAAAATCCGTCTTTTTTGACTTCAATGGAAATTTCCTCAGGCAGCGTCTTTTACTGAAGAACCTGCCTGTCGTTATCCCTCAAAAGAACGGAAATTTCATTACAGCTAATCTGATAGCTGAACCAAGCAAAATATTCAACAGCTTTATATACAATATTCGTGGTCCGGATTTTGAGGTAATTAAGGAAATAGGTAAAGGGAAATACTATAAACCAAATCCCGAGCAGAAATTCCCGGCGATTAATCCTACGGGAATTCTTGGGATTTCTACGAACCTGATATTCTTCGCCAATAGCGAGAAAGGTTATGAAATCGAGGTTTTTGATAAAAGCGGGAAATTGATACGGATCATACGCAAAGAATTCATTCCCGTTCCTCTTTCCGGGAAGGATAAAGAGGCCCTCCTTGAAAAATACGCGAAGTTTCCTCCCGAGATAAAAAACAAGGTCGTCTATCCGAACGTACTTCCTCCGTTTCAGACAGGGTTTGCCGATGAGGATGGCCGGCTATTCGTCATGACCAATGAAGAATCAGACCTGAGAGGCCAATACTGGCATGACGTTTTTGATAAAGAAGGCCTATTCATCGGCAGAGTCAGCATCGGCAACTATGGAACGTATGGCAAGTCTCAGGGATTCCTATTTACCTTGCTGAGGAATGGGCTTTTATATCATTTTCGCGAGAATCCGGCTGGTTTCAAAGAAATTGTGGTTTACAAAATTAAATGAAGCTTAATATCAAGCCCTCCGCATAAATCTTTCCGACGGCCTAAGGTTAAGTTGTTCGAGGGCCAAGTCCCGAGATGAGAAATTTTCGCTTGGCGAGCGTCTTTCTAATGCGGCTGATGATTCAACCGCGCCTTCGTCATGACTGGGACAAAAAGCAATCAAAAAAGATGCGAATTTCAGGAGGGGACGCGATTATTTCGTTGACTTGACATACTCTAAATACATATTTATTATATGTATACGAAGTATGCATGAGAATCACAATGAATTTACCGGATAAGTTGCTGGATGATTTACGGAAAGCTACCGGCGAAACGAACAGAACTTTACTCATCCGAACCGCCCTTGAAGCAAGCCTGAAACGGGCCAGGAGGGACCAGCTTCTGACCCTTCGGGGAAAGGTTTCCTTGGATGTCGACCTTTCCAATCTCCGCGGGAAAGATCTATTGTGAGCGACGAATATTTTATCGATACGAGCATCTGGATCGATTATTTCCGCGATGCCGATTCCGCCCGGGGCGATTTGATGGAATCGTTGATCCGAAATGATCGGGTCGTCCTCAATGGAATCGTCCTGACCGAGCTCCTGACGGGAGCGAGAAGCCCCAAAGAATTCAATCAACTGGCCGCGGCCCTCGGCGGATTGCGGCTTCTCGAAATGTCCCGGATATTCTTCGAAGCCGCGGGACGATATGGCCGGCTTCTGAAAAGCGCCGGCGTCACGATTCCGTTGAGCGACTTGCTGATCGCGACGCATTGTCTCGAGCATCGTCTCGTTCTGATCGAGAATGATCATCACTTCGCCGCGATCGCGGAACACCTTCCGCTTCGATTGTCGGCCGATTGATTCGGTTCTTTGGGCGGGAAGGTAAGTATAGGGGTCCTTTCACAAAGTTCACATCTTCAACATCGACGGCTATAGCTTTTATTTAAAAATTTCACCTAGACTCCAAAGGGAGGTCACCAGGAAAGAACCCCAATATTTTCTAATGAATCGCGGAATCTCCCTATAGCCGTAAAGGCCTCCCGGAGGCCGCATAGCGGGGGGCCCCATGGAGCGATGCTCCATGGGGGGAACCGACGGGACTGGTTCCCGCGGCTGGAGGGAGGTTTTTACGGCTGGAGGAGATTCCGTGATCAAGGATGAAGTCATCCTAAAAAATTGGGGGAACTCCTGGTCTATTCCTCTCTTGACATCACCGGACCGAAAAATCGTTGAAGTCGAGGACGAGTTTTTCTCCGCCCTGGGTGAGAACGAAGACCCGGCTCCCCTTCGCGACGTTGATGAACGGACCGGAATAAAGCGGCCAGGAAGAAAAATCGACGCGTTCTTCATCAATGAGACGCCGGTCGGGATAAACGAATTCCAGACGCGCGCCGCCCAAGGTCGTATATCGGACCCGGAGTTTTTCAAGATCGACGTCCGGTTGATTCTTACGGATCCGCTCTTGGAACTCGGCGAAGGAGGCATAATCCCGGGACGAGGCCGCCTCGAAAATCAAGCCCGTCCTCCGGGCGTCCAGCGTCAACCGGTAATGATCCGGCTGTTCCGTCCACTGGCCCGGGGTGAGGGGCCGGACGGCGAAAAAAACCCGGTCGGCCCGAGCGAAGATCCATCCGGAGGGATCCTGCTCCCGAGCCTCGAGGATCTTGGAAAAAAATCCGTTGACGTGCCCATGCCGGGCCTCCGGAGGAATTGCGTAAAGGGCGATCAACGCGTTTTTGTGTTGAAGAAGTTCCTCGTAAGGAGATCCTTCCACCCATTTTTCGGCGCTGTCGGCGTAGGGACGTTGTTTAAGAAGATTGGCTTCGATTTTATCCGGATCATCGGCGAAATAACTCAACAAGTGGGCCTTGGAGAAAAACGGATTGAGAAAAAAGCAGGTCGCTCCATCGCGGGCCGAGGCCCAAGTCAGATCCCAGCGGTGGTTTTCGACATCGGTGATATCCCCGAAAGACGAACCCAGGGCGTAATCGGCGGTCATGTACGTGTACTTCCAAATCGGGACCGTATTCCGATTGACCCCCAAGCCGCGACGCGGGGCTTTGGTTTCCCGTTGGACATAGGGACGAGTCCGGTCGGAAGCCATGCGCCCGATCATCGGATGCGGTCGGAAACCTTGAACGGCCGCCAAGCCGGTATAGAACTGCTCGGGAATCTCGGCGTGATAGACGGACCGGCCGAAAAAGAGATAACCGAAGGGATTGGCTGTTCCCGAATTCAAGGTCGTATGAGTCACTTGATTGAATTTCTCCCGGCTGTGGGCGCCGGTCCAACTCCCTTCGAGGTAGAGAGAGGCATAATCGGCTAGAAGCAGATGCATCATCATCCAGGCTTTGCGCCGGAGAAGCGGATCGCGGGAAAAATCGTGCAGGCTCGTCAAGCAGAGAAAGTAAAGGGAAGCGTAATTCGGGGAATCGAATTCGTATTGGCCGACCGAGATTGTCCGGTTGATCCAG
>Ga0105099_10001789_pt1 | contig 13125 bp, 13 predicted proteins | sample PPLLak3cmMay2015_2_FD_79138 | JGI IMG/M metagenome (GOLD analysis project Ga0105099, IMG submission 79138) | Freshwater sediment microbial communities from Prairie Pothole Lake near Jamestown, North Dakota, USA - PPLs Lake P8 Core (1) Depth... | ecosystem: Environmental > Aquatic > Freshwater >...
AAAGAGCGGCTCTGATAATTGAAATCAGATCTGTAAATCTGCTGATATCAGGTATTTCTTCTGATTTACCCGATATCAGATATCGTACTCACTTAAAAACCGGAGTTTCCGGATGGACACTAATTAGATTAGGATAATTATATGATAAACCAAAAGACAGTTGCGGTTGTGGTTCCGGCTTACAATGAAGGAAAGCAAATATTAAATGTCGTGTCAAGTATGCCGGATTTTGTAGACCGCATCGTGGTGGTTAATGATTGTTCAACAGACAAGACAGGGCTTATTGTTTCAAACTTTATCAAACAACAAACTGCTTCCGGTGAAACTCTTTTTGCAAAAAGCAGCCCACAGATGACAAAATACAACCGTGCAGAAATCGTTCTTCATGAGATGGCAAAAAAAGAGCTTGAATTCTTTATCCCCTCTCAAGTAACAAATGAAAATCCTGAATCGGAACGTGTCATTTTAATCAATAATTTATCAAATGGTGGTGTGGGCGCAGCCATTGCAAGGGGTTATAAGTGGTGTATTGATCATCATATTGATTGCACTGCTGTAATGGCGGGTGATGGACAGATGGACCCCTCCGAGCTCGAATCTATCTGCCAGCCTGTTATTGAGGATGGAATTGATTATGTAAAAGGTAATCGGCTGATTCATCGAAGTGCTTGGTTAGTCATGCCCAAAACGAGATATATCGGCAACGCGATTCTATCGATTCTTACTAAAATTGCCTCAGGTTACTGGCATGTCTCGGACACCCAGAGCGGATATACAGCCATTTCATTAAAAGCGTTGCAGGCGATAAAGATTCACGATATTTACCGCAGCTATGGCATGCCGAATGACCTGATGGTAAAACTGAATATTGCCTTCTGCACAATCAAAGAGGTGGGCATTAAACCCGTCTACAATGTCGGGGAACAGTCAAAAATGAAGGTTATAAAGGTTATACCGACGGTATCCTGGCTTCTTTTGAAATCTTTCTTTAAACGGTTGTGGATTAAGTATCTGCTCAAAGATTTTCATCCCCTTTTCCTTCTGTATCACTTTGCTTTTATGCTTGGAGCTGTCTCAATTCCCTATATAATCAAAATTGCCAGAATTGTACTTTTTACCCAGCACAGCGTTTCTCCTCTGACCATGCTGGCATTTGTGTTTTTGTTCATCAGCGCGTTTCAGTCTTTGTTGTTTGCCATGTGGATGGACATGCAAGATAATGAAAGATTGTATAAATAATTGATGCCTCTATTAGCGCTCTGTCAGGCCACTTTCTATCCGCTGATAATTCTTTCCGCAGCAAGGGCAATGAAGATGACCGGCAAGTCTTTCTACGCGCATACACATCCAGCCGATTTGTTTTGTCGGATTTCCGGCAACAAGCGAATGATCAAGGAGGACTCCTTTATATAGCGATACATTATTCTGTATCTTGCATCCATTTCCAATGGTTACCTGATCCACGACAAAAACGTTCTGGCCTATGTTGCACTTCTGGCCGATAACAGCAGAGGAGCCGACATGCGTCCAATGCCAGATTTGAATACCAGTGCCGGTCTTTGCGCCAGAATCGATGATGGCTGTTTCATGTACGAAAACATCATTTATGTAGTAATACTCACAATGGCTAACTGAATTGAACCTTCCAGCAAAAAGGATGAAAATCGCCAACTATGCCCTTTGGAACGGCATTGCGGATATAATGAACAGTTTCTATGGATGTTCGTGCCTCAGCCAAACCAAAACCACGGCCAGAGAGAATTTCTTGGTAACTCCGGGTGTGAAGATCCATAAAACCACCGGAAAATTCAATATCCTGACCATCCACCGTTATGGAACGAAAAGTACGCATTTCCTTTTTTATTGCATCATCCGGCAAATATTTTGCATTGACGCTCAAGAACCATCGAACGCGCGCGTTGGCTAAAGATAGAAACCCGGCAGCAGCATCCGGTTGATGAATATGAACAACAATCTCCTTCACTGGACCAAATATCCAACTCAACATGTCAAAAAAATGGATACCAATGTTGGTGGCAATTCCCCCGGATTTATCCAGATAACCTTTCCAACTGATAAAATACCACTTGCCTCGGGATGTGAGATATGTCAGATCGATATCATAGGTCCGATTTGGATTTGATGCAATTTCAGATGCAACTTTTTCTTTCAAGGCAATCAAACTTGGATGCAGTCTGAGCTGAAGAATATTCCATACTCGGGAACCATATTCATTTTCAAATTCCGCCAAGGCATCAAGATTCCAGGGATTTAAGACCAGCGGTTTTTCACAGATAGCTTCAGCCTTGATCCGCAGGGCAAAGCGGATGTGAGCATCATGAAGGTAATTCGGGGAACAAATGCTGACGTAGTGGATATCACATTCTTTCCTGCGCAGCTTTTCCGCATGACGGTCAAATCGTTCAAATTCAGTAAAAAACGCTGAGTCCGGGAAATAACTATCGATGATACCGACCGAGTCATTTGGATCCATGGCTGCAACAAGTTTATTGCCGGTATCGGCAATGGCCTTCATATGTCGCGGAGCAACAAAGCCGGAGGCGCCAATCAGAGCGAAGTTTTTGAAAGTGGACATAACAGTGTTCCCAGACAGAAGATGATATACATTTTGTGACAAAACATCTAACCATCAAACTTCCAACAGACAAGAAGCAAAAAAATATCTTAGTCATTTTCTTTATCACGCGTTCCGATATACTTTGCCGGCACACAGCCAACAATAGCCATATCTGGAACATCTTTTACCACAACAGCGCCAGCTGCGACTATCGCACCTTTCCCAACCCGATTAACCGATTCCAATATAATGACATTCGCGCCAATCCATGCTTCGTCTTCAATTACAAGTTGAGATCTTTTAATAATCCATAGAGATTTTGGTGCCTTTGAAATTACATGTTCATGAGTTTCAATCAAGACATTCTGGCTGATCCATACATTATTTCCGATAGATACTCCACCGCTATAATCAATCTCGACATTTCGATTAATATAAACATCATTTCCAAATAATAATAAGCTATTAGTCACTTCTTCAAAATGAGGACACAAGAAAAAACAACTGTTTCCCAGCGATAACCCTTTTCCCGCATGAAATAGTCGAGAAATAATGAAATTTCTAATAGTTAAAAGAGGCGGCATATCAAAAATGAACATACCTACAATATATTGAATTCCTCTAAGAAGCGCTTCTCTAAAAAAAGCAAATGACATTTTCATAAACACTCTTTCAATGGATCAGAGCTTAACATTGTTTAGCTCAATATGGAAGTGATTCATATTTGCTGATTATTTCGTTTAAATAAGTTGCTTCTTTATCCATAAGATCATCTTCTCATAAACATGGACATCAATCCAAGGGACACGACATAAACAAACAACAACGCGTGCGAGGCCAGCGCAAACACTAAGCCGCTTTCGGCCGGAATTCCCAGAATTACCAGCGCAGCGACCCAGCTTCCCTCATGGTTCCCGGTATTGGCAAAACCTTGGATCGGAATCAGTTGAAATGGAAGCTGAACTGAAATCAAAAAAAGGGCGTCTCCTAGCCCCAGCGGCAGACCCACTGCACGGGCTGAACAAAACAGACATCCGCTAATAGCTATCCATATTCCAAGGCTCTGAATCATTTCTTGCCTATTTATGTCTGAAACCATTTGAAATTGCAATAAAAATTTTCCGAATGCCGATGATGATTTTTTTGCTCCGGAGGAAATCAGCCAGGATATGATTAATGGGGAAATCATCAAGGCAATCCCAATTCCCATCCAACCCATTCGAAGCGGGAAAGAAATTTGGGTCTGAGTCAATACTGCTGCACAGATCATCAGGCTGCCTATTGATGAAACATCCAGAATTCTGGATTTGATCAGAATCTTTCCACCTTCAGTCCAAGAAGTATTGTTGATCGACTTAAGGATTGCTGGCAGAGTCAAGTCTCCGGCCCGAAAGGGCAGCATGTATGTTGCCAGTCCATGAAGACAGGTGGCCCGAACGGCATCCGGCCAGAATCGCAAAGGGGCTTCGGAAATCGAACAGAATCGCATGGCCCGGAACAGATAATTGACCCAGTAACACCCCAGACCTGCAACAGCCCATAATATGTTGATGTTTCTTAGGGATTCAATCAGCGAATCTGATTTAATCATGGAAATCGCCGCAATAATTCCGGCAAGAAGAAATGACGCGAAAACCGAAAGGTTCTTGCGGGATAAAAAGTTGAGTTGATCCAGGCTCATTTTGATCCGCTCAAAGGGCAATAAAAAGTTCAATATAAAGTAAATGCCGGATAAATTCTTCGGACAAGTGCTGAAAATAATATCCAAGGTTGATTCAATAGTTCTAATTCCGTTACAAATCTTCCTAGAATTCTTTATGTGATTTCTAAGATATTTTTTCCCATATCAGAATATAGGTACGGTTCTTTAGCTTCTTGAAAAATTCATTATACTCTTCGCTGGTTATCACAATTGTTCTTATTTTTCTTTTAATATAACGTTCAGTTTTCCTGCTCAAATCATTCAGGTGGAACTGGTCAATATTTCCAACAAGAAGAAGATCGATAATTCCACTGTCTTTTCCTTCAGCATAATCATCTATAAGGTATGCTCGTTCAAGATCCCCAAGCCTTCCGACTATTCCGTCGATTACCTGGTCGATCCCCATGACTTTGCTTACCATTGATTTAAGCTCCGGGAATATAGGATGATCTTTATTAGCCATATAATGAACTTGGCGTCCGTTTTTTTCAGATTTCAAAAGATTGGTTCTTGTAAGCTGATTTAATTCTTCACGGATTGAATTGGTTGAAACATTAAATTCCTTGGCGAGTTCTCTAAGGTATGATTTGGTTTCAGGGTTAAAGAAAAAACGGATTAATAGCTTTATACGTGTTTTGGATGATATTATGCCGGAAAATATATTATCCATACCATACTCCTTTATGAGCAGTTATTCTACTCATAACATTATCAAAAATAGGAGTCAATAAATATTTAGAAGGGTTCGAGGGGCGGCAACAGGAAGAGAATATCGTACATCGAATATCGAATTTCGAAGAAAGAAACATCGCCTGAATCGGATACAACTATTAGAATTATTTTAGCATTCGTGCCAATGCCTCAAGCGCCATGTAATATCCGTCATGACCGAATCCGCAGAGAGTGGCAGTTGCAACTTCTGCTATCATTGATTTCTGCCGGAATGGCTCTCTTTTATAAATATTAGAGAGATGTACCTCTATAACAGGGGCTTTAATCAGGAGAATAGCATCCCTTATTGCGATGCTTGTATGAGTATATGCACCTGAATTTATTATAAGACCTTCATATTTCTGGGAGGCTTCCTGGATTTTATCCACGATTGCTCCCTCATGATTGGACTGGAATGTATCTACGACAATGCCAAGTTTTTTCCCAAGGTTAAGAAGGTTTTTATTGATATCGTTAAAACTTGTTGTTCCGTATATTCTGGGCTCTCTTTTCCCGAGCATGTTAAGGTTGGGGCCGTGAATCACAAGAATTTTTTTTGAAGCCATTATCGTCTCCCTGTTTTTATTTACGTGCAGCTACTATGCCGCAGATGTGCGCTGAATATCATTGATATTGATAATTATTCAGTTTGTTAAGACTATAGGCTATAGTCTGTTTGCAATGTCTCCTGCCTGATAGCCTAAAGCCTAATAACCTATTAATCTTTTTTTTAAAAATATGCTGTAAGGGCTTACTTTGTTTAATTCCGGATTCTGGCTTATTAGCAATTACTCTATCTCTTTTAAAAGCTTTATCGTGTCCTTGTAATTACTGCTGCCAAAAATAGCCGATCCTGCAACGAAAACATCAGCCCCTGCAATTGAAATATCTCTTATTGTATCCTTATTTACCCCACCATCGACTTCGATTAAAGTCGAAAGGTCTTTCTCTTTTATCATTTTTGAAAGAGCTTTAATTTTATCCAGGCTGTTTCTGATAAAAGCCTGCCCGCCGAAGCCGGGATTGACGCTCATGATAAGAACAAAGTCAATATATTCAAGAACCCATTCGATTGCTGAAAGGGGAGTAGACGGATTCAGCGCTACACCGGGTTTTACACCCAATTCCTTTATAAGCTGTATCGTTCTGTTTAAATGGGTGCATGCTTCAACCTGGACAGAGATGAAGGAGGCGCCTGCTTTGGCAAAATCAGGTATAAAGCGGTTCGCGTTTTCTATCATCAGATGCACATCGATCGGAAGAGCAGTAACCCGCCTGGCAGCTTCAACAACCAGGGGCCCCATGGTTATATTGGGAACAAAATGCCCGTCCATCACATCAACATGGATCCAGTCCGCCCCGGCTTTTTCAACAGATTTTATTTCTTCTCCAAGTCGGGAAAAATCTGCGGATAATATTGAAGGCGCTATCTGTTTCATCTTCGCTCCATTGCAAAAAGTTTTTTAAAGGGGATAATATCAGGCTTTACGATAGCATCATCAACATAAATAAGTATGAAATTATCCGGATCTTTGGGAATAAACAGCGTTGTCTCCTCAGATGGTTTTATCAGGCTGTCAAAAATATCTGTAGCTGTCCCGTTTCTGTAAAGCTCCACTCGTACATGTCTTGAGATAAAACCATTTGCTATTCTGTACCTGAAAAAATATGAGTTGTCTAAATTAAAAATATTTTGCCGGTTCATCTCCGCCGGTTCTTTGTTTATTACAAGATTTACAGCCGTCTTTTCAGAAACCGGGTATCCGGAAAGCGGTTCCTGGCTTACAACAATATTGCTTGGTTTTTCAGCGTCGAAAAAGTATTTGATTTTCCCCTGGATCAGCCTGTTTTTTTCAATAAGCAGAATCGCCTCTCCGGGTGAAAGGCCGTAAAGATCCGGCATTTTGTATTTGTTTGCCATCACTCCTGCGCTGACCAGCAGATCAACGCATTTTTTCCTTTCAATCTCTTTGCCTTCCGGAGGATTATGAGTGACTATTTCATCCCTTTCAATATTATTCATGCATACTGACGAGACATTTGCTTCGCAAAGGTCATTTTCTTCAAGTATAATACGTGCCTGCTGAATCGGCAGTCCTGCAAGGTCAGGCATAAGAATAGTTGTTGCGCCTTTTGAGATTGTTATCCTGATATCTCTTCCTTTTTTAACTTCGGATCCGGGTTCCGGTGCCTGCCTTATTACGTGGTTCTTTGGGATTTCTGAGCTGTATTCCGAACCTCTGACTTTTGTATTCAAACCTAGTCCTGTCAGGGATTCCAGCACATATATAACATCTTTCCCGACAAGTTCAGGCACCACGACCGTATCTTCGCTTTTGATTATCAATGTAAGGGAAAGATATGTGCTTGCCGCAAACACGGCAATAAAAATTAATACCAGAGCAGATATTTTTGCAATTTTTGAAATCACATTATCCGTTTAAAGCGAACAGAAAAAAATCCATCCATATTATTGATATGGGGATAAGTTCTAATAAACCCCCTGCTGTTTAATAAGCCACATGAACTCTCAGGCAGATAAAGCGTATTATTATCAATACCAAAATCAGGGCGCTTTATCAAAAATTCTTTTAAAACTTCTTCGGTTTCTTCAGGTTCCGTGCTGCACACGGCATATACAATTATGCCTGACGGCTTTAACAGGTTTGCAAGATTATTAAGAAAAAGAAGCTGCCTCCTTTTATAATGCAGCAGTTTCTTCTCCGGTAGTTTCCATTTTACGTCAGGATTTCTGCGAATGACACCCATGTTTGAACAAGGGGCATCCAGGAGAATCCGGTCAAAATGTCCGTAATAGTTTTTTGATATCAAATGATTTTCAATATTATCTTTTACAGTTGTAACATTTGTTATGCCGAGCCGCTTCATTTCACTGTTCAGCTTATCCAGTTTATTCTTATCGATGTCGAGCGCCGTTATCTTGCCGCTGTTTTTCATCAACTGGCCGATATGTCCTGTTTTGCCTCCGAGTCCGGCGCATGCGTCCAGAACCGAATCGCCAGGCCTGGGGTCAAGCAGCATGGTTATAAGCTGTGCCGCTTCATCCTGAACCTGGAACCAGCCGTTTTTAAATGTTTCCATTTCGTGAATGCTCTTTTTCGGGTTTGAGAAAGAGATTCCGAACGGAGAATGAACGGTAGGTCCGATATTCCGGGTATCGGATTCCATGCGGTTTAAGAGTTCCTTGCGATTTGTTTTAAGCGTGTTAACCCTTATGGTAATCGGCGGAATTACATTAATGGCATCACACAGCTCAATTGTCTGACTTTTACCGATAAGTTTAATCCATCTATTTATCATCCATTCAGGAAAAGATTTGTTGACGGAAAGAGCATATCCGGGTTCTTTCAAATCATCCGGAAAAGGGAGTTTCCCATACTCTCTTGATGCTTTCCGCAGAACGGCGTTTACATATCCCGACCCTTGTTTTCCAGCGGAATGTTTCGCCATTTCAACAGAAGTGTTTACTGCCGCGGAAACAGGTATCCTGTTCAGGTAAATGATCTGGAAAAGACCAATGCGCAGAATATTTATAATTTCAAATTTTGTTTTTTTTATGGGCATTTTGGAAAAATGACTTATTATCCAATCGAGCTTTCCTCTCCACCTGAGGACACCGTATAAAATTGCATTGAAAAGTGATCTTTCCCGTTTTGAAAGAAGAAGATCCTTCTGAAACTCTTCAAGCAGGTTATCGAGAGTTTTATCGTTTTTGTTGAGTTTGTTTAAGACATGAAGCGCCAGGCTTCGGGCATCATTCATGGAAAGTTATACCTTTATGGATAATCACCAAAAAGTGATCAGTAATGAGTGATCAGGGACCAGGAATGCGGTTTCAATCCATCTGAGGATGACGTTTTTAAGAAAGAGCACGTCCTGGTTATCCGAGAATGGTCCCCGGAGAAATATTGCTTCCGCACAGATATTCTTTGATAGAGAGACGTTTTCCGGATTCCTTCTGTATTTCTCTTATTGATAAAAGATCTTTTCCGGTTGCAATACATAATTTATCCCGTTCTGCCACTGTAACTTTACCGGGATTTTCTTGTGTATCGCCGTAAAAAACATCGGAGTCCAATATTTTGATTCGTATGTTTCCTATGAAAGTGAATGCGCCGGGCCACGGTGTCATTCCGCGAATAAAAGCTTCTATTTCTCCGGCAGGTTTCGACCAGTCTATGAGTCCGTCTTTTTTCCTGAGCATCGGAGCGTATGTTGCTTGAGAATTATCTTGCGATACAGGCGTTATGCTGTTTGTGCTGAAACCTGATATGGTCAGTATAAGAAGATCTCCTGCCACAACTGATAGACGGTCGTGAAGTGATGCGGATGTTTCCCTGGGTGATATAACAGTTTTTTCGGATAACAGGATATTCCCGGTATCAAGGCCTTCGTCCATCAGCATCGAGGTTACGCCCGTATCTTTCTCCATGTTGATGATTGCCCACTGAATCGGCGCGGGACCCCGGTATTTCGGAAGGAGAGACGCATGCAGGTTGATCGCGCCCTTTTTAGGGATCGAGAGAAGCTGTTTTGTCAAAATATGCCCGAAAGCGATGACAACAAATATATCAGGGGAAAGAGCTTCGATTTTTTCATAAAATTCGCGAGTTTTAATTGATACCGGCTGGAAAACATCAAATCCCAGTTTAACAGCAGCCTCTTTCACAGGAGAATAGATTACTTTTTGACCTCGTCCTTTCGGACGGTCAGGCTGTGTAACAACAAGGGCAATCTCATGGCCGGAATTATGCAGGGCTTTTAATGATGGTACTGCAAAATCCGGGGTGCCCATGAATATGATTCTTTGCCTATTTATCATCTTGCTTAAGCTGTTTGATGATACGCCTTTTATAGAGTTCACGTTTCAAAGCACTTACCCGGTCGATGAATAATATCCCGTTCAAATGGTCTATTTCATGCTGCAGAATAATTGCAAGATATTCTTTTGCTTCTATCTGTAATGGTTTTCCCTCCCTGTCGAGAGCTTCAACAAGAAGCGATGCAGCCCTTTTCACATCGGATCTGAAATCGGGCACGCTCAGGCAGCCTTCATTTTCGGAAACGGTCTCCCCATGAGTTTCAATTATTTTGGGATTTAGAAGAACCGTCAGTGCTTTACGGTCTTCACCGTAAGAAGGATCATAAACGATCACGCTTTTATCATAACCCACCTGGATCGATGCAAGACCGATTCCGGGAGCCTCATACATCGTTTCGATCATGTCATCTATAGTCTTCTGAAGAGCTCCATCGATATTCATTACTGGCTTTGCAGTTTTTTTAAGGTATTTCTCAGGATATGCAAGTATATCGAGTAATGCCATAATTAAACTCCGCTTTTGACTTTACCATACGGATTGTTGGTATATCCAATGCTTATTCCGGTCACTGTTGCCGAGAAAAGACCGGTTATTATTACCGGAAGCATTTGCACAAGGTGATTTACCAATGTATAGCCTGCCGCATCTTTAGCGGATATTCCAAAAACAGACATTGCAAAAATACCGCCTGCTTCCCAGAGACCCCAGTAACCGGGAGCGGAAGGGAGAGCTATAAAGAAACAAACAATAATCATAACCGCTGTAAGTTTGGTAAAGGAGAGATTGATTCCAGGGCAGCCGAGTGCCAGCAGGTAATATGAAAAAGAGGTAAGCGCCCAGACCGCCAGGGTACAGCAGAAGGATATCAATAATATCCGGGGGTGCCTGATCAGCATAAAACCGTTTGAAAAATTTTCCAGGATGCGCAGAGCCGGAACAGAGATCTTGTCTCCGATTCTCTTTTTGAAAGACGTATTTGCAAAGAAGAAGATATGTGGCAATTTCATAATAATAACACCCATGAAATTTCTGGTTTTACTGAAAAAAACAAGGAAACTGCCTGCGACAAGTATTGCGCCTGTTCCGGCGAGATTTTTACCTGCACGAGAAAGATCCGTGCTGTTTAACCGGTAGCCTCCGAAATCAACAACAAGATCGGGGTCAATTTTTATGTATGCCAATATGGCTATAAAAAGAATAACCAGAAAAATGCCGTCGAATATCCGCTCGACAGCAACTGTGGCTAATCCTGTTGAAAATGGTATTTTTTCATTTTTCGCCAGGATGGCCGGCCTTGCCGCCTCTCCTAATCTTCCAGGAAGTACGCAGTTTAACATAAATCCGGTCATCAGGGGATGAAAAGCATGCTTAAAGCTTATTCTCCGGACAGGTTCAAGTATTGACTGCCATCGTAATGCCCGAATCAGAAAAGTTGAAAGGCTTGCAGCGACGGCAGGTATTATCCAAAAATAGTTTATGGAAGATATGTAAGCTGAAAGGTCATGAAGCGGAATATTTCTGAAGGCAATGTATAATGCTGCAACAGAGATTGCGGTGCCAATGAAAAGGGAGATGGTTTTATTTCTGAACAACATCTTACAGAGATAATATCCTTCGCGCCATATCAATATCTTTTTTTATCTGTTCAGAAAGCTCATCAATATCGGAAAATTTCAGTTCATCCCTGATTCTGTTGATGAAATTTACCTTGATATTGCGGCCATAAATGTTTTCGTTGAAATCAAGGATGTGTACTTCAACTGTAAAAATATTATCCTCAAATGTGGGACTGTACCCGATGTTGGCCACACCCTTGAACCTGGATTCCATGCATTCTACTGTTACCGCATAAACTCCTGTTTTGGGACAAAGTTCATCCTGCAGTTTAATATTTGCCGTAGGAAATCCTAGAAGCCTGCCGCCCCTGTTGCGGCCGGTCATAACTGTTCCTCTTACCTGGTAATAACGGCCAAGAAGCTGCTGCGCTTCGGCAACTTTTCCGTCGGTTACCAGATCGCGGATTTTTGTGCTGCTTATGCGCTCCTGCAGATTGTTTGAAATCTGTATCCAGTTGGTGACTATTACTTCAAAATCATATTCCTTTGCGCATCTCTTTAAGAATTCCAGATTACCTTCACGGTTTTTTCCGAAAGTGTAGTCTTTACCAATAACAATTGCCTTCATTCCAATTTTTTTGACAAGAAAGTCCCTGACAAAATCTCTTGCGGGTATTGATGCAAAATCAAGGGTAAAAGGAACACAAATTAAAACGTCTATACCTGTTTTTTCAATAAGTTCTGCCTTTTGCTCGTGCACGGTTATGAGAGGGGGATGACCGTTTTGTTTTAACACTCTAATTGGATGAGGATGAAATGTAATTGCTACGGAAGTTCCGTTTATAGCATCTGCCTTTTCAATAACTTCATGGAAAAGAGCCTGATGTCCTATATGCACGCCGTCAAAATTACCTATTGTTATTACGGCATTATCAAATGGTTTTGTAATGGATTCAATTTTATCTATAAGTTTCATTATTTAATTTCCGTGAGCACTTATAATACGCTTGACAAAATATTAAAAAAAAATTAACTATCCTAACTCGAAATTTTAAGCAAACTTTTATTTACGTGCCGAAGTGGCGGAACTGGTAGACGCGCTAGGTTCAGGGTCTAGTGGAGAGTTCTCCATCGGGGTTCAAGTCCCCGCTTCGGCACCACAATAAAAACAGGGGGTTAGCCAGTTTATCGGTTAATCCCCTTTCGCTTTTAAAGGCACTTGGTCAACGGTTTGGTCAACACTTTTTTTATCCCCACTTCGTTACCACTTACTATAAGCATGATAATTCCAGGTTCAATATCCACTTAATACCTCTAATACCACTTTATTTCCCACGGGACTTGCTGGCTACTTCAAGTTCTATAACGAAAAGAGATGGCATAATAATTTTGACAGGAAGACTCCGGCTATGGTTTATTACAACTTTCTACCACAGAAACTGGCTGCGTCATAACCATGAACCAAGAGCAGATTCCCACCTATAAACCCCTATTTCCTGTCCAAACAACCCCGACCACCTCTGTTTTTTGTCTATGCTCTCCACCATTCTTAGGCGATATAAGCAGGCCGTCATCGAACTTTGGGTCGATCACGCCTGCTGGCATAAAGGCAAACGGATAATGGAATTTCTCAGTATTCATAAGCGATTAAAAATCGAATATATTCCAAAGTACCATCCGGAACTTAATTTCCAAGAGAGACTGTGGCGCATAATGCGTTATGAAGAAACCACA
>Ga0105099_10001790_pt1 | contig 13123 bp, 15 predicted proteins | sample PPLLak3cmMay2015_2_FD_79138 | JGI IMG/M metagenome (GOLD analysis project Ga0105099, IMG submission 79138) | Freshwater sediment microbial communities from Prairie Pothole Lake near Jamestown, North Dakota, USA - PPLs Lake P8 Core (1) Depth... | ecosystem: Environmental > Aquatic > Freshwater >...
GAGAAGAAAGATCTCGCTGAGCAAAAGAAGAATATGAGGGCAAGGATATTGGATGAGCTGAGAAAGAAGATCTAGGAGAGTTATGACGAGACTGAACGAAGCAAGAGGGCAAGCGCCGGTTGCGCCGGTAGATCCTAGAGGCAATGCTTACGGGATCGAGAGGACGGGGAACGTTCCCCACGTTAAGACGGTTGATGGATCTATCGTCGAGACCGGAGAAGATTCTGTCGTTACTACGCTTACCGGATCTGTTACGAAGACTGAAACAGGATCTTTGACTAAGACTGAGACCGGATCTTTAACTAAGACAGAAACGGGATCGGTAACTAAGACGGAGAGCGGATCTAAAACTACTACTGAAACCGGATCAGTTACGAAAACAGAATCGGGATCAAAGACTACTACGGAGACCGGCTCGGTCGTTAAGACTGAGACTGGATCTCTCGTTAAGACTGAAACTGGATCGCTGACAAAGACAGAAACGGGATCTAAAACTACTACGGAGACTGGATCTGTTACCAAAACTGAATCGGGATCTCTCACTAAAACAGAGACAGGATCGCTGACAAAGACCGAAACGGGATCTCTCACTAAAACAGAGACGGGATCTGTTACGAAGACAGAGCAAGGATCTGTCGTCTCGATCACAGATAATTCATCGAATAAGGTTACGACAACGCTGGACGCTGGCAAGGTGAGACTTGATGTCGCCGTTCAGAATCCGGTTATTGTCGCTCCCGATCCGCTTAGACCTTCAAGCAGTATAGCAACAATGGTAGCCGCCGGACTTATGTATTCGGTTGCGAAATATGTCAACGCGGCATCGACAGGCGCAGATAATCCGCTTCTTTATATTAGGAATCCGGTTGGGAGCGGAAAGACTCTTTACATTTATGCGCTTTACGTTGGCGTTACCGTTACGAATACATTGATGAACTTTCTTGTTTGGTATAATCCGACAGCAACGGCGAACGGGACAGCCGCGACACCGGTAAATAATTGTATCGGCGGCGGCTTTGGCGCTTCCGCTATGCTGGCAACGACACTTCCGACAATTACAAACTCCGGAACAAACATAAAGGGGATCGAGATCAAAGAGACACAAGTTTCTTTAATGGACTTCCTAAACTTCTCCATTCAAGTAAAAGAAGGAAACAGCTTGCTGATTACCGGCAAGCCTTCATTGGCTAACAAGGTTGCTTCAATCACGATCGTTTGGGCGGAGTATTGATATGATCATATATTATAGAACATCATTAAGCAAAACCGGCATAGGCTATCCGGAATCGAACGCCGCAAACTTGGCTGACTTCAATAATAACAGGAAGGCGCAAGCTGTCGCGGTAACGACGATCGATGTCGTCGAGACGACGATCATCATCGACAAGGACTATGAAAGCTTTGCGGCTATTGTTCCGGCTTGGTCGGACGTTAATTATTATGAGCAAGGGGACGCGATCGAGATCGCCTTGTTATCGGGGAGTCTTTTATGATAGAGAAGAAAAGAGAGATCAAGATCGTTGAAATAACTGGATCGACGGTAACACAGATCGAGACATCGTATAACACAAACTTTGCAAAGAAGGGCTGGCGGATCATTCAGATATTTGAGATAGGGACGAAGCGCTACGTCTTAGCAGAGAGAGAAATATGAGAGAGGGAACGCTATGCCTAACTATATTGATGTAATCGTTAAGGGAGACTCTCACGGTGGTTGGTTCAAGAGTTGGTTTAAAAAGGAATGGTTCATCTATTCAAATAATTGGTTTGATATAGAAGTAAACGACAAATAAAGGAGCGATCAATGAACACGACCACAAACGGATATTTTCCCTTACCAGCATACGGCGATAATGGGCAAGCGAAGCTTGCAGAATATAACGCCATTATGGAGCAGATCGACGGCGTTATTAAGCAATTAGTAGACGGGCATTTTGGCGACAATATTCAGCTACCGGATAACGGGGTTGTTTACATAGGAGAGGACGGCGTAGAGGGAAGCTGGAGGATCAAGCGCTCCGGCAATGATCTACAATTCCAACGGTATGAAAGCGGTTTATGGATCGCTAAAGGAGGGGTAACAGCGTGAAAACTTTAATCTATTCTTTATTACTTGCGGCTTTAATATCTTTGCCGGTTGCTTGCGAGGGCGGCTTAGACAGTTACGGAGACTTTAATTGTTCCGGCAATGCGAAGTTTCAAGGGAATGTGAATATCAAGGACGAGTATAATCTACCGGCTGAGGACGGCACGAATGGGCAAGTGATCAAGACGGACGGCGGCGGCAATGCTGTTTTCGCTGAAGAGACGATCCCTAGCTTCCAGCAGGTTACTGACGTTAGCGCAGGAACGACGCAGAGCATCGGCGTTGGTGGGGTTTCGATCACGCAATCCGGCGAGTTTGGGGACGCATCTTTGATATTTTATACTGCTGATAAAAGTGGGTATTTATACCTAGCTGGTGGGGACGGAGAGTTTCATAGCGCAAGTAAAATGTCGATCGGTAGTCGATTTGGTTTATTTGATCAAGGTTGGGGGGAGGATTGCGTCTTGGCGATGTCGAATACTGGAGGGACTGGGCATTTGACATATCCAAAAGATGTCGATCGTTTTGTCTTTGATAAGCAAACGGAAGTAACGGATCTGATCGTTCGACCTTTGAGCGGTGAGACGGCGACGGTTGGGCTTTATCATCAAGCCGGCGTTGTTTACCTTGACGCGAAGGACGATGCTCTTACTATAAGGAACGACGGACAAGAAATGCTGACGATCGGTGGCGCTGGGACGTTGTATATTCACGGGCAGAACACGGTCGGCGGTTATTACCTTCCTAATGCGGACGGCGCGGCTGGGCAAGTGATGAAGACTGACGGCGCTGGCGCGGTTACGTGGGAGGACGATGTTTCCGGCGGCGACTTTGAGTGGACGGTTGGATCGGGAGAAGCAGATGTCGATTACGCGATCACCTTCAACGGAGAAGATAGCGACGGGACGATCACTTGGCTTGAAGATGAAGAGCAATTCCAGCTTGCTTGTGATCTCGCTGTAACGGACAGCGTTTTCGTTGCTAGAGATTTCGCGGTTGGCGGTGTTGCTCCGGCACAGTCAGCTTTATATGTCAAGGGCGGCATCGTCAATACTCTTTCGACCAATTCGGTATGGATGCCAAGCGTAAGTGTAGATCTTCCGGCTGGATTATCGTTCCAGTATGGAGACCAAGAAACAAGAACACTTGAGTTTTTCGCAAGGACGCCGGTTCAGAATCTTCCAGTGCCTCTGAACGGCGGCTTTGAGTTTGTAAAAATTGGTGCGCGTCCGAATGGCACAAACGATAACTGGGCGTTATGGACTGATGATCAAGGTAAGTTAAAATATTCTGCTGTCGTTGAAGGTGAGTCTGTTGTAATAACCTCGACGGTAAATCATAATGTCCTTGACGGTAGCTGGCATCATATCCTTGCGAAGATTGAATCCGGAGAAATAGGACTTTACTTAGACGGGGAACAGGTTGCGTATGGATCGAGCGGCTTTCAATCAGCTGGAGAGGATAACAGCATAGAACTGTGCGGCAATGGCGCTGGTTACGCTTTAGAGATAAGTCATCTAAGGTTAGAGAATGATAACCCTTATGGGCTTATCCCGAACGTCGGTTGCACGGATACTTTTGTCGTCCCAACGACTCCGCCGGCGGTAACAGGCAATACGCAATTCTATCTCCGGTTGACTGATGATCTTGTAAGCGAAGGGATAGAAAGCGGATATGTGCTTGAAGATCGTGTGGAAAATACGTCTATGTTTACGAATCGCGGTTATTTTGATGCTGGCAGTTTACTGATCGGCATATCTCAGCCGGTCGTTAACTTAAACAGCGATACCGACATAACCGGCGACGTTGTTCTTGGCGGTAGATTGATTGATTCAAGCGACAACTACTTAACGCTCGCGGCAAAGACGATCAGCATATCGATCTCAAAGCCGCTTGATCTTGCCGAAGCAGATAATCTTCCTATATGGACGAACAGATCCGGAAAGCCTTTTGTCGTAGATAAGATCTATGCGACGAGCAATCTCGACGATGTAGACTTTACGCTTGTCGAGACGAACGACTACACGGATCTAACGGACATTACAACGATCGAAGCCGTTACGATCGATCAAGACGGGACGGATGTATTCTATAAAGAGATCCTCGCGGTTGATATTGATCATACAGGCATTGAGGACGGACACGGGATTGTATTCAATAACGACGGGACAGATGATCCCGATTACATAGACATAACTATCGTCGGCTACTTTAAGGATATTTAGATCCTAAAGAACGGAGAGCATAATGAGGACAAAGATATTTCTTATTACAATTCTATTCCTTCTCCTGTTGGCGCTTCCGGCTTTTGCTGAGACGAAGGTTCTCTTGCATTTCAACGGGACGGCTGGATCGACTTCTTTCGTTGATTCATCGATCTATGATCACGATCTAACGGCTTCCGGCGATGCTTCCATAAGCGGCACAAGCAAGTTTGGCAATGGAAGCTTAGCTCTTGACGGCATCGGCGATTATGTTGCGATCGGGAACAAAGGAGAGTATGACTGGTTTTTAGACAATAACTCTACTGAGTGGACGATCGATTTTTGGGTTAAGTCTTTAAATGTCGGATCGCCTATGGGTTTTTTAAGCCAGTATGTCAGCGTAACAAATTATTATGATCTTTATGTTACGGCTACCAATTTAGTTGCTATGTATGGTGCTGTCAATGGTTCTGTTAGGTGGGACAGCGTGTCTATTGCTGGAGAAAGAATCAACGATAATGACTGGCATCACGTTGCTTTTTATCAAGGGACTACTAATTTTGCGACATACATAGACGGCGATCAAGTAACCTATGGGAACAATCAATATAGCGGTAGTTTCCTGCCGGATATTCTTATCGGTGTAGATGCCGGAGAAGAATATTTCAAAGGATATATCGACGAGATTAGGATCTCAGATACAAACCTTTTCGGAGCTTCTCCGAATTATCCGGATCAAGATGATACGATAACCGTGCCGACAGCAGAAGAGGGCGGCGAGGATATAAGCGTTTCGCAAACAAATGTTGTCGTGATGATGTAACGAAAGGATGTTATGAAAAAAACATTTCTAACGCTTACGATATTATTACTCTTGTCGGCGATCAGTAGCGCGGCAACGGTCTCGATGAATACGTCGAACACGGACACGCTCAAGATCATAATGGATCAGAACGACAACGTTGCGTCGTTTCACTTCTCTTTAACCGGACTCACGATCCGGAGAGTAATCAGCACAGATCCTAATAAAGCAATCGACTTCTATGGATCAAAGGTTATCGTGTATTCCCTCGACAATACCGTCGTAAAGAACGGGGACATCGCCTTGATAGAGTTTAATGTTCCGGAAGATTATGGATCATATCCGGTAGTGATCACGCCGTTATCCGGCGCGACGGCTGGCGCAACGCCGGCGACTATCAGCAAAGGAGCGGATGGATTAGTTTCCATTACATTTTCAGCCGCCGAATGTTTGGTGGAGAAGGATTCTATCTTGGATCGTCCGGATTCTATGGGGGTAGATATTAACGAGGACGAGGTTATCAACACGGTAGATTTTCAAATTATGGTGAACAACAAAAGGAAGTAACTGGCGAAAGGGGTGTTATGGATTATCTTGCTCCGATCATTCAAGGGCTTTTCGGTGCTGGTATCTTAACTTTATTGTGGAGGATTAGTGTGGACAGCGACAAGAAGACTAGCACGGTGTTTAGACGTTTCGATCAGCACAAAGACGATGTAGAAAGTCGCTTTGTCAGAAAAGATGTTTGTCAGATCTTACACGAACAGATGAAGCGAGATATTGAAGAGATTAAGCAAGATGTAAAGCTCTTGCTGAAGAGTAAAGGCTTGATGTCTTGAAAAAAACACGGGAACAGTTTGTAGAATGTTATTTGGTTCTTTACCAAAAAGAGCTTCTTGATAAGCTTCCGGAAAGTGGATGCACGACTGTTATGCTTCACAAGGCTGGAACGATTATCAATGATCTCAACACTCACTTGATTGCTAGTATTCACGACAACATAAAAAAGGAGGATTGATTATGTTAAAGTTTCTAGCTGGTAAGAAAACGTATATCGTTGCGATCCTAATGGGCGTTGTCGCCGCGCTTGAAGCTGGTGGTGTTATCGATGCTGAAATGAGGGTTACGATCCTGTCGATCTTAGCCGCATTAGGACTTGGGACGTTGCGAGCCGCGATCCCGACGACACCGGAGAAAAAGTAATATGCCTAAAGCTGAGATCGTCTCGGATGTCGGAGCTGTCGCTGAAGCCGTTAATCAAGCCTTGCGGTTGATAAGGGATCTCATAGATCCGGACAAAAACGATAAACGAGACGATCGTAAGCGAATCCATAATTTTATAAAGGCGAGAAACGTCGCCGTTAAAATATTTGAAGTTACCGATGATCTGATGAAGCTTCTGAAGAAGGATCATCCAAAAGAGTATAGCTGGTATCTAAATAGTCGTGATGCTTTCGACAAAGCAAAAAGGAGAACGTAATGACAATGACTGGCGCTGAGTTTAAGGATTATATCGTAAGAACTTTCATCAGAACAGATAAAGACGATGAGATCTACGAAGCTATTACCGATGTAATTAACACGATCAAACAGCGCTATCCGTTTGAAGCTTTCAAGAAAATATCTTACGTCGTAGCGTTTGATGAAGTCGGGGAGTATAGCTTTAAGCTTCCGGAAGATCTTGATCATATTATCGGAGACGTGATCTTTCAGAACAGCGGAGAGTCTATTCCGTTGATCAAGGTCTCTAAAGAACGCTACGATCAGCTTGAGCCGTTTCCGGATGATCCGGAAGTCTCGACCGGTCGTCCATCGCATTACACGCTGTATCAGAACGCGGTTTATCTACACCCTGTTCCGGACTCGATCTCTTATCGGTATCAGATAAACTATGCGACGAACAGTCAAGATCCGATCTTGAGCGGCACGATCGCTGTCCCGTTTACTGATTTCAACAGGCTAATGCTTAAAGAGCTGGTGCTTGGGAAGATGTTCGCAGATCTAGGGGATGATGTTGAAGGGAAGAAACATAGAGACGAAGGAGAGCTATTGCTTGGATTGCTCGTTGAGAAAGAGAAGACTGAGATCGAAACAGTCGAAACGGTTGAATATAAGGACATTTAATTATGCCAAAAGTAACCTATTCTAAGGACGTAACAGGCGTAATATTGCCGATCAAAGGTTTGGATTCAGAGAATCCGGCTGAGTATATATCGGAAGGGCAATCTCCGGACAATCAGAATATGGAAGTGGTCAGCAGTATTTTGACAAAGAGGACTGGATCAAATCCTCTTGGCGGTCAGCATAGCGAGACGATTATGATGGGGATGGAGCTGATCCGGAAGGGAGAGCATTATGTTTTCCGGATGGGCGGAACGTCCTTGCAATATCTCGATCCTATCTTGAGTGGAACGGTCGTTATTGGTTACGACTGGCAAGACGTGATCCTTAGCGGTTGCACGCTTACAGCGGATGAGACTTATCCGGTAACGATGGCGACTCCGATGCTTGAAGGAGCGCGGATCTTGACGGTTTCTAACCTAAAAGATGTGATCATCAAATGCACGGGCGAGTCTATGGTTGCTGAGATCCTCGCTGGATCTCCGCCAAAAGCTAAGTTTATGGTCGATTATAACGCTTACCTTGTTATCGCGCATACAGTCAACGAGACGATCCCGAACGGTCAGCGCGTTGTTTGGTGCGATACCGGCAATCCGCAGAACTGGACTACCGGCAACGCGAAGGCAAAGGATCTTATCGAAGGCGGCGACATTACCGGAATGACGCGTTATGGTAATTATATAACGATCCATAAACTTGACGCGATCTATCTCGGTTATCTTGTTTCGACGACTGAGGTCTTCCGGTTTGAACGGCGTCCGACTATCGGCACGATCGTAGGCTATTCAATTCAAGAGCTTCCTTCCGGCGAGCAGATCTTTCTCGCGCAAGATGGCGTCCGGTTGTTTAACGGATCGGCATCCCAGCTTATCCCTAGCGCAATTAACGAAGATATTAAGAAGAATATAAGCGGAATCCATTATGACAAATGCTGGTCGGTTATCGTTCCGGAAAAGAACGAATACTGGCTTGGCGTTCCTTACAAAGAACAGATCTCTCCGGACACAGTCTTTAAATACAATTACATAACTAAGGTTGCTTACAAGGACTTACGTTATCGTATGGCGTGCGCGTTCCTTTACACGAAGCCGAACAGCACGTTTCAAGGTGTATTGCTTGGGACGACTGACGGTTATACCTACGAGATCGACAGCTCGTTGAACGATGGTGCTGACGTGATCGAGGCATACTGGGACAGCAAAGACTTCATTCCGGACGAATACGAGATCTTTGCTCGATGGACTCAGCTTGATCTTGTTGCGCGTGGGCATAGCGTAAATATTTATTATTCTACCGACTCCGGCGATACGTGGACGTTTATCGGCACGTATGCGTTGACTGATACTTTCCCGACTGACATAGATCCGATAAAGGTATGGTTTGACGCTGTCTCAACGAAGATCCGGTTTAGGTTTGAGAACGCGAATATTGATGAATCTTTTGGGATCAAACAATTCCTTATCTATTTCAAGAAGAGAGAGCCTGTATAATGACGCAAGCGCTTAATAGCTCCGGATTGATGTTTCCTACTCCGTATGATCAATGGTCTACGGATTTCACTAATACATTGTCAACGTGGATTAGGCAAGTCTCAGAGACGCTTGAGAGAGTTACCGGCTTGGAGGACGTTGATTGTCTATCTGATATTTCAAATAACGCTGGCATTATCCAGTATGGTTTCATCGGCGGTTGGCAGATCACGCCGACGGCGATACAAGCGTCGAATATGTGTCTTGACAATGCGAACGAACGGATCTCGGTCGGTAATCCAGCCGGCGTCCATCTTCAAATTGACGGGACGAACAAACGGATCAGAACGTCCGACTTTGCATCCGGCGCTATGGGGACAGGCTGGCAAGTCGGGACTGATATAGCAGAGTTTCAGAATATAAGGGCGCGAGGGCGCTTTTACGCGTCAGTCTTTGAAAAAGGAGCTGTGTCCGCCGTTGGTGGATCTCTCGCGATCCTTGATTCAGATACGCTTGCCGCTGATATGACAATGCTTGACTCGTCGTGCCTTACGATCTCCGGTCAAACAACGTTCCAGCCGGACGATACGCTGAGGATCAAGACTGGCAACGATGATGAATGGTTTAAAGTTATCAGCGTTGTAGCCGGCAATACCTATTGTGTTTGTCGGGATATGGCTAGTCTTTACGAGGTTGATTGCAATCCTTTATGGACTAAAGGCGCGGCTGTTATCTCTTACGGGCAAGCCGGCGAAGGTGGCATTTTATTGACATCACAGGAGGTTTGTTCTCCTTATATATCGATCTTTACGCATACTGGTTGCGCGTGGGAAACGCTTGAGCAGAAAGTTAGGATCGGGAATCTTGGCGGAGTATCTTCAAGCTTTTTCGGCGCGCTTTCCGGATATGGGTTTTGGTCAGAGAATGGTTACTTTGAAGGGCGGATCGTTAGCTCAAGCGCGAAGTTTGTTGATCCAGCGTGCGACGAAAATTATAGCTGTCTTGATTCCGGAGCGCTCAAGTTTCACGATAAGCTTGGCGATGTCCCTTATGTGAAAAGGATCTGCGCCGGCGTTGGAAGCGCTGGGCAAGTGGTCGTCCTTAACGGCTGGACGACGATGCCGCAAGTGGTCGTCTCGCCTAACTCTTTGATCTCTTATAATTCAACGGTTGGCGGATGTCAGAGCTTAGCCGTCTCGGCAAGTCAGCCGGAATGGTATTGCACGTCCCCAGCTTGTTACGGGTATTGCTTTACGCTTTACGGGAATCTCCAAATAAGCGGATCGCAATGCACGGTATGTATACATAATGCCGCTTTCGATACGTGCGTCGTAACTTACGGAAACGTTCAGTCGAGTCTCGTGGGGATGAAGTATCAGTTATGGACGACGATCGGCGGTGTTGGCGCTTGCTATTGTGTTGGTTGTTTGTGTTATGAGATATGCTATCGATGTCTTGGATGCGCCTCTTGGGAGGGGAGCTGTTCATTTACTTACTTGCATCCATCGGGGAGCGCCGCCGCAATCACGCAAGATTATATTCCGCTTGTATGCCTTAACTTTCCATCCTGCGAATGTTGGGAGCTTATGGCAACTGAAGTGGGATCAAGCTGGGTTGCGACGACGATTCCTTCCGGTCAGCCGGTAAGCGGTTTCGTTACGAGATACTTTGGCAATAAGCTAAGCTGTCTTAATTTCTGTTGCATCACGAACGATTGTTATTGCGTAACGAGCGCCGGATATTCTCTCGGTCTTGGCGGAAGCAATCCAGTCGGGATCACTTGTAACAAGCTGTATTATTCTTGGTGTTCAAATGGGACTGGATGTCAACACGCTTATTATTATTGCACAAGCGGTTGTATCTATAACTGGAATTGCTGGGAATCATATATCAAGGTCGATAGCGGTATAGCGACGAGCTATAATGCTTGCCGGCTAGGACAGGCAAACCTTTGCTGTTCTTGGAATCAACTGGGCTGTTCTTTGACGATCGGGCATACGAACAATATAAGTCAGATCTACCTTTGTCATTGTCTCAAGACTTGCCAATGTGGATCGTTCGGGTTCATTGATGCAACAAATGAGATATGTATACTTGGCGGATGTTTAGTGCAATGTTATACTACGTGCTGTGCAACTGCGGCAACGTGCTTGACTATGCGGCTGAATCAAACGTGCGATAGGCTTGGATCAGCGTGCATAACAGGATCAGCCGGAGAGCTTAACTGGTTAGCGATCGCTTACAGTTAAAAATTAAGAATCGTTTTAGAAACGAAAAGGAGATTGCAATGCAGATCGGTGAAGGTATCGAAAAGATCGTCTTAATCGTCGAAGGTGGTATCGGTAAAAATGTGATGGCGACGGCTGTTGTAAGGGCAATTAAGAAACAACATCCTAATAAAAAGCTAGTCGTTGTCGCCGGTTGTTCTGAAGTGTTCTTTAACAATCCGAACGTGAAGAGAGTTTACAACTTTGGGAATCCTCTCCATTTTTACGAGGATAATGTAGAGCCATCGACGGTTCTTTTTAAGGTCGAGCCGTATCTGCATCCGGATTATATCGCTAGGAAAAAGCATCTTGTCGAGTGCTGGTGCGAAATGATCGACATCAAGTTTGACGGATCGAAGCCGGACTTGTATATGACGCCGAACGAGATCGATGCCGCTGAGAAAAGGAAAGAAGAGATCTGCAAGGGTAAAGAGCTTTTGCTGATCCAATGGAGCGGCGGAAAGTTTCCGGACGATACAACAGAGACTAAGCATCGAGAGGCGATGGCGGTAATGTATCGCCGATCGCTCAAGAAAACAGAGATCCAAAAGATCGTTGATCTTTTAAAAGAGAAATATCATATAGGCATTATAGGGCATACTAACTTTCCGGAGATCGTCGGAACTGACAAGATCTTTCATCCGATAAGAAACACGATCGCGCTCTTGAGGGTTACCGATAAGTTTATCGGCATTGACAGTTTCGCACAGCACACGCTTGCGGCTTTCAATAAGAGCGGCTTGATATTTTGGGGAGGGACGTCGCCGGTTTGTTTAGGCTATGACGTTCATAACAATATATTCAAAGAGGCTTGTCCTCAGCCTTTTTGCCATCGTCCGAACAGCTATTTGCTTGACATACAGCCGAACGGCGCGATGTGGGATTGTCCGTATGGGGAGACTTGTTTATCATATAGCGCGGAAAACATCATAGAGTTATTTAAATGAAAAGGAGAATGAGCTATGCCATTTAATACTGTCCCGTTTGGATCACAGGGAACACCATTATCCGGCGGCTATCAGCCTGTTTATGGTAGCGACGGAAGCATCGTTGGCTATAAGCCTGTAAACACGTCGGGCATTAGCACGAAGTTTATCAACAGCGTGTCCCCGTATGCGGCGACAAGTAGCAATTCTTCAACATCCGAAGCCGGCAGAACGCTGACGCCTCAACAGCAAGGGATCTTTGATCTCTTGCAACAGTTTAGCACGACGGGGAAATACGGCGATCTCTTTAAGGCTGGAGATCCCTATCAAGGCGAGCTTGGCAATTATGATATGTCGGCGCTTGAACAGGGCGCGCAAGCTAAAGCTTTGACAGCCTTGCAGGGTGGGCTTCCTTCAAGCTTTGGTTTAGCGCAAGGAGAGCTTCAGAATCTCTTTAGCGGTCAATACGATCCGTATAACGAGACGGGCGTTTTTGCTGGCTTTAAGAAGGGAGTCGAAAAAGAAGCTCAAACACAAGCCGATGCTCTTAACCGGCGCTTGTCTATAACCGGCGATCTTTATGCAACGGAAGGCGCTCAACAGCAAGGGCTTCTCGCGCAGAACACGCAAGACACGCTTGCGTCAAAGCTGGCTGAGTTATACGATACTTATTCGACTAAGAGATTTCAAGGGATCGGGCTTGCGGCTGATCTTGGTATCGCCGAAGAGAACATAAATCAGAATAGAATACAAACAGCAATGGAAGCCGGAGCGCTTGAGAGACAGCTTAAAGATCAACAGGCGAAGGATAAGCTTACTGAGTTTACGAGAAGCAGATCAGAGTTTCAAGCGACGCTCGATGCGGCACAAGCTCTTCTTAATCAGCGCATTGACTCGCCTTCATCCGGTAGTAGCGGCGGCGGCACGGGGACATCACAAACGTCCGGATCGCGTGCGGCGGCTGGCGGCACGAATGAGATCGGCGGCATAGGATATAAGAACGTAAGCGGATCGCAGATCCCTTATCCGGATTGGAACAATAGGGACTCGGTTGCTAAGTATGAAAGAGCTGTTAAGACAGCGACGCAATCGGCATTGAGTAATTATAACACGAAGAAAGCGATCGCGAAGAAAAAACAGTATCAGAATTATCGCGATATGGGATATGTTTCAAGTATCGGAGTAAATCCTTATCGTTACTAGACTAAAACAATCATAAAAAGGAGAATATTATGCCGTCAGTAATGC
>Ga0105099_10001791_pt1 | contig 13122 bp, 14 predicted proteins | sample PPLLak3cmMay2015_2_FD_79138 | JGI IMG/M metagenome (GOLD analysis project Ga0105099, IMG submission 79138) | Freshwater sediment microbial communities from Prairie Pothole Lake near Jamestown, North Dakota, USA - PPLs Lake P8 Core (1) Depth... | ecosystem: Environmental > Aquatic > Freshwater >...
AAGGCCATCTCGACAAGGAATTCGACCCCGAGACAGTCAAGAAAAAACTCATGTACAGCCTTTTCATGAATCTAGACAAAGACAAGCTCCTGTTTACATCGATAGGCGCGTTCTCCAAGCTAGGCCTTAATGTGCATTGCATGCATAGCTACGGAGGGCGCCCAAACCTCGCTACTGCGACACCACCCCAGGAGAGATGGGTTTCAAGGATAGGAAGTCTCGCAAAACCGTGGGATATCCTCATCCAAGGCCACTACCACAAATTCTCTCTTGGGGAAGTCGCAGGTAAAGTCCTCATAACATTCCCTTCATTCACAGAAGTGTCTGACTTCGAGTATGAAAGAGGGTTAGATTCGCCTGTATGCGCCACACTCATGCACCTCTCATCAAAATACGGCCTTGTCGTAGAGATACTGACACGAGAATTCCTAGACAACTACAAATGCCAGCATCCTCTGTTCAACAAGATGACGATAAAGCAGTTCCACGACAGTTGCGTAGACAAGGCGACACAGCCAGCAGATCTATCAGAATTTAAATAATATTATGCTGTTCTATTCGTTATTTATCACGACAAAACTTTCTGCCACAGGGGACTCGCCGACAAAGTCATAAGTGTCAGGAGGGACGTAACGGGCAGATATCTTGTTAACGAATGTGCCTTTCGGCAGGTTAGATGGAAGCTTGACAGTCACAGGTATGATCTTCTCAGAAACATCAGGGGTCATGTGGACCAGTGAACCCTGCCAGCTGAAGCTGCTGCTCAATGGACCGTCGACATACAGAAGGACGGTGTAATCTGTATTCTCCTTATTAGTCAATCTGATATCAATGACTTTTGCCTTTTCTTCATTGTAGTCTATCTCTGTCCTTATGGGCTCAAGCTCGAAATCTATTATCCTGCTATACATGTACTTTATCTTATCAATAGAAACTGTCGTACCTTCAAGCTCGAAAAGAAGCCTGTTCGAGTTACTTATGCCTTCAATGTGACACGTGTCATAGCACATATCGCTGAATTTTACACCTTCAGAAGCATCACCCTCAAAGTAATATGCGAGGTAATTCCTGCCTTCCCCTACAAGGAAAACTGCGGCTTTGCCGTTTCCGGATACTGTACCTGATAACATCATCGAGTTTATGTTCTCAAGGTCTGTCTCTATCGGAACAACACCCGAGCTTACGACCGAAATGCTATCATTATCGTTTTTCACAACAGATTCGCTGAATGTCACAAACCCTGTTATCTCAGTGCCAAAATACAAGACAGAAACACATAATATGCAAATCAACAAGAGGAGCACATAGCTGCCATAAGCAATCTGATCCTTACCTGCAAGAGAGCCAGAAATAGAGTCGATATTGCCATTTATCCTCTTCAACTCTGCGTGTATCTTCTTCTCTTTCATACTGCCCTCTTTTTTATGGTACTTTTATGTTTTTAAGCCTCAAAAGTATATAAATTTTGTCGTACTCCTTGACTCCGTGGCGTTGAGAATGCCGCGCTCGCATCGATCAAGCAATCAATCAAGTTTGCCCAACTGCGATGTCATCTTATTCTTTAATCGGCCGCTCGCTAGGCGGCATCCCCAACTGCTTTTAAAATGCCACAAATACATAAAAATTTAAATATGAAGCAATAGAATGACGTGTCAAAGAGGTGTTTAATGACCATCACCCCAGCTGTGAAATACCTTGCAGATTGGTTCTCTAGATACACCAAGAACCGCGACCTTCTATTCAGAAAAATCTCTAACATAACCGAAGAAGACAACAAGGTGATAGTCGAGCAGAAGGACGGCAAGAAGACATATTACTATATCGAACCGTTCCCAGAGGATCTGGCGGGCCTAGCTTCAAGCATAAAAGAGGAACACAAGGGAATCGTCCTATACAACTCAAAAGACAATTTCGACAGCCTCCTGAAGTCGTGGAATAAGTTAATAACCGTAAAGAATCTCTCCATATACTTCGTCAATCCATTCTCAAAACAGGAAAAAAGATGGGTGATAAGCCCTGCAGTGCACCACATGATATCTGACGCAGAATCACTAGAACTTGGCCTCAATTCAATGTACATCCTGGTAGACCCGATAACAAAGAAAGAAGTGGAAGAACTCACAAAGTAATTCTAAACCGTCTTTCCTTTACCACTTCACCTTATTTATGCCAAGATAATAGCCTATATGATTCACGAGTATATGGAGCAATGGCACAATAACCAGCAAGATGGCGATATTTTTCCAATCGGGAACATATATAATCGACAAGAAAAGCAAAGACCCTACAACAAAGTCGATCTGGTCAAAAGGGATCCAGCTTTTCCCTGACGATATCTCTAATCTCCTCTTGAATAAGCTTTTTACTGCATCACCAAAAAGGGCGCCGAATCCTAGAAGGAAACCTAGCATGACAAAATTAGTGTGCGCATAGTCTATGATGCTCAAATCATTGAAAAATCCTACACTGAAAAGAAGTTTCTGGACGAATGCCATGATAATGCCAAAGAAGATACCGAAAAAAAGGCCTCTCCAGGTCTTATGCGCACCCAGAATCTCCTTGCCTTTCCATTTACTGCCAAAATCAAGAGGGTAATCCAAGAACCTGACTTTCTTGACAAATACCGGCGCCATGTTAGCTATAAGTGCCGGAAGGACAAGATACAAAGATCCAAAAACGAACATCAATATGCCCATATTATGTAATCACCTATAATTTCTTTATACGGAATGCGCTTATCATAAGCACAGCAGATATGGCCAGAGCAATCGGATATACTTCAACGAGCCCCATGAAATACAATAAAGGCACAATCACTCCATTTATTGTTATAGGCATGCCTTCAAAATAATCTATATTTTTTATGTTGAACCTGGCAAGCCTCAACGCACCGGCACAGACAAACAGTATGTATACTGCAATGACCAGATATGATAACCAGCCAGAAAAAAGAGCCTTTGTAGTCTGGAAAGCAAGGAATGCTGGAGCAACACCAAAAGAGACCACATCACACAAAGAATCAAGTTCCTTGCCGAGCAAGGTGGTCCTGTTCATGTACCGTGCAACTTTGCCATCAATACCATCGAAAAATACTGCAGCAAGGATGAATGAACAAGCCAACGTGTATTTTCCTGCAGCAGAAAAGAACAAGCTCATGACTCCTGAAGAAATATTCATCAGAGTCAGTACATGAGGAAGGCTGATCATATGGAATATGCTGAAGTTATCCTTGAGCTTCATCTTCAAAACCTCGCGATGACTGTCTCACCGTCAGTCACAGTATCCCCTTCTTCAACTGCCAACTTGAGCTTAGGCATCACCAACAATACCTGTGAACCCAGGCATATAAGACCAAGGTCCTGACCTTTAACTAATTTTTGCTTCTGCTCGACGAAACATCTTATCCTCCTAGCGAGGAAACCTGCCACCTGGACGACCTTTATCCTGCCCACCTTATCGCTCTTCATGATTATCTCATTCTTCTCGTTCTCAAGAGATCTAAGTGAGGATGCGTCTTTCACTACATTCACAAACTTACCTTTTGTATGGACCGTCTTCTCAACAATACCCGCAACAGGGCTACGCTGGTAATGCACATCAAACGGAGTCATGACGATGACAATAAGATATCCTTCATCGACAACGTCTTTCACAAGAAGATCAACTTTTCCCAAGATTCCTTTCTTTATCGTCTCTTTCTGTCGTTTACCTATCTTCACAATCCTTGCGACCTTTCCATTTGCAGGAGATACTATCACATTTCCTTCTGGAGTTCTTCTCTTTGGATTCCTAAGAAAATAGAACCTGTAGAATGCCAAAAGGGCCAGAACAGCCAAAAGAAGCATCATGCATATTATGATTATTATTTTCGTTACCATGCCATCTTTATCCTGATCAGATGAACAATGACCGGGATAGCAACACCGATTATGCAGCCGACGACAACCTGGACAGGCGTGTGGCCCGTCAACCTCAATATCTCTTTGACACCTAGCTTCTTCTGCTTGACAATCTCATTAAGCGTGTTCTTGATCTGGTCAACATCCCTTCTAACGCCAAAAGCATCACGTATCACGATCATCGCAAATCCTGCAGAAAGCAGAAACACACTAGAAGTGAAACCATCAACAATGCCGATACCTGTCGCCAATGCGGAAACAAAACTCGAGTGAGATGAGGGCATACCCCCTGTAGCGACCCAACCGTACCATTCAAGTTTCCCACTCCTAGAAGAGAGATCGATGAATTTCCAGATATGACAGACAACAATCGCTGAGACGACAGAAATGACAATATTATTCAGCAACAGATCCTGCATCAAAACATATCACCTTTTTTAGAAATGCTATCTGACGGATATATAAATCATTTGAAAAGAAAAAATATTGAAAATTATTTAGCTTCTTCCCCAGAGTCACCGCTAGGAACTGCAGCTTTACTTATTATCATGACGTCCCCGATGGACTTGACCAGCTGATGAGGGACAATGACTCCTCTTGCTGAACCAAGGACCTTTGAAAGATAAGAATTCTTTGTCGCTTTGACGCGCCATCCATGGACTTTCGTCTTTGTTATTATTGCCTCTTCGACATCACCAAAATATTCACCATTATCAGTGAAAACCTTCATGTCGTAAATTTCTGAAATCTTCTCGAGCTTCAACATCCTAAATCCCTCCTCTCTTTGACCATAAAAAACTGTCTAACCAGTCAGGACCAAGGCCTTTAAGGTTTATAAATTTTACTATTGTGCTGTGGTTTTAAGCCCCAAAACATTTATAATTGATGTTTTACAGGTAAATTGCCATGATTTACAAGAACCTTAGGATAATAGGGACGTCACACATAGCAAAGCAGAGCTTAAAGGAGATAGAACAAGCGTTCCAGGAGCAAAAACCAGGTCTTGTCGCAGTAGAACTCGATAGGAACCGGCTACATTCCTTATTCCATGAAGACCGGACCCGCGTAAGCATAAAAAGCATAAGACGGATAGGCATCAAAGGATACCTTTTTGCTGTAATCGGAGGATGGCTTCAGAGAAAACTAGGCAGCATAGTCGGAGTCACACCTGGTTCTGAGATGAAACTGGCGGTGGAACTTGCAAAGAAGAACAATGCAAAGATAGCGCTTGTAGACCAAGACATCGAGATAACACTCAAGAAATTCTCAAAAAGACTGAGCTGGAAAGAGAAGCTCCGATTCATGGGAGACCTGCTGAAATCAGTATTCTTCAAGAAGAAAGCACTGAAAGAACTAGGGATAAGCGACAAGATGGACCTATCGAAAGTCCCGGATAAAGAACTCATAAAAAAACTCATGAAAGAGCTCGAGAAGAACTACCCAAATGTCTATGATGTCCTTGTGCGTGAGAGGAACAAGATAATGGCGAACAACATATCAAGACTCATGCACACATTCCCGACAGAACAGATACTCGCAGTTGTCGGTGCAGGACACGAGGAAGAACTTCTAGATATGATAAAGAAAAGGATGGAAGGAAAAGCTGACGTGGTGTAAACTGGTTGACACCGCGCTCGCATTGCTGCTAGAATCGATTATTTTCGCCCAACTGCATTTTTTATAACGAGTCAGTTCTGCCGCTCGCTAGGCGGTGTCAAAAATTAAGCGGATGTCGTGTAGAAAACCCAAGAAACCTTTATAAATCAACATAACTTAGAACCGTACGATGTACAGCTGGCGAAATTTCATCGATAAGGCCAAGAGATATTTCCCTCTTGAAAAATCAGAAAAAAAAGGACTCATCCTGACACTAGTAGTTCTCGCGTTCATATTCTCATTCCGTTCATGGGGTATAGAAAAATTCGATGCTGCACTAGGTTTCAAGAACTTTTTCCTGACGCTCCTCTTTGTCGCGATCGCTTTGGCAGTAAGAGAACTCACACAGAGGACAATCGCAGTATGGCTCGGATACAGAGCACAATACAAAGCATGGCTCCTAGGACTCGTCATAGGACTCGTAGTGACGTTCGTATCTAATGGACGGCTCATCTTCCTAGCACCAGGGATACTACTCCTGACACATCTTGAAACGCACAGGCTAGGCAAAGCATTCTATGCATTCACCATGAAGCACTATGGCTGGATAGCGATGTCTGCCCCTGTAGCAAACATGCTTCTCGCAGTAATAATGAAATCATTATATCTTCTTACAGGTGTCCTCGCATTCAAGACGATGATGACGATAAACATATGGATAGCATTGTTCGACATCGTCCCTATACCACCATACAATGGAAGCCACACATTCTTCGGCTCAAGATATGTCTATGTCTTTGTATTCGGCGCAGTGATAGGATGCGCAGCACTACTGACATTCCTCAGTGGGATACTTCCCATAATCGGCGCATTATTCATAGGAGCGTTGCTATTATGGGCATTCTTCGTCCATGTAGACAAGAGATGGTAGATCAAGAATCGATTTTTGACAACTGGTGCCGCGCTCGCATTGCTGTTTAGATAGATTCTTTTTGCCTATTTCAAATGCTGCGGCATTTGTAATCCCACAAGCCGTAGCCTTGTGTCAACTGCATTTTTAACACGCTTCTTGACTATGTAGCTCGCTAGGCGGCACCAGTTTAGAATCAAGCGAGAGAAAATACTCCTTTCTGAAAAAGATATATCGCGACTATCCAACCTATGACTGTCGTGAAACCGAAAAGCGTGACGAGCAGATAAAGCCCGCAAAGGATATCCATAACACTATTCAGATCTTCCCTGAAAAGCCATCCTTTTATCAGTAGGTAAGCGACAAAAAGAAAACCTATCCTCCAGCCTATAAGGTGGTAGTGCACAAGTATCACAACCACTGCAGAAAATACATCCATCGCACCCAAAAGCTTGACGACCATGATCCAACAACAGCGAAAGCAATATTATATAAATCTCTCGCATTTTTGATACGTACATGCTGAAGAAAATAGGCGAAAAGATATGGAAATTCACAGGATATGACAAGAGCAACATATATTTTCTCGACTTCGAAAAGAAGATAATCATCGACACAGGAAATCGGACAGACAGGAACTCGATAAAGAATTTCCTAGGGCGAGCAGTAGACTTCAACGAGATACAGATAGTGATCTTCACACATCTCCATTATGACCACTCTGGAAACTTCGATTTTTTCCCGAACGCAGAATTCTACGCTTCAGCAAAGGAGATAGATGACTTCAAGAAGAACAATAAAGACACTGTCCTTGATTCCGGGGTCGCAGATATGCTCACAAAGACAGAATTGAAACCTCTGCCAGCAGAACTATACGGACTAAAAGTAATAGAGACCCCTGGACACACAAGAGGAAGCATACTATTATGGTATGAAAAAGAGAAAGTGCTGTTTTCCGGGGACACTTACTTCTCAAGCAAGATGCAAGGACGAACAGATCTACCGACATCGGCAAAAGACCAGATGAAAGACAGCATAATGAAGATAATCAACATAAACTACAAGACATTATGCCCTGGCCATGATTATTGAACAAGCTACAAAAGCTTTATAAACCACTTTATTTCTCGGGGCACTTCATGAGAAAATCTATTGGAAAATCACTCTATTTTGCAAAAATGGTCGGAATCACTATATTCTCGTTCATATTCGGCAGTTTCATAAGCGCATTTCTACTTGTCACCGAGTTATTCAACAGAAGATTATAAACAGACACAACGCGGCCAAATCACTTCTTGAGTCAGCACTATCCACTGGACACGTACGGATGAGCTATATAAAGCCCGGAATCGTTAATTCTTAGCATTGACAACAAGTATTAATAAAAAGGGCAACCAATGATAGAATCACAGTTCAGGACTATAACCGATTATAACCTACCTCCCAGACCTAAGACGACGGCTGAAAAGATGCAGCTCAAGAACATAACACCAAGGCTGTACCAGGAGACTATACTTGGCACATGCACAGAAAAGAACTGTCTGGTCGTACTTCCGACAGGCATGGGAAAGACAGTCATCGCACTTATGCTTGCAGCACATAGACTAAGGTCTTTTCCGAATTCCAAAGTCCTCTTCTTAGCTCCAACAAGACCGCTTGTAGAGCAGCACATGAACACATTCAAGAAAGTCACTGAACTTGAAGAGGGAGAGCTCGCAGTCTTCACAGGATTTGTCAAGCCAGAGAAACGGGCAGAGATGTGGAAGAAAGCGAAAATAATATTCAGCACACCACAAGGGCTAGAGAACGACATAATAACAAACAAGATAGACCTGTCTGAAGTAAGCCTGCTTGTTTTTGATGAAGCGCACCGTGCGACCGGAGACTATGCCTACACATTCATAGCAAAACAATACGACAGGAAAGCAAGATACCCCCGGATAATGGCTCTGACAGCAAGCCCGGGCAGTGAAGCAGACAAGATAAATGAAGTATGCAAGAACCTCATGATCGAAGGAGTCGAACTAAGGACAGATGACGACCCGGATGTACTGCCATACGTACAAGAGACCAGCATAAAATGGGTAGAAGTCAATTTCCCCGATGAATTCAAGACGATAAGGAACTACCTGAAAGAATGCTACAACTCGAAAGTAAACGAGGTCAAGAGATACGGATACATCGACCAATCTAAGACAGGCAGCGGCAAAATAGAGCTCTTGAAACTCCAGGGTTTTCTGCATTCTGAGATAGCAAAAGGCGACAAGTCATTCGAGATAATGAAATCAGTATCGCTCCTAGCAGAAGCGCTGAAAGTAGAGCATGCAATCGAACTCATCGAGACGCAAGGGATAGACCCATTAATCACATACTTCGAGAAGATATATTCAGAAGCAGACTCTTCAAAAGTCAAGGCAATAAAGAACCTCGCCTGCGATACGAACTTCAAATCAGCTTTTGTGCTGACCAAAAAGATATCTGAACAGAAGATAGACCATCCGAAGATAGGAATCCTGAAACAGATCATCTCAGATGAGACGGCCAAGAACAAGGATGTCAAGATAATAATATTCAACCAGTTCAGGGAAAGCGCAAAGAAGATAGAATCGCTGGTCAATTCGATACCTGGAGCGAGCGCAAAGATATTCTTCGGACAGGCAAAGAAGAATGGCACAGGGATGTCACAGAAAGAACAAAAAGAAGCGCTAGAGGATTTCCGTAATGGCGGGTTCAACTGCCTTGTCGCAACATCCGTAGCAGAAGAGGGGATAGACATACCTTACGTCGACATAGTCCTGTTCTACGAGCCAGTCCCGTCAGGGATAAGGACAATACAGAGAAGAGGAAGGACAGGAAGGCAGGACAAAGGCCGTGTCATAGTGCTCATGACAAAAGGGACAAGGGATGAAGGGCATAAATGGAGCGCACACCACAAGGAAAAACGCATGTATAGAGAACTTGGAAACCTAAAATCAAAATTCAACGGATTCACAGAGAGACAGGATGCGAATCTCGAAAAATTCATAGCGCCAGAAGTAAGCTTGAGCATATTCGCCGACTTCCGGGAGAAAGCAGCAGGCATCGTAAAAGAATTTATCGACACAGGAATATCTGTAAACCTAAAGACGCTTGATGTCGGAGACTACATCCTGTCAGACAGAGTCGGAGTCGAATACAAGAAGATACCTGACTTTGTAGATTCCATCATAGATGGAAGACTCCTTGACCAGATAAAAGCACTCAAGAACAGCTATGAAAGGCCTCTCATCATAATCGAAGGAGAAGAAGACATCTACTCACACAGGAACATACACCCCAATGCGATAAGAGGGATGATATCGACGATAACGATAAGCTACGGGATACCGATAATAAACACGAAGACCATGAAAGAGACCGCTTCACTAATGGCAGTCATCGCAAAAAGAGAGCAGGACCCGAATTTCCGTGAATTCAACCCGCACGGCAGCAGGAAACCGATGACACTTAAAGAGCAACAGGAATACATAGTCTCTGCTTTACCAGGGATAGGACCGACACTCGCAAAGCCACTCCTCGAGAAGTTCGGCACAGTGAAAGACTTGGTAAATGCCCTGCCATCTGAGCTTAAACAAGTAGATAAGATCGGCGACAAGAAAGCAGAAGAGATAAGGAAGGTTCTTGACGAGAAGTATGCCCCCGAATAATTTATCATATCCTCCTGAAACCAACATGTTTTAAATATGATTCTCAATTATCTATGTGCTATGGACCCGATAATGCTGAGCAGGGTATTGCAGCACTACAAGAGGCCTGAAGTGCAGAAAGAGATAGTCAAAGCTGCAGAAAGGAAAGAGGCTGTCGGATCATACGGCGGAAAAGGATATGGGAAAAGACCTGATGTCATCATCTATCCTAACGACGTCCTTGAACAGGTAAAGAACGGGGTCACAAGCTTCCATGTCTCAGAGGAACTATGGCAGAATCCTCAGATGATAAGCGTAGACATGAAAAAGCAGGAATACGACAAGATGCGCGTCGGCTGGGACCTGGTCCTTGACATAGACTGTCCATACTGGGAATTCGCCAAGATAACCACACTCATGTTCGTAGAGTCGCTAAAAGAGCACGGCATAAAATCCGTGACAGTAAAATTCTCAGGAAACAAAGGATTCCACATCGGCGTACCTTTCGAGGCATTCCCGGAGAAGGTCCACGACACATTCACAAAAGACATGTTTCCTGACGGGCCAAGGAAGATAGCAGCATACCTCCTAGATTACATAGGAAAGAAACACGTGACTGTAAAAGCAGACGAGATAACATTCAGCAACAGGTTCTCATACAAACTAAAAGAGCTCGAGGAGAAGACAGGAAAATCAACCAGTGAACTCGTCCAGACCTGCTGCGAAAACTGCGGCAAAGTCTCGGCACAGGAATCTTCGATGAAGATACAATTCACGTGCCCACAATGCGAATCAACAGTCTCTGGCGAAGAGAAAGAGCAGTACAAGATGTGTCCCAAGTGCAAGATAATAATGCAAAAGAGCGTCTTTGATACATCAAAGAAATGCTGCTCAAAACCCAAGATAACAAAGAAGTTCAACCCTTTGTCCATCGTCGAGGTCGACACAGTACTGATAGCGCCAAGGCACCTCTACAGGGCACCTTATTCTTACCATGAGAAATCCGGTCTTGTTTCAATACCTATCGACCCAGATAAGATAATGGAGTTCGAGAAGAAGGAAGCTGAACCCAATATTATAGAGACAGGAAAACGGACTTTCCTCTCGCGTGAGGGGGTGACGCCTGGCGAAGCCACAAGACTTCTCGTCGAAGCATTCGATTTCAATGCAAAAAAAGAGCAGAAGATAAGGGACATAGAGGACATAGAGAACAGGGAGAGAAAATCATCAAACAAGGATTTCGAGGAAGTGCAGACAGCGATTCCCGAAAAGTTCTTCCCTCCATGCATACAGCTAATATCAAAAGGAATTACCGATGGAAAAAAAAGGACAGTATTCATCATGATAAACTTTCTCTCAAGCTGCGGTTGGGACTACGATAAGATAGAAGAGTGGATGAAACAATGGAACCAGAGAAATCCAGAGCCGCTGCGAGACCAATATTTTTTAGGACAGATCCGCTATGCAAAACAGCAGAAGAAGAAAGTCCTCCCACCAAACTGCGACAATATGGCATACTACAAGGCATTTGGAGTCTGCAAGCCAGACAACTTCTGCAAATATGTCAAGAACCCAGCAAACTATGCCATAAAGAAGGCAAGATACGCACAGAGGGATGAGGAGAAGGGGAGCAAGAAGAAAAAGAGCAAGGAGCCTGTTTTAGAGCAAGTAAAATCGGTCAACACCACATAACACTATATATTATACACGTGATAATAACGGGATTCTCGATAACCTAAATCTTTATAAATACGCAAAATTCTGATTCTATTGTTCGGAAAAGGCGTTTAAACGACTGATTTGATGTTTAAATGCTCTGTAGGATTGAACGAGCCTGAAAAGACGCGTTTTTCAGTACGAGTTTAACCAAATAAACTCTTATTCTTGAAAAAACGTCATGAATAGGTTCCTAAAAAAGAAAAATGGCAGAATCTGCCTTTTTAGACCTATCTCGATTTTCTGGCATGTCAGACCTATAGAAAAATAGTCAAGATTCAAGGTAAAAAATGCCAAAAGCACATAAATCAAGATCAGGAAGCATGCAAGTATGGCCTAGAGTAAGGTCCAAGCGAGTATACCCAAGGATACAGAGATTCACAGAAAGCAAAGAAGCAAAGCTCCAGGGATTCGCAGCCTACAAGGTCGGCATGACACATGTCATAGTCACTGACATGAAAAAGACTTCCCCGACACACGGTGAAGATGTATTCATCCCGGTCACAATCCTCGAATGCCCTCCAGCAAGGATTGCAGGCGTCCGATTCTACAAGAAAAACCCGATATCCAAATCAATCCAACCATCACTCGACATTCTCGCAAAAGCAGATAAAGAGCTTTCAAGAAAAATAGACACGCCAAAGAAAGAGTCAAGCAAGCTAGCTTCTGTAAAAGCAGAAGATTTTGAAGACCTTAAGATACTCCTCGAGACTCACCCAGGCATGACAGGGATAGGAAAGAAGAAGCCAGAGCTATTCGAAGTATGCGTCGGCGGTTCAAAAGAAGAAAGATTGAATTTCGTAAAAGAGAATCTTGGAAAAGACATCTCAGTCAAAGACGTATTCAAAGAAGGACAGATAATAGACACTCATGCGATATCCAAAGGAAAAGGATTCCAGGGACCCGTCAAAAGATTCGGAGTCAAAGTAAGACACCACAAGTCTGAAAAGACAAAGAGAGGACCAGGATGTATCGCCGGTGGATGGAGCGCACAAGGACAGACGATGTACCGTGTAGCGCACGCAGGACAGATGGGATACCACACAAGGATAGACTACAACAAGCAGATACTCAAGATGAGCGATGACCCAAAAGAGATAAACGTCTCAGGCGGATACTCAAGATACGGAAATGTCAAGAACACTTACCTCATGATGAAGGGCAGCATAATAGGGCCTGCGAAGAGAATAATCAGGCTTGAAAACCCAATAAGGCCAAACAAGAAGATGGAACAGGTGCCAGCAGCGATACAATACATAAGCATCACATCAAAACAGGGCAAATAATAATAGAAAATGAAACTCAAAATAATAGACACAAAGAACGCCGAGAAAGG
>Ga0105099_10001792_pt1 | contig 13122 bp, 8 predicted proteins | sample PPLLak3cmMay2015_2_FD_79138 | JGI IMG/M metagenome (GOLD analysis project Ga0105099, IMG submission 79138) | Freshwater sediment microbial communities from Prairie Pothole Lake near Jamestown, North Dakota, USA - PPLs Lake P8 Core (1) Depth... | ecosystem: Environmental > Aquatic > Freshwater >...
AGATCCTGCTGGTTTTGGATAGCTTTGAACATCTTTTGGAGGGCGCGGAGTTATTGATGGATTTTTTGAACGCGGCGCCCTATTTGAAAATATTGGTGACTTCGCGGCAGCGTTTGAATCTCAAATGGGAATGGGTGCTGGAAATCCAGGGCCTGGACTATCCGCGCAATGAAAACGAACAGGACATCGAACAATTCGATGCGGTGCAATTGTTTTTGCAAAGCGTGCAGCGGATTCATCCCGGTTTTTCGCTTTCCGCGGCTGAAAGGCCTTTCGTAGCCCGCATTTGCCGCTTTCTGGAAGGCATGCCCCTGGGGCTTGAATTGGCCGCCACATGGGCGAGAATGCTCTCCAGTCGGGAAATCGCGTCGGAAGTGGAGCGGAATAGCGGATTTTTAGCCACGACGCTGAGCGATATACCGGAAAGACACCGCAGCCTGCAGAAGGTTTTTGACTATTCGTGGCAGCTTTTATCGGAAGAAGAAAAGATCGTTTTGAAACGGTTGAGTGTGTTTCGCGGGGGGTTTGGGAAAGAGGCGGCGGAGAAAGTGGGACGGGTTTCGCTGCAGATGCTCATGGCCTTGATCAATAAAAGCTTTTTATATCGGAACCGGAACGGGCGATTCGAAATGCTGGAAGTGATCAGGCAATTCATTAAGGAGCAAATTCCGCCGGCGGTTGAAAATCCGGAGGAGATTCAAATTCGGCATGCCGACTATTACATGCGGTTTTTAAGCCAAAGAGATCAACCCGCGAAAATATCCCAATATAAGCGGGCAATGGATGAAATCGGCATGGAAATCGAAAACATCCGGGCCGGATGGCAGTGGTCGGTGTTAAACAAAAATACGACGATGATCAGCCAATATCTGGACAGCCTTTTTTTCTATTATGAATTAAAGGGATGGTATTTCTACGGTGAAGATGCTTTGGCGAAAGCGGTCGTGGTCCTGCAATATTCGTACGATCTGCAGGCTGAATTAAAAGGAGTGATTGCCAAGGCATTGAGCGCTCAGGGTTGGCTGTGCCATTTTTCAACCCATTTTCAAAAAGCAAAGGGATTGTTGCAAACCAGTATTTCTATTTTCGAGCAACTTAAAATGAAACCCGAATTAGGCACGGCCTTTTTCAGGCTCGGACACGTTCTTTATGATATAGGACAACTCAAGCACGCCGAGGAGTGGATAAACAAGGGCCTGTCCGTTTTTAAGGAAATAAACGATGTGCAGGGTTTATGGGCCTGCGTGAAAAATATCGGTAATATCCGTTTGATTTCAGAAGCATACGCCGAAGCCAAGAGTCTTTACGGGCAATGCCTGAATGCCTATCGCGCAATGGGCGATTCTTATCATGCGGCGGGTGTTTTGCTTAATTTAGGCATTTTAATGGAACTGCAGGAACAGTTTCACGAAGCCAAAAGATTTTACGGCGAAAGCCTTCTTTGTTATCGTGAAATCGGCGATCAGACCCGGATGAGCATTTGTTTAACGGACTTAGGGTTTGCGCATTATTATTGCGATGAATATCCGGAAGCTGAAGCCTATTTTAAAGAGAGTTTGCAAATCGCCTTGAAAGGGAACAGCCGATTTATGACCCAAGGGGCTTTGTTGGGAATAGCGACGGTTCGGATGCAACCGGAAAACCAGGGAATGGTTTTTGAAATCATCGGGCAGATCCTGAACGATCCGTTGACCCATGTTTGGGACCGGAAGAGAACCGAAAGGCTTTTAGAAAGACTTCGTCCGCAATTTTCCGAGGCGTTTTTAAAATCCAGCATGGAAAAAGGCAAAAACACGGACTTGGCTTATTATACGGATTGGTATCGAACCAACGGTATATTGCGGAAGAGTTCGATCGACGATTACGACAACGAAAGCGACAACGAGTAATAAGTATCGACAGCAAATTGTCGATGTTTAGAAAAAAGGGTCTTCAAATAAAACGATCTGACGTAAGATGGGTACTCCGTAATGTCCGATTTGAATTTTTTTCTATTCGGTCTGCCTCGGATTGAAAGCAAAGGCATTCTCCTTGATATTCATCGCCGTAAGACCCTGGCTTTAGCCGCTTACTTAGCCCTTTCTCCGGCGCCCCAGAACCGCGATATTTTGGCCGCTATGCTTTGGCCTGAATCGGATACATTTTCCGCACGCGCTTCCTTGAGAACGATCCTTTGGGAATTGAAAAACGTCATTAAATCGGAGCGATTAACCATCGAACGAGAGCGGGTCGTTTTGAATCAGGTGCAAGGGTTTTGGGTGGATGTAAACCAATTCCGATCTTTATTAGATAAAGGGAACACCCATGACCATCATGAAAAATGGGCCTGCCCGACCTGCTTGCCTTTTTTCACCCAAGCGGTTGAGCTCTATCGGCAGCAATTCATGGAAGGTTTTTTTCTTCCGGTGGGTGAGCCCTTTGAAGATTGGAAACGATCTCAGGCCGAGAATCTCAGGACCGAAATGCTTAAGGCCCTTAAAAGGATCGTCCATTATCACAGTGACCGGGAGGAATTCGATCAGGCCATCGCCTACGCCCATCGTTGGCTAAAAGCCGATCCTTTAGATGAGTCGGTCCATGAACTCCTGATGCAACTTTTCGTTTGGATCGGTCAGTTCACGGCTGCTTTGCGCCAGTATGAAGAGTGCCGCGGGATCCTTTCGGAAGAGTTGGATACCAAGCCTCAGGAGACGCTTACCCGGCTGTATCAAACGATTAAAAACCGGCAGATACCGCCGCGGCTCACCGCTCATGGTTCGAAGGCGCCCAAGGAGACGACCGGCCAACCTGTTTCTTGCTTGGGCAGGGAAAAAGAAATACAAGAGATCGACCGATTGCTTGCAAACCCGGCCTGCCGGTTGCTGACTTTAATCGGACCGAGCGGCGTGGGGAAGACGACGTTGGTCCTTAAAATTCTATCTCAAAATGAAAGAAGAAACGATCCAAGCTCTTATTTCATTCCGCTCACCCACGTCAAGTCCGCGGATTTGCTTGTGCCGGCCATTGCCGATGCGCTTAAACTCTTTTTTTATAAAGAATCGAATCCAAAAGATCAACTTTTTCATTATCTTCGCGATAAGGATATCCGGCTGGTTCTGGATAATTTCGAACATCTTGTGGAAGGATCCGGATTTCTATCGGAGATATTGGATAAAGCGCCGAGGGTGAAAATATTGGTCACTTCTCAACAACGCTTGAACTTGAAGCGGGAATGGGTCCATGAATTGCGGGGGTTGTCTTTTTCATCGAATGGGTCGCCGGAGGGATCGGATACCTGCGAAGCCCTTCAATTATTTCTTCAATGCGCCTGCCGGGTGAAACCGAATTTTTCTCTTTCAGCGGAGGAAAAGCCGTTTGCGGCTTCCATCTGCCGGTTTTTGGAGGGTTTACCGCTGGGGATCGAATTGGCCGCTTCCTGGGTCCGGGCGCTCTCCTGCCGGGAGATCGCCGATGAACTGGAACGGGATACCGGTTTTTTGTCCGTTACCTCGATAGACGTCCCGGAAAGACATCGCAGCCTGGAAGCGGTTCTGGAACGATCCTGGGGATTTCTTACCGATGAGGAACAAATCGCAGTCAAGAAGCTGTCGATATTCCGGGGAGGTTTTTTACTTGATGCGGCGACTCAGGCGGCCGGTGTTCATTGGGCGATCCTTTCATCCCTTTTGAACAAGTCCTTTTTACGCCGCGAACAAAATGGCCGGTTTGAGATGCTGGAAGTCATGCGGCGGTTTTGCATGAAGAAGCCGTTGCCGGACCGCAGGGTTGTTCAAGACGCGCATTCCGTTTATTTTGCCCAATATTGCAGGCAGAGAGCGGAGTACTTAAAAGGTGTACGCCAAAAGGAGATTTTAGCGGAAATTAAAACGGAAATCGCCAATATCACGGAGGGGTGGCAACGAGCGGTCCGGCATCAACAGATGAAAATCATAGATCAATATTTGGAACCCTTGTTTTATTTCCATGAGTTACGGGGCGGTTTCGTTTACGGCCGGGATATGCTGGAACAAGCGGCGTCCGCTCTGAATGGCGATCCCAACACGGCGAGCGAAAAAAATGCAGTACTGGCTAAAATTTTTTCTCTGCAGGGCTGGTTCAGCCATTTTCTTTCCGAATACGACGAAGCGACGAATCTTTTGCGGAAAAGCATACACCTTCTGCGTTCCTTGGAAATGCCGAATGAATTGGGACAGACCCTCAACCGGGCCGGCTATGTCTTTTTTTCTTCCCATCAATTGCGGGAAGCCGAAAAAATGTTTGCAGAAAGCCTTGCCGTTTACAAATCGATGGATTGTTCCCCGGGCATGACCGACTGCCGGAAGAATATCGGCAATATATTCATGGTGCAAGGCAAATACACGGAAGCTTTGGAAGCCTATGAAGAATGCCTCTCCGTTTATCGGGAAAAAGGCGACATGGAAAAAACAGCCTGTGTTTTGTCCAATATCGGCCTGTTGGAGGAAGGCCGGGGTCGTCATGCCGAAGCCATTCAACTGCACTTGAAAAGCATCGAATATTACCGGGCGATCGATAAACCGTGGGACATCGGAAACCGTCTCATCAATCTCGGCTTTGCCTATTTGGGGAACGGGGAACTGCAACAAGCGGAGTTGAGTTTTCTGGAAGCTTTGGAGAAAATAAGCGGTATTCAAGCTGTCGCGCTTATGCTCGAAGCTTTAGTCGGCATGGCCGCTCTTATGGCGCGGAAAGGTCTTTTGGAAACCGCTCTTCGAACAGCCGGCTTTGTCTTGAATCAACCCTCTATTTCCATCTGCACCCATAAATGGATCGAAAGACTACTCAATGAATTGCGTCCTCAATTTTCGCCACAAGATTATAAAAGACTTTTAGATACGGGTGCTTCGAGCGGATTGAATGATTTTTTGGCCTTCCTACAGCCGGACTCTTTCAGATAGGTAAAAAGATTTTCTTTGTAACTGGGGCGGCTTAGTCGGAGTCTGGGAAATTCTTTGTAATTTCAGATCGTTTTGATAGTTGCCAAATTCGGTTGAAATGATATATATACATGATTGTATGGATTCAAGGAGGTTTAAGTATGCCGAATTTGAACATTCTTTCCCAGCGTTATGCCGGTTCCGAGATCAACGCCATTTTTTCCGAAGAGGGCCGCATTCGGGCGGAACGGGAACTTTGGCTGGCGGTTCTAAAGGCTCAAAAAGAATTGGGCTTGGATATCCCGCAGGAGGCGATCGCAAAATTCGAGGGCGCCAAGGAAAAAATCGATCTGGATGAGATTAAGCGTTTGGAGATGGTCACCAAGCACGATGTCAAAGCCAAAATTCAAGCTTTTGTAAAGGCTGCGGGCGCCGAAGAGCATATTCATAAAGGTTTGACCAGCCGCGATTTGACCGACAATGTGGAACAAATGCAATTCCGGAAAGCGGGTCGGGTGATTTTCGGAAAATATGCGGCGGTGCTCAGGCATTTTTGCGACAAGGCCCGGGCTTATGAAAACATTATTCTGACGGCTCGCACCCATCATCAGCCGGCCCAGCCGACCCTGTTGGGTCGCCGCTTTGCCATGTGGGTTGAGGAGTTATACCAACACCTGAAAAGTTTTGAGACATTTTTAGAGGAATATCCCTTACGGGGTATTAAAGGTCCGGTCGGCACTCAGTTCGATATGTTCACTTTGCTGGGCAGCGCGGAGAAGGTCAAAAAACTGGAGCAAAAGGCAGCGGAAAGTTTGGGGTTTAAAAAAGTCCTGGAAGCGCCGGGCCAAGTCTATCCGCGTTCGCTCGATTATGCCTTGGTTTCGCAATTGGCCTTGTTGGGATCGGCTTGTGAAAATTTTGCCAAAGGCATGCGCTTGATGGCGGGTTATGAACTGGTGACCGAGGGTTTCAGAGAAGGGCAGGTGGGGTCCAGTTCCATGCCGCACAAAATGAACACGCGCAGCTCGGAGCGGATTTGCGGCTTGGCCGAGCTGCTCAAAATGTACGCGGACGGAGCCTCGCGTTTGGCCGGCGATCAGTGGGAAGAGGGCGATGTTTCCTGTTCCGTGATGCGGCGGATTATTATACCGGATGCCTTGTATGCTTCGGACGGGTTATGTGAAACCGCTTTGACGGTTCTGAACAATATGGGTGTTTATACGAATATGATCCATAAGGAGTTGGAACGGTATTTACCTTTCCTGGCCACAACGGAAATCCTGATGATGGCCATCCAGGCCGGTATCGGCCGCGAGCAAGGCCATAGTATCGTCAAGAAATACAGCGTGGCCGAAGCGTTGCAGATGCGCCAGGAAGGCCAACCCCCTGCTCTGGCTGAGAAGTTGGCGCAAGATCCGGTTTTCAAAAAGGCCGGCATTACCGCGGAACGAATCCGGGCGGTTTTAAAAGACCAGGAGCATTTCTTGGGCAATGCCAAGGAGCAGATTAAGAGCGTCGTGGAGAAAGCCGAGGGCTTACTGCGAAGCTATCCTGAGGCGGCGCGCTATGAACCGGGGGAGATATTGTAGCAATAGATCAAGAAGACGGAATCCAGGTAAGAAGATCTCGCGCAAAGACGCAGAGACGCAAAGAAAAAAATAAATCAAATATCGAATAACAAATGGTTTGGAGGTTAAAGGTTTGAGGATGTAGGGGGTAAGCCCTTCAATCTCGCGGATTGCTTCCTTATTCCGACTTCTGACTACTGATTTTTAAAATTGCGAGGTGTTTGTTTGGACGTCATTACCATTCTGGAAGAGCTGATCCGTATCGATTCCTGCAATCCGTTTATTTGCCATAAAACCGATCCATCCAAGCCGGAAACCTGGAAGCTGGAAGGCAATGAGACCGCGATTACGGCTTATATCGAGCGGAAATTAAATGCGGCCGGTTTTCAGGTGTCCAGGCAGTTGGTCCATACGGATCGCCAGGGCCGGTCTTTTTACAATCTATTGGCTGAAAAGGGCGTAGGCGGGCGTTCCCTGCTTTTTTACGGCCACATGGACACCGTGACCGTCAGACCCTGGCTATCCAGGGAGATTGCCTTGACGCCTGTCCGGGGTACCAGGACCATCAACGGTCGCCGGATCGAGACCATTATCGGCCTGGGCAGCAATGACATGAAGGCCGGCCTGGCCGCCATGATAACTGCTTTTGAATCGTTCACTCCCCGGGATTACAAACTCAAACTCGCGTTCGGCGCGGATGAGGAATTCTACTCTATGGGCGGGAATGTGCTGGCTAAAAGTTCTTTTATGGATGATGTGGCGGCCGTGATCGTGCCGGAAATCGCGGATGGTCCCAATGCCCTGGAAGGACCGCGGACCGTGGCCTTGGGACGTTTGGGACGTTGCGAATTCAATATTCGCGTACCCGGGACCGGCGGACACGGCGCCCAGGCCGGAAACACGGAATATGTGAACGCGGCGGTTGAATGTGCTAAAATCGTTAAGCGCATCGAGGAGTTGCGCAAGAGTCATCAGGACAAATTTATTTTTGCCCATTGCCGGGGGCAGGACGCGCAACAAAAAAGTCACCTTGCGGGGTCCTTCTATGTCAACCGGTTGGAAGCCGGGGACGGTACTATTTCCATTCCCTCTGAAGGGGAGCTTTCGGTTAGTGTTTCTTTTACGCCCAATTTTCGGATTCACCATTTGGAGCAAATGCTGCAGCGGTTGATCGCCGATATGTACGCGACCGACGAACTTAAGAAGACCATGGTCTCCGGTCAATTCCAGCCGGTGCAGGTGGCATTACGGCCCAGACCCACACCGCATTCCGAGGCCTATTGTTTGCCGGAAGACCATGTTTTTGCCCGGTTTGTAAGACAATCCGTCGATCAGGCCATCGGTTTTCGCGGTTTTAATATGGGTTATTCGGTGGCGGATGAAAATGTGTTTCAACGGGTACGCAAAGAGATCCCGGTATTGGACATCGGCCCTTTAGGCGAACTCTGTCACCGGGCCGATGAGTGGGTCGGCGTGGAAAGCGTGTATGAATTGGAGAAAGTTTTTAAAAAACTCGTCGAAGATTTCCAGGAATATCCGGATGATAATTAGGCCTAAATGTTTTATTGAGCCTGAAAATCCAGGATCAAAAAAAACGTCATTCCGGCAATGATGTGATCCGGAACATGAATCCGGCCGGAGTGCCGGAATAAGTCCGTACGATTTTTATAAGAAAAAGCGTCAAAAACAGAAGCGGTTTGACCTCCGCGTTTCCAATCGGTTTTTCTCTCCATAATTTTATCGTTCATTCAGATAGTTAGAATCATTTTATATGGCACGGCAGTTGCATTTCTTTTCCGTGACCCTGTTTTTGTTTTGGGGTCAAAATAAACATACCGGATAGATAAAATATATTTTTTAATTTTAATCATCGTAATATAGGGCAGGTCGGCTAATGCTCGATATGCATACTAACCCATTTTCAGAAATGGCCCATCCAGGGTTAAAGGAACAGGAATGCGTTCTTTGGGAGATTAAGCGTATTGAAAAGGAACTCATTAAGCAAACATACCAGCTTAAAAACAAAATAAAAGGGATAAAAAAAATACAATATATTGACACAAATGGGTTGCTGCCGGTTGTAGCTGAAAACAGACTTCCGGATGGATTTAAAAAAAGATCGGCTTCTTTTTCGAAAAAAATCCCTCCCGGCTTGGGCAAAATAGTCGGTCAGTGCAAACCCATGCGGAGGGTCTATAGCCTCATTCAAAAAGCGGCCGATTCCGACGCCAATGTCGTGATTTATGGCGAATCCGGCACGGGCAAGGAACTTGCGGCCCACGCCATCCATGAATTAAGCGATCGTAAAAATAAAGAATTCGTAACGGTCAATTGCGGCGCCATTCCGGAAGCGCTTTTGGAAAGCGAATTTTTCGGTTACACCAAAGGAGCTTTTACCGGCGCGTATGTGGATAAACACGGCTATCTGGACCTGGCCGACGGCGGCACTCTTTTTCTGGATGAGGTCGCCGAGTTGACCTTGAATATGCAGGCCAAATTATTACGCTCGCTGGACGACGGCGGTTATGTGCCGGTCGGCCGGCGCAAGCCGATAAAATCCGATTTCCGTATCATTGCCGCCACCAATAGGGATCTGGCGGATCGCGTAAAAAAAGGATTGATGCGGGAAGATTTCTTTTTTCGCATTCATATCATCCCGATCACTCTGCCGCCTTTAAGGGAACGTAAAGAAGATATTCCTTTGCTGCTCGATCATTTTGTAAAACGCAACAGCGGAAACGGCAGCGCCGTTAAAATTCCGGAAGAAATCGTGCAAATGATCCGCGATTATCATTGGCCCGGTAATGTGCGCGAACTGCAGAATGTCATTCACCGTTATTTGGCCGTGGAAAGTCTGGATTTGTTGCGGGCGCCTGAAAACAGGCCGGCGCCGGTCAAAACGGGAAGTGCGGCGCAGCAGCGCCACGTCCATTTGCAGCAAGCATTGGAAGATTTCGAGAAAAGTTTGATCTTCAATATTCTGCAAGCCCATCAATGGAACCGGGAAAAAGCGGCCCGGGAGCTGGGCATCACCCGCAACACCCTCTTCAAAAAAATACGCAAATTCGGTTTGGTTAAAGCCGTGTGATCGCGGCCGGGATCGGCGTTGGGGTAAAGGTTTTTTACGATATCGACGCCGAAGCCGAGCGGAAACACCGTGATCCGGTTCCATTCATTTGGCCGTCCTCGGTTTTTAAAACGTTGTGCGCAAAATCATTATCCTCGGATGTATGGGGTCTTGTTTGCATGGCCTCGCTATCTTTTTGATTCCACTTGCTTTTTAATATAAAATTTCCCATAATTCTATCATATAAAAGGTCTGATTATGAAATCGGATAATCATTATAAAAAATATACCTATTGGCTCACAAGAGAGGAAGAGTTATCCCTCAGGGAAAGCTTGGCTGCAACCGGAATTAAATTAAAATCGGCCAAAGGTGTGACTTGCACACCCCTGGATGAACTCACCAAGATTGCCAGTGTAGCTCCGGAGGTTTGGGACGACCATTGTTCGCGAGCCGGGGCCTGGTATAAGCGCTCGGCTAAGAACGGACTTTTCCTGATTGTGAGTTCTTTTGAATTGCTGAACTTGGCGAACCATTCAAACACCGTCATCAGCGCCGGCGCCTTCACGCCGCCACGGACGATCACGCCGGAAGAAGAAAAAAAATTGATTCAAACCCCTGAATTCATGGCAAAAATGCCTGCAACCTGGGAAAAGGCGACAGAGAACGAGAAAAAAATTTATTTACGATGGGCGCATAAACTGGGTTCGAAAATCGAAAATTTTGATGCGCTAGGGCGGATCCATTCAGCCAACCATGCCAATTTCATCCAACCGCGTTTTTATATTGAAAGAAACAGCCTGGTGATTCCTTATTCATTGGACCGGAGCGCGCATCTTTGCTCGTGCTGTTTGGAGCTTTATAACATCCTGGGGCAAGATTTTAGGAAAAAACTGGTCCGCCCGTGTCCCGGCGCGGTTTTTTACGCCCGGCTTGAACCGGACCGCTATTTTTTAGTGGAAAGCAACGATTAAGTCGCGTAGACTTTAGTCTTTTAGGCGGCAGAAAAAAAGACTTGTATTATGAAAAGGAGCGCAACGAATGCGGCAGCAATGGAAGCACATCGGAACGGCGATGGTTATGATTGGGTTGATGATTTTTTCGGTCCAAGCAGGCGAAAACCACCCTTTTAAACCGGGCGAAAAACTATTTTTCAAAGTCTATTGGACCGTGGTGCAAGCGGGTGAAGCGACCCTGGAAATCATGCCGTTGGCGGAACAGAGCGGGGTTACCGCTTATCATTTTGTCATGACCGTTAAGACTTATCCTTTCGTGGATGCTTTTTATAAAGTGCGCGACCGGTATGAGTCTTATGCGGACGTCGGTATGAACCATGCTTTGCTCTATAAGAAAAAGCAGGAGGGCAAGAAAAAACGCGATATTACCGTAATTTTTGATTGGGTAAAACCGGAGGCCGTGTATACGGAGAACGGGGATAAACTGCCTCCGGTGGCATTGCTTCCGGGTTCGTTTGACCCGCTTTCGGTTTTTTACGCGTTTCGTTTAGCCGAGTTGAGCGAAAACAAGGAGCTGACCGTATCGGTCTCGGACGGCAAGAAATGCGCGGAAGGCAAAGCCAGGGTCGTTAAAAAAGAAAAAGTGAAAGTGGCCGATACCGAATACGAGACTTTTTTGGTTGAACCGGAGTTGAAAGATATCGGCGGGGTTTTTCAAAAAAGCCCTGATGCCAAGCTGCAGATTTGGGTCACGGCCGACGAACGCCGTCTGCCGGTCATGATCAAGAGTAAAGTCTCGGTCGGTCATTTCAAGGTCGAACTGATCGGTATTGAAATTCCGCAGTAACAGCAGCGCTTAAAGGTAACCGACGAGAATGATTTTTTTAACGGGATTAACAAGATTAACCGGATATATAAATCAAATGAAGGCTTTTATCCTGTTTATCCTGTTCATCCTGTCCAAAATTTCTTGATTCTTATCGGCAACTCGGGATTTCTAAAAAAGGCTTTTTATCGGCAACGGCTCTTGAGAATCGAATTATTTTTACGCGGGTCCTAAGGAGGTAGGGCATGAAAGAAGTCGTCATTGTTTCGGCTTGCCGCACGGCCATTGGCGCTTTCGGCGGAACTCTTAAAGAGCTGAACGCCGTCCATTTGGCCCGCATCGTCATGATTGAAGCGATCCGCCGTGCCGCCATCGACCCCGGTTTGATCGACGATGTGCGTTTCGGGTGTTGCCTGGAGCCGGTGGATGGGTTCAATGTGGCCCGCACCGCGGCTCTGCTGGCCGGCATCCCGGACACGGTCACGGGGGTTACCATCAATCGGGTTTGCATATCGGCCATGGAAGCAGTGGTTTCCGGCATGGCCATGATTCAGGCCGATATGGCCGATATCATTCTGGCCGGTGGAACCGAGCATATGTCCAGTGTTCCCTATAGCGTACCCAGCGCCCGTTGGGGCAGTCGTTTCCAGGATCATGGGTTCGAAGATATGCTTTTCCATGCCTTGCACTGCGGTTCCTATTTGATTCCGCATCCCGAAGAGGGTCCGATCAAATCGGGGATGCCGCTGGATCTATTCAAGGGTAAACCTTATTTAATGGGCCATTCGGCCGAATTCCTGACGCAACTATACGATATCAGCCGGCAAGAAATGGACGAGGTTGCTTTACGCAGTCATCAGAATGTGGAGCGGGCCACTCTGGCGGGGGATTTTAAGAAAGAAATCGTGCCCATTGAGATTTTACAGAAAAAAGGCAAACCGCCTTTGATTTTTGACAAGGATGAGCATTTCCGCCCCGGGTTAACTATGGAGCAGTTGGCCAAGCTGCCGCCGTTTTTCGTGCCGGAGCACGGTAAAGTCACGGCCGGCAATGCTTCGGGCATTAATGACGGCGCCAGCGCCATGGTGATCATGTCTTTGGATAAGGCTAAAGAGTTGGGTGTCAAGCCCCTATCGCGTATTAAAGCGACCGGCCGAGGCGGTTGTCACCCTTCGGTCATGGGAATCAGCCCGGTCCCGGCCGTACAAAATTTATTCAAACGCTATCCGGAAATAAAAATGGCAGATTTCGAACTGATCGAGATCAATGAAGCTTTTGCGGTTCAATATATCGCCTGCGAACGCGAATTGAAACTGAACCGCGAGATCACCAACGTGAACGGCTCCGGTATCGGGCTGGGCCATCCGGTCGGTTCCACCGGCTGCCGGATCATGGTCACCTTGTTGCATGTCATGAAGCAGAGGAACAAGACTCTGGGGCTGGCGAGCCTGGGCGGCGGGGGCGGGGTGAGCCTGGCTTGCGTGCTGGAGATGATGTGAGGAAGTCAAAGAGAAGCTCACTCAAAGGACGTAATTTCAAACGACTTTAAAATTACTCCAGTGGCGCGAAGTCACGAAGAACAGAAATCAAATATAGAAAAACCTGGAATCAGATGTGTAGGGCAGGCCCCCGTGCCTGCCCTCTTAACCCTAACGTTGCATTAAAAAGGATACGATTTCTCCTCGCTGCGCTCATCGCAATGACTTTGTCATTGCTCTTCTCGAAATGACATCGGAGGCAAAATCGTCCTCAGTTAATGAACAACGTCGATCGTGTCATTTCGACCGCAGGGAGAAATCATATAAAATTCCA
>Ga0105099_10001793_pt1 | contig 13120 bp, 11 predicted proteins | sample PPLLak3cmMay2015_2_FD_79138 | JGI IMG/M metagenome (GOLD analysis project Ga0105099, IMG submission 79138) | Freshwater sediment microbial communities from Prairie Pothole Lake near Jamestown, North Dakota, USA - PPLs Lake P8 Core (1) Depth... | ecosystem: Environmental > Aquatic > Freshwater >...
CACCGTCAGAGGCCGTAGCGCCCTCGTAAGACTCTACGGACAGGGCTGATTGCATTATCAGCAACCCCTTTCGATTACACAATTATGTTTGATTAAAGACCTCACAATTACGTTTTGTTAATACGTAATGTAAGGCTATACCCTTAAATACTATTTACTATTTTCAGGTTATTACCTTATATTTACAATTGCAACTAAAGGTTATAGCCATATGAACACATAAAGACTTGTCAGAGAACAGCTTGACATTAAGCTTATTAAGTTCCAAGTGCTTGCGGATATTGCTATTCCCCCATCTGGTTGATTCTATGCAATAAGACAAGCATTACAAATGTCTCTGCGGCAACTTGCCCAAAAACTATCAATTACTCCTCAAAGTGGAAGGGAGACAGAAGAACGTGAAAAGAATGCATCCATTTCCATAAAGGTATTAAAACATGCCGCTGCAGCATTGGACATGAAACTTGCCTACGGTTTCATCCCAAAAGAAAAGACCCTTGAAAAAATGATTGAAGCAAGAGCTCTACAGCTTGCCAGACAAATAGTCTGAAGAACATCTCTTCATATGGAACTGGGAGGTCCGAAAAACTCCCGGACAAGAATCAATAAAGCAATTAAAGATAAGTCAGATGAATTGAAGAGAGAGATGCCAAGATTCCTATGGGCCCAGATATTGAATCTATTCAGGGACAATCCCATGCCGTCGGGCTTCGCCAATCCAAATGCATAAAAACATTAGTACCTAATTACACAGAAGCAAGTTAGCCTTAATGTTAACGAACCCATCTAAACAACCACCTAACTAAACAAAATAAAACTATGATCAGATTAAAACTACCCGCACTGTTTTTGGGATTGATTTTCCCTTACATCCTTTTTGGACAATATTCAAACTTTGATCTGTCAAAGTACAAACTGCCCGACATCAAAACGAGGCGGCTTGATCTTAATTTCAATTTAAACAGGTACGACAGTAAGGATTTTTCACAGATTTCCAATGTTGATACAACAGAAACAAAGAAAAACAATCTCAACGGTGCACTGAATCTCTCTTTTTACCATTTCCGCAATTCCGAAAAGTATCAGGGCAATCTTGAGGTGAACGGATATTTCAACCCTCAGCTTCATAAGAATACCAACAATAATGCGATAACTAAAAATAATTCTATCATCACTAATGTCCAGCTTAGGAGCAACAATATTTTTTTCAATCAAAATAAGGGCTTTATAGAAGTCGATCCGTATCTGTCCTTCTCTTCCCAAAATGAAAAATATCACCGGGAAACAAGCCCCAGTTCTTCCCTCGATGAAAATGAGACCAGTTTTACAACCAACCTTTCTATCCCTGTCTCAATTGGAAAAGGGAGAATTGAGCCTGTGGAAGATGTAAGGCTTGCTATTTATATTCTGGAAGAACTGGGCAAAGCAGGCAGAATCTCCAGCTTACCAACTGATGATGTCATTTTAGATATGGCCAGGGTAATATCGCAAATTAAAAGAAAACGATTCTTCGATTCCCGGATCAGGAAAATCGGGGAGCTCCAGGTTGTTGATTCATTTCTTGTGGCAAACAATATCATCTCTTCGAACGACATCAATTATTTTTCTGTGTTGAATGACCAATGGGATTATGCCTACGGACCTTCCAGAGAAGCAGGGTTCGCTATCAGTGCCGGAATTGACAATAATGTTTCATTCAGCAGGTCAACTCAGGAAATGATTTTTAATGACAATGATCCGTCTATATTTAAGTATAAAAACAACATTTACGAAATAGGAGGTTTTATCAAGGGTAGATTTGCAAAACCAATCAACCTTTACTGGCAAACATCAGTTTCTTTCTTAGCCTCCTATATGGTAGAGTTGACCAGAAATCCTGACGACAAAGACGATGTAATTGAGAACTACAATACAGGTATCTTCAAAACGACCCTGAACTATTCACTCCAATTTATTCCAAATTCCAGAACATTGGTAGAGTTCAATATAGAAGGGTTTTATTCTAATTCACAGGGAGACCGAATCAGATTAGTCCCTGAAACAATGAACTTTCATTTAAAGAGTAACCAGGTAACTGTATCACCCGGACTTAAACTCAACTATTATATTTCTCCTCAACTGAGAATTTCTTTTAATTCATCAGTCGATCTGTTTAATTCCAAATCTGTAAAGACATCCATTTCTCCATTCTTAAATGATGAACACATTTGGAATAAACATCAGCATAACACTTCATTTAACCTGATTTACAGCTTCTTCTAGCAGACTTGCAACTTCTGATATAAAATCTTAGTCGGGAAATACGGTGTCTCAGATTTCAATAGTTGCAAATGTCGTGTAAATGTCGTGATTTTGTTGTTGGAAAGTTACCTCATTCAGCCTGACATTTGGTTCAAAAAAGAATATGGAAACCGGAAAACTTATAAAAGAATTAAGGACAAAGAAAGGGATGACTCAGGAAGAGTTGGCCGATAAAACAGAAGTCAGTGCCAGAACTATACAGCGTATCGAGAACGGAGAAGTTGATCCAAGGGCTTATACACTTCAAATGATCGCTAAAGCACTCGATGTCGATTTTAGCATGTTTGTTGAAAGTGAATCAGATGAAAATCAGAAAGTCAAAAAGGTCAATGATAACAACTGGTTGGGCCTTCTCCATCTGAGTGGCATTATTCCTATCATCATTCCAACTGTTTTGATTTGGAATCTGAAAAAGGATGAAGTAAAAGGCATTTCTGATCATTTTCGTGATGTTATTATATTTCAATTAATGGTTTGTGGAGTCATTCTTGGATCTCTATGGATTTACTGGAAAATCGATCTGCTCACACCCCTTATTGGAGTATTGCTGGGGAATGCCTTATTTTCAATAGTCAATACGATACGGGTTATCTCGGGAAAACATAACAAGCATATTTCACTCATTAACCAGGGAAGTAAAAGCGATAAAACTAAATAGTACTTGACGCCGGGCTCGGATTCTGAAGCAGATACTGAACCTTCATATATTCAAGCTTATAAAAGAAAACACTCGTACTTTTAACGGGTTTTCCAGAATTTAAACCATTGCCGGATAGTAGAAGAAAGCTTGTGATTATCCGATTATTAACCCTGAAAAACTTTAAATTACCATTGACGTTCACCTGTTTACCGGGAAGGGAATGCTATTAAATGAAAAACTTGTAACTTTATTGGTAGGTTAAGAGCATTATTCGAAGCAAATAAATTCTCTTTTGGTATCATTTCTTTAAACCAGGTTATCGCAATGAATCGAAAAGAATTCGCAAAAAAATGTCTGGCTGTAGGAATCGCGTTGCCTTTTACTGCAGTTGCATGTAAGAATGCCTTGGAGGACTCTCTGTCTCAAAAGGATCAACTACCATTTGATGGAATAATGGCAATTGATGCACATGCCCATCCTTATAATCTAAATGCCTCTCCTTACCTTTTATACGGTAGAATGCGACATTTAAGAACTTCGTCCACTGTTGAACGTATGAAGAGCGCCGGTTTGGTAGCCTCTGTTTTTGCCGCAGTGGGTGACAGACAAGTTTCAGGCGCTTCATCTGCAGGTTCATTCGAGGATACAATGGATCAGCTTAAAAGAATTAATAATTATGAAGAGAGAAAGAAATTGCGACTGATAAAAAATAAATCTGACCTGAGGTTTTCAGACAACAACAATGATCTCTTTGGCGCAATTATGTCAATTGAGGGTGGTGATGCCCTGGAAGGCGATATTTCAAATCTTGACAGGTTTTACGATTACGGCGTAAGGCTAATTACAGTGGTGCATATTAACAATAATGAGATTGGGTTCAACCAGGAATCAAAATCTGATGGTCCGTTAACCCCTTTCGGCATTAATGTCATAGAGAAGATGAACCAAATGGGAATGATCGTCGATGTGTCTCATTCCAAAACAAATACTTTAAAAAGCATTTCTGAAGTAAATCAACAGCCACTGTTAGATTCTCATACAGCTCCCTTCCCTGACGGGGAAGAAAATTCATTCCCGAACAGGGCAAGAAGCTGGGAAGAGATGGAAATAATCGCAAAATCAGGAGGTGTTATTTGCACAATGCCGATAGGCTACACTCTGGGAAAATATTCAAGGACAACTCTTGCCAGTTGGGCAAATGAAATTGTTTTAATGAAAACCCGGTTAGGCATTGAACATGTCGGGCTTGGTACAGACAGTGGAGGCCTTCCCCAATTAGTGGATGGCTGGGATTCAATATCGTCACTTCCTGGCTTTATTCACGAACTCCTGAATGCCGGGCTATCCAAAGAGGACATAATCGCTTTTACTGGCGGAAATTTTCTTAGGATCGCCCGAGGATGCCTGCAATAAAAAATATTTGGAGGAACACAAAACTGGTTTCAGAGTCCAATGAATATCATTCCGATCATAAACCCAGATCATATTCCGAAAATGAAAAGGATACTATTACTCACCCTATTTCTGGCTTGTACATTCTTAGCCTTCCCCCAGAATCAATCAAAAATTGACAGTCTTCAAATTGCCTTTCAAAATGAAAAAGATCCAAGGACCCAGGGAGCAATAGTGGATAAGCTTTTACGTGAGTATTTAAAACTATCGCAGGATTCGGCCAATGTGTTCATTGATAAAATCTTTAGAATAAATAAAGAGAATACGAAGGGACAGGCTATGATGTTTCATTATATGGGAGGCGCATATTCCGATTTGGGTATGTATCCGAATGCAATATCGGCTTATAAGAATCAACTTACACTACTTCGCGAAATGAATAATAAAGCCGAAGAGGGTCGCTGCCTGCTCAATATTGGCATTATTTTTTTCAATCAGAATCTCTATCCTGAAGCCCTTGACAACTATCTGGAATCACTAAATATATTTCAGGAGATATCAGACACATCGGGTATTGCTCAATCACTAATTAATATTGCCAGCATTTATTCATTAACGGGGAATAGTTCGAAAGCTCTTGAATATCAATTAAAAGTACTAAACTATGCTAATCAGGTTGGTGAAAATATAATTATCTCTTCGTTTGGGAAATTTGCGTTTGCAAGCCTCTATTTTCAAATCGCTAGCACCTACCTAATGGAGAAAGACTATACTAATTCAATGGAATACTTCTACAAATCGGAGAAAATATATGACAGTTTTAATAATAGAGAAATGCTTGGTTCTTGCTACAATAATATCGGCGAAATATATTTTCAGCAAGATGATTACAAGAAGGCTCTTGAGTACTTTAGTAAAGCATTACAAATTGGAAGGGAAGTTGATTTTAAGGAGGATATTTCCTTATACCTTAATAATCTCGGAGCTGCGAATAATAAGCTGGGGCAGTTCAACCGGGCACTCAGCTTTTGCTCAGAAGGCTACAAATTAGCCGTCGAAGATGGTTCCAAAGAGATGATCCAGCTATCTGCCATAAATCTTTCAAATAGTTATGAAGCAATAGGCAATTATAAATCAGCATATAAGTACTATAAGATATTTAGTGCATATGCTGATACCCTGAGTCTGGATGAGGCAAAACAGAGAATACAACAGCTTGAGATGAAAAATGAATTCTCCACCCAACTCAGGGAACAGGAAATAATTCAAAAACAAAAAGATGAAAAGATTAACGCTGAGCTTAAACAGCAAAAACTGATACGCAATTTTGCAATCGGAGGTATTGTATTGCTGATTTTTGGACTCTACTTTGCAATCCGGAGTTATAACATTAAGAAAAAATCAAATCATCTGCTGGCACTGCAGAAAGAGGAAATTGAGGATAAAAATGTTATGCTCAATCAACAAAAAGCCCACATCGAACAAATACATCACGAGGTAACTCAAAGTATCGATTATGCAAAGAGAATCCAGTCATCAATATTTCCTGATGACTCCCTTCTGACAAATTATCTGGCTGACCACTTCATTATGCTGCACCCAAAAGACAGGGTCAGTGGTGATTTCTACTGGTGGGCTAAAACAGAGGACTCATTGGTTATTGCTGTCGCTGACTGCACAGGCCATGGGGTACCCGGTGCATTTATGAGCATGCTCGGAATCTCTTTTTTGAGGGAAATAGTTACCAAAGAGTATATTTCCCAGCCCGATGTAATCCTGAGAAAACTTCGGAAAGAGATCATGAATACCCTCAAGCAGGAGGGAAAAACCGGAGAACAAAAAGATGGAATGGATATAGCCTTGATAAGCATAAATCTAAGCACTAATGTTCTGCAGTATTCCGGAGCTAATAATCCGATATACATTATCAGAAAAGGTGTTTTAACTGAGTTTAAAGCCGATAAGATGCCAATCTCAATTTATGAGAAAATGGATAAATTCACCAATAACGAATTTCAACTAATCAAAGATGACAGGCTTTATCTGTTTACTGATGGATTTGCTGATCAGTTTGGCGGGGAATTCTGTAAAAAATTCAAGTACAAACCGTTTCAGGAACTGCTTGTTTCTTTAGCTGAAATACCAATGGAAGAGCAGAAAGAAAAAATCAATATAATATTTAATGATTGGAAGAAGGATGCTGAACAAACCGATGATGTTCTGGTGATTGGTTTAAAGATATAACCGCATAAGAAAAGCAAAATTTTCTGCGAATGGACTATGGGGAGCATCGGGCAACAAAACCGCCCCATATTTCAGTGCCGTGGTAGTTAATATTTGAAAGGCTGTAAATGATAAGAAGACCCATAAATATTTATCATTCCAGGCCTTGTTTGTATAGATTATTCGATTTTCTTTACAAAAGTATATTATCTTTGTATGTAGATTCTCGTTTTCTTTACATATAAGGAATGATTTGAGTAAGAATTCACCTTTTCTATACATATGCCAATGGCCACTAAAAAACTCCTCCCGCTTCCACTGGACTGGGATTTAGAAACAAAGAAAGTGTTAAAAAGCCTGCCAGCTGCACATGCAGCACTGGCTGAACTAAAAGGGATAGCGTCGACTATGCCAAATCAAAGCATTCTGATTAATACCCTGGGACTGCAGGAAGCCAAAGACAGTTCTGCAATTGAAAATATAATTACTACTCACGATGATCTTTTCAAATCAGAATTAAACCTTAATTCATATAAATCACTCAATGCTAGTGAAGTACAAAACTATATCTCTGCAACAAAAAAAGGATTCGACCTTATCTCAAAAAACGGACTGCTAACCAACCGTATTGTGTTAAAAATTCAGGAAGAACTCGAGGGCAACAAAGCTGGATTTCGTAAACTTCCCGGGACAACCCTAAAAAACACCACCACCGGAGAGATAATATACACACCTCCTCAGGATCCGGAAGAAATTAAAAACCTGATGACCAATCTTGAGAAATTCATCAATGACAAGGAGGCCTGTGACTTTGACCCTCTGGTGAAAATGGCAATTATTCACTATCAATTTGAGAGCATTCATCCGTTTTATGATGGTAATGGCAGAACCGGCAGGATAATCAATATTCTATACCTGATACAGGTAAAACTTCAGGTCCTTCCCATCTTGTATTTAAGCAATTATATCATCAGAAATAAATCTGACTACTACAGACTGATTCAAGAGGTAAGAACAAAGAACAATTGGGAAGACTGGATACTTTATATGATTCGTGCGGTGGATCAGACTTCCAGGGAGACTATAGACTTAATTATTAAGATTCGTGAGCTGATGATGAGTTATAAACAGGCATTACGGGACAATTATAAATTCTATAGCCAGGATCTGCTTAACAACCTCTTTAAACATCCATACACAAAAATTGAGTTTATACAACGCGACTTAAATGTATCCAGGATAACTGCAGCAAACTATCTGAACCAGCTTGCCGACGACAAACTCCTGACAAAAAAGAAACTGGGGACAGCTAATTATTATATCAACGATCCTCTTTTTAAATTGCTCTCTGAAAGATAATTTTAACAGAACACTAAACCTTAATTTACAAAGTGATGGAACCGGAAATATTAAAATACCTTTCGAAATACATCCCGATTACCAAAGAACTGGAGGGGGAACTCAGAAAAATTGAATTTATAAAGTCGTATCCGAAAGGGACAATCCTCCTCGAAGAGGGAAAAATTTCAAATGAATGCTATTTCATAATTAAAGGGTGTATCAGAAGCTTCTATATTAAGGATGGGGAAGAAAAGACAACGGAGTTTTTTACAGAAGAACAGGCTGTAATACCCTCAGCATACGGGAATAAAACTCCCTCAGAATATTATGTTGAGTGCATTGAAGATACCATTACCGGAGTAGGCACTCCTGAACTGGAAACTGAAATGTATCAGAAATTCCCTCAGATAGAATCATTAAACCGTGCCCTGGGGGAAGTTATTATGGCAAAATATCAGGATACATTCGCTGAATTTAAAATGGCCTCACCCGAGGAGAGATATCTGACTCTGCTAAAAAACCGGCCCGAATTAATCCAAAGAGCTCCCCAGCATCAAATAGCCAGCTACCTGGGAATTAAGCCCGAATCCTTAAGCCGTATCCGGAAAAGGATAATGAAATAAAATTCCCTAAAAACCTATTTCTTAACTTAAGTCAACGAATCAGCCCGTCATCGCGCTGTAGTTTTGCGTTGAAATAATTGTTCAACTAAAAATTACAGAAAAATGAAAACAACAAGAATTACCGTGGCAATATTATTTGCCTTAGCATTTACAAACATGTTTGGCCAGAACCAGACTAAACAAAGTTCTGAGAAATCGACCGAAAAGAAATTTTCAGTGGGTACTACTTACTATTCATTTATGAATATTGAAGAAGAAAAGACAAACACCCACCATTACGAGTTCCATGCCGGATACAGACTTACTCCTAAAGACAAGATCGGAATAAAGTTAGCCACATGGAAAATGTTTGCCCCAATGGGTCTGCCAATGCAGGAACAACTTAAGTTCGATGAGACTAATTTCTACCCCGGCCGGCTTCGGGAAACTGGTATCGGTATAACCTACCAGCGTATGCTGTGGAAAGGTTTGTTTGCAACAGTCGAAGTTATGCCTCAGTTGAAAACATATATCGACAGCAATGATAAAAAAATCGGGAATGGCTTCAAGTTATATACCTCATATCATGTTGGTTATCATATTCCCCTTTTCAATAATAAACTCTATCTGGAACCTCAGATTCATTGCCAGTACTGGCCGGTCGACACCAATACACCTCTGTCATTTAAAGAGTTTGACAACAAGTGGAATAACTACTTTCTCTTTGAGCCGAATCTATACTTAGGTTTTAAATTTTAAACTGAAGGCACCATGTATAAAGACGAAAAATTCTGGGACAGAATCGCTTCCCGGTTTGACAAAATTGAGCAAAATGATACTGCCTACCCGATATTTATTGAGAAGACACGGGAATACCTGAAGGCAGATGACACAATTATGGATTTTGGTTGTGGAACCGGACTTATCTGTAACGAGATTGCCCGAAATGTGAGAACAATTCATGCAATTGATATATCCGCTAAAATGATTGAGATCGCTAAAAATAAAGCTTCGCTCCGTAAAATCGGCAACATTGATTTCGCACGTACCACCATCTTCGATGAGAAATTCAAAGAAGGTTCATTCGATGCAATTATTGCATTTAATATATTCCATCTGCTGGAGGAACCTCAAAGGTATTTTCAACGGATAAATCAAATACTAAAGCCTGGGGGGTTGTTAATTTCATCAACCCCCTGCATGAGTGAAGCCCCGTTTCTAAACCTGGTTCTTAAATTCTTCTCTCTTATTGGAATGACTCCCAAATTAAATCCTTTTACAAGTTCCGAAATGGAACATATGCTGGCAAACGAATCATTCAAAACTATCGGGCTTAACAGAATAAAACCGAAATCTCCTGTATATATTTGTATTCTGAAAAAGCAATAATGCCTATTTACCACGCTTCAATAAGAGGAGTAACCACAAGGCAGTTTGGGAATAATGCCTGAACATCCTGAACTACTGACCAACTCTGTTATGAAGAAATTATTATCTTTGCTTTAGACAACGCGATCATGATAGCAACAGAGAAAATACTTGCCACAATAAAATCTACTGTCAGAGGACATATTCCTGATGCTGAAGTGAGTCTGTTTGGATCAAGGGCCAGGGACACAGCTGAGCCTGATAGCGACTATGATATTCTCATTATAACAAATAAAGAACTCTCGCCAAAGGAGAAGATTCCCTTGAAAACAGCAATAAGAAAAGCCCTTCTTAAACAAGATATCAGGACAGACATTCTAATACAAAGCCGTAAGGAGATTCGAAAGAAAAAGTTGTTGCCGGGTCATATCATCAGGAATATCCTTAAAGAGTCGATTCTCTTATGAGCTCGGTCAAATCAGATTATATTAATAACTGGATTTTCAGAGCCAATGAAGATATCTCTGTAATAAATAGTCTGGTAAAATCAGGCACAGAATTTTATACAAGTACAATTATTATAGCGGTCACTGCGTGTCACACAGACGAAAAAATTCATAAAAAAGTCTGACATATTTAACGATATCATCACCTTTGAGGACTGACACCCTCGCTATGAAAAAAAACTACCGGTTTCAAAATATCCCCCGTTCCAGGATAGCGACCTTTGACATGACAATCCTGGTCGATCATGATGTGATTGACGGAGCCCCGATGGTGAGATTCCTTGATGATCTCACAAAATACATTGAATCAGGCTACGATATTGACACTGCAAATTATTAAGTTTGTCCTTCAACCTGTTGAAAAATAGGGAAGCCTGAACTGAAATATATAAAATGAGGAAAATAATGCGCCAGGGAATCCTTATTGTTCTACTCTTCATCCTATTTTCCCCCATTTATGGCCAGAACTCTATAAAAGTAGTTCCTGTAGAAACGTTGCCTGCAATTGACGGACTATTTGATGATATTTCAACCAATCTGACGGGTTATAATTTCATTCAGCTCGAGCCAGAGAATGGAGTCGCTTCAGCGTCTAATACAAAAATTGTTGTAATGCAGGATTCAAAGGCTCTTTACATTGCCATAGCCTGTTATCAGGAAGTGCCCGTCACAGCAAAAATTCAGACCCGCGATAAATTTGCCCAGAGCGACGATGGTATCTTCGTCATACTTGGCACTTATAACGATAACCGGAATGCGCTGTGTTTTGCAATGAATCCGCTTGGAACCCAGACCGATTTCCGGATTATGGACGATGGCCGGACCACAGACTACAACTGGGATACTCAGTGGCAATCGGTTGCCAAAATTTACGAATGGGGTTGGTTCTCCGAGATGATTATCCCTTTTAGCAGCATAAAATTCAGTAAGGGGCAACCCAAATGGCAGATTAACTTCAGGCGAACTATTCGCGAACAATCGGAGATTTCTTACTGGACAGGAAATGTATCGGAGGAATATAAAATATCGTCTGCAGGTCACCTGGAAGGCATCAATCCTGAAAATACCCGGAACAGAATTTTGGTGATACCATATGGAATGGGAAAGGCCACCTGGTCAAATACTGATCCTGATGAGTATTCATTCGATAAACAGGCAGGCCTCGATATAAACTGGCAGTTAAGTTCAAACCTCACGGCAAATATTACCGTGAATCCCGACTTTGCAACAGTTGAAGCAGATGAAGATGTTATCGATCTAACGAAATATGAAATCCGTTATCCTGAGAAAAGGGTCTTTTTCCAGGAAGGAAACGATATGTACAATACCCGGTTACAGACTTTCTACTCGAGGCGTGTAGGCGATATCGCAGGTGCTGTAAAACTAACCGGGAAAACAGGGAAAACCAGTATCAACTTCCTGAATGCTTTCGATAAGAATGCTGTTGATCTATCCGGAAATAAGCCAATGTTTACAGCACTAAGAATCAAGCGCGACATCTTTAAATCTTCAACCATCGGATTCACTGGCACTAACAAGCTTCTCGACGATAAGATGAGATCCACCTTAAGCACCGATTATGTGCTCAACCTCGGCCCGCTCTGGAAGCTTACTGGTCAGTATGTCGCAGCTATTGATAATTGGAGCACCCTTCGAAACGCAGCCTATGCGAGGTTTGCCGCAGAAAATAACTTTTTCCACTGGCATCTCAGGTATTCTTATACCCAGGGAGACGGATTTAAGGATATTTTCAATGAGTCGGGTTATATCAATGATGATAACCGGAACGAGTTCGACTCTGATCTCTCGTATAAGTGGTGGTTAAAGAACTCAGGCATTAAATATATCTCGGCAGGCACTAAGAATAACGTTTACTGGACCGATGACTGGACAAAGTTCATGAGTTGGAATATAAGTGAAACAGCCGATATCTTCCTGACAAATAAACTTAACTTCGGAGTTATTTATAATAATGAGTACCGGTTCCTGAAATCGGACAATACCGGTTACTATAACAATTATCTGGCTCTATCAGCCGGTTACAACACAGAAGCCTATAATAGTGCCAGAATAATGGCCAGAAAGGGTCGTGTATTTGGTTCTGACTACTATTCCATCGAGGGTGAACTGAAATTTAAAATACTAAGCCGTCTTGCATTTGAACTCAAATCCAAATACATAGATTTTACCCCCGAGACTAGTTCCTATAAGACTGCTTTTATAAACAGTTTGTCGTCAACATACAACTTTACAAACGACTTATGGGTAAAACTGATATTCCAGAACAACACTTCAAATGACAAAATTTATGTATATGGTCTTGTTGGATGGAGGTTTAAACCACCCTTCGGTTATCTGTATTTTATCACTAACCATATTGAATATCTCGATCCCGCCGGAATTTTTCAAAACAAATATATCGGTTTCCTGAAACTCACCTACCCGATAACGATCAGATAATTCTTGAAAGCACTCCCCAACCTCTAACTAGTAAACCCTCATTCAAACCAATTGAACATTTACAACATGAAATCACCTTACTTTAAAACAACCCTGATTATCCTGACGGTATTGCTCTTCTCATGCAAGACACCCACAAATCCCCCCGCACCCGTATATCCGATCCCGTCGGCAGAACAGCTGGCCTGGCACCGGATGGAGATGAATGCATTTGTCCATTTCTCGACAAATACTTTTACAGGACTGGAATGGGGGCTGGGAAATGAAGAGGAATCCATCTTCAATCC
>Ga0105099_10001794_pt1 | contig 13118 bp, 7 predicted proteins | sample PPLLak3cmMay2015_2_FD_79138 | JGI IMG/M metagenome (GOLD analysis project Ga0105099, IMG submission 79138) | Freshwater sediment microbial communities from Prairie Pothole Lake near Jamestown, North Dakota, USA - PPLs Lake P8 Core (1) Depth... | ecosystem: Environmental > Aquatic > Freshwater >...
ATTTTAATAACAATCTGTATCATAAATTATTTATAAAACATAGTTCATATAGGAGAAATATGGTAAAAGAAGATGTTAAGCCTCTCAGCTTGTATAAGTCTGGAGGCATATATGGTACTGTAAGCATTAAAGATTTCTAAACATGCTGTAAAGAATTAAATATTTCTTTATTTTTATTCTATATATTTGTAGCTTTAAGTAGCATATTAAAAATTTACCAATATATAATATATTGGAATTTATATCAGGAATGACTAAGATTATCATTCTTTAGGTAATTTAAAATGTATGGATCTGGAAAAAAAATTAGTGTTCTAGTAACAGGTGCAAATGGTTTTATTGGTTCACATGTATGCAAAAAGCTTCTTGAAGATGGCTTTGATGTTAAAGCACTTGTCAGGAGAGTTAGTGATATATCTAGCATAAAAGATATGCCTATTAAAATTGAATACGGCTCATTAAATGATATAAAAGATTTACGTAACGTTGTAAAAAACGTTAAAATAGTTATTCATCTTGCTGCGGTAATGGCTGAATGGGGTAAAAAAGAATATTTTGAAAAGGTTAATGTATGTGGAACTAGAACGTTATTAGACGCATGCTTGGAGGAGAATGTAAAACGTTTTGTTTTTATAAGCTCTGTTGCCGTTGAAGATTTTTTAAAATCAAAATATAAAAGATATACTTTATCAAAAATACCTGTCTCATTCTCTTATGCTTTAACAAAATTTGAAGCAGAGAAAATAGTAATGGATTATCATGATATGGGTAATATATCAGCATCAATTGTTAGGCCTTGTACAGTTTTTGGACCTGGAAATCCTGTGACTTTTAATATATTAAATTGTCTTAAGTCAGGAAGAATGATATATACAGGCAAAGGAGATATTTTTGTTCCATATTCGTATGTTGAAAATCTTGCAGATGCTATTGCATTAATTGCAAAAAACGATAGCTCATCTGGAAAGTATTATACAGTAACAGATGGAATAAAAATAACACAAAAAGAATTTTATGAGAAAATATGTAATAAACGTGGAACAAATTTATCTAGCATTTATATTGACATTAGGTTGTCATATGTAATTGCTTGGTTTTTAGAAAATGTTTATAGATTTTTTAATATAAAATCAAAACCACCTCAAACACTTTTTAATGTTTTTTCTCACAGAAATTGTTCTTTTAAACCTTTAGATGAGAATCTTAAAGAATTAGGTTATGAGCCTAAAATTAAAATTAATGAAGCTGTTGAGAAATGTATATCGTGGTACAACAATGAAACAAAAAATATTTGATTTTTTTTTTAAAAAATAGGTTTTATTTTTTCAAGAAGGGTATTTTCATTAATCTCTTAATTTTTTCAGGAATTTGAATTATCTTTTCTCCTTTGTATAATGAATTTGTAGTTTCTGCGTAATAATCCGCAATTTTTTTAAAATAAAGTTCTCCATATTCTTTGTTTGCATTTGATGGACTACCAACATAACCTTCTTTTATTCCTAATTCTTTGAATGTTTTATTTCGACACTTTTTACCTGATAGCAAATTTACATATACATCTGGTAATTTCTTATATTTATTATCTACAAGTTTGGGATATTTATATATCATTATTGAAGTTTCACGAAAGTCTGCATGAAATTGTTTTTTATAATCAAAATTGTAATCCAATCCTTTCTTTTTTATTTCTTCATCCCACATATTTGTTTTATTATTACAAAAAAATGCATAGTTTGGCTCATGTATTTTTATGTCATATTTTTTTATAACTTTATTGATTGCTTGATGTATCCCTTTTATGTGATTAAAACCAAGATGCCAACTACAAATAGTTATGTATTTAAATCCATCATCAGCAAGAGATGAACATATTGAAAATATTACTTCTTTTATGATTTTTCCTGATGTGTGGATAGTACCTGGAAAATCTGAATTTGGCTTTGAAGCTCCTAGTGGAATAGCGGGGAATAATAATCCTTTTAAAGAAGGATTTTTTTCCCTTAAAAATTTGATAGATTCAATGGCAAGGTTTCTTGAGGTTAAATAATCTGTTCCAATTGGTAAATGTGGTCCATGTTCTTCTATTGGGCTTATTGGTATAAATATTATAGTTTTATCTTTGTCTAATCCTTTGATTTGTTTCCAATTCAATTCTTCAAAATTAATAATATACTTATCAACTTTCATATATTATTTTTCTCGCTATCTTTTTCTATTATTGTAAATACTTAAGTTTTAATTCCTTTTTTAGATTCTTCGTTAGAACAAAGATTATCTTCTTCATCTTCCTCTTTTTCAACTATTTTTGCAACGCTTACGACCTTGTCACCTTCATTTAGTCTCATTATTCGTACACCCATTGTGCTACGACCCTGTACACGTATATCTTTAACAGGTATTCGAACAATCATTCCTTCTTTACTTGTAAGCATTATTTCATCTTCATCTACGACTTCTTTTACATATATTACTTGTCCGTTACGCTCATTTGTAATAATTGTTCGTACACCTTTGCTGCTACGATGTGTTTTACGATATTCACTAATAGGTGAGCGTTTTCCAAAACCATTCTCAGTAATAGTTAACAGATTTCCTTCTTCACCAACCACTGCCATTGAAACCACACTGTCACCCTTATCAAGTCTAATACCTATAACTCCATGTGTAACACGGCCCATTGGTCTTGCCTCTTGTTCATTGAAACGGCATGCTTGACCATTTGCTGTTGCAATCATAATTGTTTGTTTTCCATCTGAAAGTTTTATTTCAATTAGTTCATCGCCTTCTTCAAGATTAATTGCACGTACGCCATTTACTCTTATGTTACTATATGCCGAAAGAGCTGTTTTTTTAATGGTACCCTTTTTTGTTATAAAAACTAGGTAGTGCTCATCATCAAACTCATGAATAGGTATTGCTGTTTCAACGTATTCACCTTCCTCTAAACGAGGCAGTAAATTAATTATTGCTTTACCTTTAGCATGACGACTACCCTCAGGAATCTTATAGCCTTTAAGCCAGAATACTTTACCCTGGTTTGTAAAAAACATGATATAATCATGAGTGCTTGTAACAAAAGAATCAACTACTATATCTTCCTCTTTGGTTTCCATACCAACAAGTCCCTTACCACCACGATGCTGAACCCTGTATGTTTCACAGGGGATACGCTTAATATAACCTGTTTCAGTAATTGTAACTACAACATCCTGAACAGGAATAAGATCCTCAATTTCAATATCTATTTCACCTTCAACAATCTGGGTACGTCTATTATCACCAAATTTTTCTTTAATATCTAAAAGTTCTTTTTTAATTTCATCAAGAATATGCTGTTTATCTGACAAAAGCCATTCAAGATGCTCTATTAATTTTTTAGTTTCATTATACTCATTTTTAACTGCTTCTATCTCCATACCCGTAAGTTTTTGAAGACGCATCTCAAGAATTGCTTTAACCTGTAACTCAGATAAACTAAAACGTTTCATAAGACGATTTTTTGCTTCATCAACAGTTTTACTACCACGTATTATCTTAATTACCTCATCAATGTTTTTAAGGGCAATCATGAACCCTTCAAGAATATGCATTTTTTCCTGTGCCTTTTTAAGATCATAAGTTGTACGACGAGTAATAATAAGAATACGATACTCGATAAAATGCTGAATCATCTCCTTAAGAGTTAAGATCTTTGGTTCACCATTAACAATTGCAAGATTAAGAACACCAAAAGTACTCTGCATCTCAGTATGTTGAAACAATTGAGATAAAACAACATCTTCTATTGCATCACGCTTAAGCTCAATTACAACACGCATGCCTTCTCTATCGCTTTCATCACGAAGATCACTAATACCCTCAATTTTTTTATCTTTCACAAGTTCTGCTATTGTTTTGAGAAGATTTGCTTTGTTTACTTGATACGGAAGCTCAGTTATGATTATCTTCTTTTTATCTTCCCCTTCAATATGAGTTTTAGCACGAACTCTAATAAGTCCTTTCCCCTCAGAATACGCTTGTAAAATACCGCCTTTACCATAGATAATTCCAGCAGTTGGAAAATCAGGACCCTTAATAATATTCATCAATTCAACAGTGCTAACATCCGGTTTGTTAATCTGTGTTATAACTCCATCTATTACTTCTGTTAGATTATGCGGTGGCATATTAGTAGCCATACCAACAGCGATACCAGATGAACCATTTATCAGCAAATTTGGTAAAACTGCAGGCAACATAACAGGTTCTTTAAGACTCCCATCAAAATTATCAGTCCATTCAACAGTTTCTTTTTCTATATCTTGAAGCATTAAATTAGAAATTTTTGACATACGTGTTTCAGTGTATCTCATAGCAGCTGCGCTATCCCCGTCGACAGAACCCCAATTGCCCTGTCCGTCGACAAGTGGATAACGAAGTGAAAAATCTTGAGCCATACGAACCATGGAATCATATACAGCTTGATCGCCATGTGGATGATATTTTCCCAAAACTTCCCCGACTACTCTTGCAGATTTTTTATAAGCACTCTTACTTGTAAGACCCATATCGTTCATAGCATACAGAATTCTTCTATGAACTGGTTTAAGTCCATCTCGAACATCAGGTAATGCACGGCTCATAATAACACTCATAGAGTAATCTATGAATGCTCGTTTCATCTCAGATTCTATTGCTCGAATATATTCTTTTTTTGGTTGTTCTTTATCAGTCATAAAATTTCACCCTAAATATCTAAATTAGTCGCCTCTTTTGCATGAGCTTCGATAAACTCACGACGAGGTTCTACTTTTTCACCCATAAGTATAGTAAATAGTTCATCTGCTTCTACTGCATCATCAACTCTTACCTGAAGAGTCATCCTGTTTTCAGGATCCATAGTGGTCTCCCATAGCTGACTTGGATTCATTTCTCCAAGACCCTTATAGCGTTGTATACCAATTCCTGTTTCACCCATCTCTTTTACTTTTTCCGTTCTTTCCCGTTCAGAATATGCGTAACTTATTTGTTTTCCTTTGGAAAGCTTATACAGTGGCGGTTGAGCAATATACAAATAACCTTCTTCAACAAGCCGTCGCATATATCTAAAGAAAAACGTAAGAAGTAGTGTTCTAATATGTTCACCATCTACATCTGCATCAGTCATAATAATGATTTTATGATACCTAGCTTTTTGAATATCAAATTCTTCACCAATACCAGTACCTATCGCAGTAATTAATGCAAGAACTTCATTGTTTTTCAACATTTTATCCATGCGGGCTTTTTCAACGTTTAAAATCTTTCCACGAAGAGGTAAAATTGCTTGGAACTCTCTGTTTCGACCTTGTTTTGCGCTGTTATGTACAAAAACTCCGCTTGCTAAAGCAAAATTATGAGTATTAGGTACTTCTATATCATAAACATCTATTTTTTGATCAATTTTTATAATATCTGTAATTTTGTGGTTATAATTAGCTACTGCCTCTTTAGCTGATTTGTCATTAGTTTCTTTTCTTAGAGATATAAGTGAATTTTTGCGTGTTAGATCTTTTGCTTTTTTATATGTTTTATCTCGTATCATAAAGGGGTGATCTGGTGTGCATACAATATCTTCTTTATTGTCCAAAACAACTTTAATTACCTCTGCATTTCTTTTAGTAATTCTTGGGTTTTTTATTTCTTCGACGCCAATTCTTCCATCGTTTTTTATCGTATAACAGAAATTTCTTTGTCCTTGTTCATATTCGGCAACAAGTTGTTTAAATGTTATATTTCTTCCATCAACAAGAGCAATTTTTGTATCACCTGAAAAACAACCACCAGCGCTATCTCCTTCCACAATATATAATTCTGTTTTTGCAGGATCTCTACTTGAGCAATCTGCAAGTTTTCCAGGCAGTGCAGAAGATTCAAGTAGTCCTTTTCGTCTTGTCAGCTCACGTGCTTTTCTTGCAGCTTCTCTGGCATTGCTTGCATTAACTGCTTTTTCAAGAATTATTTTTGCAACAGTCGGGTTTTCCTCAAAAAACTCAGATAGCTTTTCATTTGTAAGGCTTTCCACTGCACCTCTAACTTCTGAGTTACCAAGTTTTGTTTTAGTTTGTCCTTCAAACTGCGGATGGCGAACCTTACAAGAAATAATAGTAGTTATTCCCTCACGGCAGTCTTCACCACTGAGGCTAAAATCTTCACTTGAAAACATTTTATTTTTTTTGCCGTAATCATTTAAAACACGAGTAAGTGCTCCTTTGAAACCTGACAGGTGCGTTCCACCTTCATGTGTGTTGATATTATTGGCAAAAGTGAAAATATTTTCAGTATATCCATCTGTGTATTGTATTGCTATTTCTACTTCAAAATCTTCTTTTTCAGCATAAAGATAAACTGGATTTGGGTGTAGCATATTTTTATTACGATTAATATGTAAAACAAACTCTCTAATGCCGCCATCAAAACGAAAAGTTTCATTTTTATCAGTGCGCTCATCAAAAAGTTCAAGTTGAAGACCTGCGTTTAAAAAAGCAAGTTCTTTTAATCTATTTGCAATTGTTTCATATTTAATATCAGTTGTTTCAAAGACCTTGGGATCTGGTAAAAACTTAATAGTTGTACCATTTTTAGAAGATTCTCCAATTTCTTTTACAGGTGAAACAGGAGCGCCATGATCATATTTTTGAAAATATTCTTTGCCATTACGACGTACACGTGCTTCAAGCCATTCTGAAAGTCCGTTTACACAAGAAACACCAACACCATGAAGTCCACCAGATACTTTGTATGCTTTGTTATCAAACTTTCCACCAGAATGTAATGTTGTCAGTACTAGTTCTAAACCTGATTTTTTATATTTCGGATGCTCTCGTACAGGTATTCCTCGACCATCATCATCAACTGTTACAGAACCATCTTTATTGAGTTCTACAACTATTTTTGTTGCATAACCAGCAAGTGCTTCATCGATACTGTTGTCAACTACTTCGTAAACAAGGTGATGAAGACCACGTTCATCGGTACTACCAATATACATGGCAGGGTTTTGTTTTACTGCTGCAAGCCCTTCTAACACTTGTATTGAGTCTGTATCGTAGCTTGCATCTACACGTTTTTTTTCATCTGTCATATGTTTTCACATCACTTATAGTATTTACTCTAATTAAGGTAATTTTTACACAAGTTTTTTTCATCCCATCACACTGGGTGTTTTTTACCACTTTTCATATGGAGTACAGACTAATAAATGTTACGCTATTAAAAATGGTGTTTTTTTTGCATTTTTTTAATTTGAAAACTATTAATAATGTGTTTTTGAATTACAATTAAAGCTTTTAGGGGAGAAAAATATGAAAAAATCAAGATGTTATAGAATTTTGTTTGTAAGCATGTTGCTGTTATTATTACCACTTATTGGTTTTACAGCAAATGCTCAAGATGCCCAAGATTATGCACCAATACTGTATTTCGAAGGTGGGGAGACTTGTTATCCTGTTGCGGTAGATTATTATTTAGATAATTCAGAGCTAAAACCCTTTACTACCGAGCAAGGAACTGTTCAATATTATGATAACCTTCTTGGAACTGTTAACGATAATAATATTGTTACTGATTATCAAAATAAGTTAAAAAACAATGACCCGTCTGTAGATTATACTGTTTATTACCGAATTGATACAACATCTGGTGTTATTCAATATTGGATGTTTTATGTTTTTAACCCTGGTGAAAATAACCAGCATGAGGGAGATTGGGAGATGGTACAGATTATTCTTTCTGGTTCCAGCCCAACAAGTGTAGCTTATAGCCAGCATTATAGTGGCCAGCAAGCTGTATGGGATATGGTAGAAAAGGATGGTAACCATTTTAAGGTATATGTTTCTCGTGGTTCTCATGCAAATTATTTGCGCTCTTATTCTGGTAAACTTGGTGTTGCAACTGATATTGTTGGTAGTAATGGTAAAATACTCAACCCAGCCGACGGCGACTATAAACTTGTTGAATTAAGCTCGCAGGACTGGCTTAACAACGACTATTATTGGGGTGAGATTAGTAAAGTAGAAGATTTTGTAATGGGCCGGGCAGGCCCTCAAGGTCCTTTATATCGCCAAGCTATGACTGGAGCATATATGAAAGATGGAGCATCTTGGGATGATGCTTTAATGCAGGCAGATGGTATGTTTTTCCAGATTGAATGGTTTTTGTATAATTTTGTGTTATTTTTGATAATTATCACAGTACTTTTGCTTGCTATTACTATCTTTAAGATTTATCGTAGGCATAAAAAATATGGTCTTGGCCCAAGATATGTTTCTATGTTATACATAGATGGCCCAAATCTTCATACAATTGGTAATATATTATGTATAGTTGCTATAATTGTTGCTTTCCTTGGTTTGTTTAATACTTGGTATACTGTATCTGTAAATATTGATTCTGATGTATATTCAACTAGTGTAATGAATGATGTAATTAAAATCGATGGAATTAACGGTATGCAACTTTTTATGCCTACGGACAATGGCCCTGTCCCTATGGCTGCTGCCTCGTTTCCTTTTACATATGTTTTTGTAATCGGTTTTATTTTAATGATACTTGCAACTATTGGCATATATAAAGGTCATAAACTTGGTCTAAAATATATTTTTAAGGGAATAAGGATGATAGTGATAGTTGTGGTTTTAATTGTTATAATAGCCCTTATTGGTAATCTTTTAGGCTCAAGTATGTCTGGTGGAACTGGTGGAGATGTTATTGGTGGTGTGATAGGTCGGATGGGTGGCAGCCCTACGGGTGGATCTTATTCTACGTCTCTTGAGTCTTTTGGTATAGAAGGTACTGGAGATTTTGCTTGGGGTCTTGGAATAGGTGCAATATATCTTATAGTATCAGGAATACTCTTTCTTGTTGCAGGTATTCTTATGATTCTTGATAAAAAAGATTTTTTCCAAACAAAAATTCCTGAGAAACAAAAGACAAAAGGAAAAAAGCCAGAAGAACCAACAACTGAAAAAAGCAAGAAACAACAAGAACCAGCAAACGATGTTTGCCCAATTTGTGGAGATAAACTAGAAAAAAATTCTAAGTTCTGTACTAATTGTGGTAAAAAAATCTAATTATTTTTTTTATTCTTTTTTACATAAATGCAAATAAACAACTTCTGTTATACAAGTCTTGGGGATTTTAAAGAATATGATTGTTAACGCTGATTTGCATATTCATTCACGTTTCTCTGGTGGAACTAGCGATAAAATGAGTATACAGACAATTAGCCTGGAAGCACCTCGTAAAGGTATTGATCTGATGGCAACTGGTGATTGTCTTCATAGCGGTTGGATGAAAGAAATAAAACAATGCAACAAAATTGATGAAGGAACTTTTGAGCTTAATAAAACTCGTTTTGTTCTTAGTGTCGAGGTTGAGGCAGAACAACGTGTTCATCATCTACTTTATTTTCCAAGTTTTAGTGCAGCAGAAGATTTTAAAGAAAGAATTAAACCTAAATCTCGTAACCTTGAAACAGATGGCAGACCAAATGTTAATCTCACAGGTGAAGAACTTGCTCAAATTGCAAAAGACGTAGGTGCGCTTATTGGCCCCGCACACTGCTTCACGCCATGGACAGCTATCTATGCGTATTATGACTCTTTAAAAGATTGTTATGGAAGTATGGCAGATTATGTCAGCTTTGCTGAACTAGGCCTTAGTGCAGACACTGACTTTGCAGATAGAATAAAAGAGTTAAACAGACTCACATTTTTAACAAACTCTGATTGTCATAGTGCACATCCTGTTAGACTAGGCAGAGAGTTCAATCGTTTTGAAGTAAAAGAAGCAACTTTTGAAGAACTTAAAAAAGCAATACTTAGACAAGATGGCAATAAACCAGTTTTAAATGTTGGGCTACCGCCGCAGGAAGGAAAATATCACGAATCCGCATGTATTAGTTGTTTTACACATTATACTTTAGAGGATGCAATTAGACGTAAATGGAAATGTAGCTGTGGTAAACGCATTAAAAAAGGTGTAAAAGATAGAATAAATGAAAAAGCAGATTATTCAAAACCTGTGCATCCAGATCACAGGCCACCTTATGTTCATCTAATACCCTTGGCTGAAATTATTACAAAAGCTGTTGGTCAGGCAAATCCTTTTACTCAAAAAGTTACAAAACTTTGGACAGAACTTATTGATGCTTTTGGTAGTGAAATAAATGTTTTAATAGATGCAAATATCACAGAAATTTCAAAGGTTACAATTCCTGCTGTAACTGAGGCAATACAGGCATTTAGAGATAAAAAAGTAATAATTATTCCGGGTGGTGGAGGAGAATATGGTAAAATTAAGCTTCCAAGTGCTGAAGAAATGGTTTTACTACCTCTTACACCAAGGGATAAACAAACAAGTCTTTTTGATTATAAATAAAACTGAGGTGATTTGTTTTGGAATATAATGGCGCTGAAAAACAAATCAAAAGTATAACTAAAAAATCCTCAAATGTTTTACAAGATGTTGTAGATTTTTTATGTGATAACTTTGAACATTACAACTGGGTTGGAATTTATATTGTTCAAGAAAATGATTTAGTTCTTGGGCCGTGGAAAGGACCAAATGCTACAGAGCATACAAAAATTCCTATTGGTAAAGGGGTATGCGGCAGTGCAGCAGCAACAGGAAAAACAGAAATTGTTGATGATGTTTGTTCTGATAAAAGGTATTTAGCATGTTTTATATCTACTAAATCAGAGATTGTGGTGCCAATTAAAAAACAAGGTAAAATTGTTGGTGAAATTGATATAGATTCAGATAAAATAGGTGCTTTTACAATAAAGGATAAAATATTTTTAGAAAAAGTTGCAGATATGCTCAGCGAGCATATCAAATAATTATTTTTTCAGCACTCAAGATCTTCATCACAGACCAAAAGGTCTCAGAAAGGGTTCGTTCATCACTAAAAAAGAATAATGAAAAAGGGTTGTTAATGGTTTCTATCCCATTATATTCGAGATAGCATTTTTCCAGATGTCTCTTGCATCATTGATTTTTAACTCAATAATTGTTTCACCATCATCTTTTACTAAGATTTTATCTTTTATTGTCTCACCGATTTTAACAAAAGGTGTTTTGTTTTCATTTAATGTTTTTTCAAAATCTTTTTGCTTTTCTTTTTTAACTTCAACAACCCATCTAGTGTTACTTTCAGAAAACAGTTTAAAATCAGAACGTAAATCCTTTGAAATATTACTTAAATCTATTTGTGCACCGATATCTCCGCCGATACACATCTCAGAAATACATACACCAAGACCACCCTCGCTTATATCATGACAAGAAACAACTTGTTTTTTGTCAATTACTGCAAGTAATGCCTTCATACAATTTTTCAAAACGTTTACATCTGTTTTAGGAACAACGCCACCATCAACTTTTATTACACTATAATACTCTGAACCACCCAGTTCTTTATTGGTTTCTTTACCAATTAGATAAACAAGATCGCCTTGTTTTTTGAAATCAGATGTTACACATTTACGAACATCTGGAACAATTCCAACACCCATTATCTGAGGTGTCGGTGGAACCGATGTTTTAACTGATTCATTATATAGGCTTACATTACCACTCATATATGGTAGATCTAACTCACGTGCAATATCGCCTAAGCCTCGACATGCCTCATAAAGCTCACCCATCCTCTCAGGTTTTTCAGGATTCCCAAAGTTTAGACAATCTAAAAGCGAATCAGGAATAGCACCAACAGAAACAAGGTTTCTACATGTTTCATCAATTGCAGAACATGCACCCCAATAGGGATCACGCTCCATAAAACGTGGATTAATATTTGCAGTTACTGCAAGGCCCCTGAAACTATCTTCAAGTGGTTTTAAAACAGTTGCATCGCCATGACCTTCAAAATTAATTTTACCCTGCAAAGGCTTTATTACAGTATTACCACGTACCTCATGATCATACTGACGAATAACCCATTCTTTACTTGCGATATTAAAACTACCAAGTAGTTTTTTTAAGGCGTCATTAAGATCAGGCATATCAAACTTGGGATCGATATTTTCTTTTTGCTTAGAAATAACAAAAGGACGCTGACAAGTATCATAAATTGGACCACCTGTAAAAAAATCCATATCCATCTCAAGAATTTTTACTCCATCATAGATGACACGTGTTATCTTCTCAGCAATAACCTGTCCAACAACTGCTGCTGTTACATCCCATTGTTTACAAATATGAAGAACTTCATCAACATTTTTTGGTGCGACAAGAAACATCATACGTTCCTGGCTTTCAGATATCCATATCTCCCATGGAAGAAGACCTTCTTCTTTAAGTGGCACATTATCAAGAACTATTTCAGCACCAAAACCTGCAGCATAAGCAAGCTCTCCACTAACACAAGATAGTCCTCCACCTCCAAAATCCTTAAGACCTTCAAGAAGTCCTTTACGATTACATTCAAGTGTTGCATGAATAACAGGTTCCTTTGTAATAGGATCACCTACTTGCACCGCAGATCTACTACTTTTTTCGCTATCATCTTTAAGTTCTGCACTAGCAAATGTTACACCATGTATACCATCACGACCAGTTTTTCCACCGACATAAACATAGACGTTTCCAGGTGCTTTTGCCCAGCTATGAATAAGTTCTTCTTTTTTGAGTATACCAATGCAGCCTACATTTACCAGACAATTACTAGTGTAACCTTTATGAAAATATACTTGACCTGAAAGAGTAGGAATTCCTATACGATTACCATAATCACGAATACCATCAACTACGCCTTTAAACAAAAACCTTGGATGTTTTACACCTTTAGGTAACTGGCTTTGTGGTAAATCAAGTGGACCAAAAAATAATGGGTCAATATAGGCTATAGGCTGTGCGCCCATGCATAGGACATCTCGCACGATACCACCTACACCAGTTGCAGCACCACCATAGGGCTCTACAGCACTTGGGTGATTATGTGATTCAAGGGCTGCGCAATAATAATGATCTTTGTCAAACTCGATTATTCCTGCGTCTTCACGAGCAACAATTTTGTTTTCAGCGATTCCAAAAACATATTTTTTCAAAGGAACTTTACTAGATTTATAACAACAATGTTCACTCCAGGCTTGGCCTAG
>Ga0105099_10001795_pt1 | contig 13117 bp, 22 predicted proteins | sample PPLLak3cmMay2015_2_FD_79138 | JGI IMG/M metagenome (GOLD analysis project Ga0105099, IMG submission 79138) | Freshwater sediment microbial communities from Prairie Pothole Lake near Jamestown, North Dakota, USA - PPLs Lake P8 Core (1) Depth... | ecosystem: Environmental > Aquatic > Freshwater >...
GACCAAGCGGCTTTCAAGGCTATCAGGGTTACCAGGGCAATACAGGCAGCATAGGCCCGCAAGGTACCCAGGGACCACAGGGCACTACTGGTGCCACAGGAGCACAAGGACCAAGAGGCTATCAAGGCTACCAGGGTGTCACAGGAGCACAAGGACCAAGCGGTTATCAAGGCTATCAGGGTTACCAGGGCAATACAGGCAGCATAGGCCCGCAGGGTACCCAGGGTCCCCAGGGTAATACAGGGTCCACCGGGTCCCAGGGTCCGCAGGGATACCAGGGAACACAGGGAACAATCAATGTGACATCCGGAACAGGTACTCCTTCGGGCGGGAATAATGGGGATGTTTATTTTCAATATACCTGATCATGGCAAAAGCAACCTGGATAAAAGTCAGTGGCGTTTGGAAGCAGGTGGTTAATATCTGGAGAAACATAAGTGGTGTATGGCAGTCAGGTGTTATATCATGGTACAATTATGCAGGTATATGGAAGCAGTGTATTGTATATGCTCCTCCAACCCCCACAGGGCTTGGAGTCAGCCAGCCCATAATGGGGGGCGACATGCACGCATCCTGGAATAACTCTGAGGGGGCGACTTATTATAAACTCTACAGGATGCCGTATTGGAATGGCGCCAGCTGGGTGAACGATTATGAATGGCAATATACAGGCTCGAATAACTATTATGATGATCCGATTCAGGATGAGGTGCCTCCTGATGACGGTACAACAATTTATTATAAGGTGCTTGCCGGGAACGATTCGGGAGAAAGCGCATTATCGGCAGCAGCCTCAGGAATATGGTACGCAATGTAATATAATGAAGATAAGCATAATAACACCGACTCATGATCCATGCTTCCTTAAGGAGCTCGAGGATACAATTCTTGGTCAGACATATACCGACTGGGAATGGGTCATACTTCTCAATCACGGAGCAAAATATGAAGCTGCGGATCCTCGCATTGAAATAACCGGCAGTCCTTTTGAGTCTGATTCGGTGGGCATGCTGAAGAAACTTGCATGCATGCAGGCAACGGGCGATATAATTGCAGAGGTTGATCATGATGATCTGATCACTCCCGATTGTCTTGAAAAGATTGCCGCTGCATTTCAGGATCCTGAGATCGGATTTGTTTTCTCTGACAACGCAAAGCTTTGCGATAAGTTTGAGCCATACGACGCCGAATGGGGATGGACATACCGCATGTTCAACTGGAAGGGTAAAGACCTGTATGCAATGAACAGCCATCCCGTTTACCCGGGCAGGGTTGCCTATGTATGGTTTGCCCCGGATCATATCAGGGCATGGAGGAAGGACATCTATTTTGCACTCGGCGGCCATAATGATACTTTGTCAATCTGTGACGATATAGATCTCATGCAGCGGATGTATCTCGCTACAAAATTCCATCACATACCGGAGGTGCTTTATCTCTACCGTATAAATGGCAAGAACACCTGGCTGCAGAAGAACAGGGAGATCCAAGAGACTACGGTTAAGCTTTATCAGAAGCGGATATATGCCATTGCTGAGAGATTCGCGGAGATGAACGGGGTGATGAAGATCGATCTTTGCGGGGGATTCAACAAACCCGAAGGGTATACCAGTATTGATCTTTATGGCGGTGATATCACAGCGAACCTTGAAAGAGGCATCCCGCTTCCCGATAATTCTGTCGGGGTCATCCGGGCTCATGATGCACTGGAGCATGTAAGGAACCAGCAGCTGCTGATGTCGGAGATACACCGTGTTCTTATTCCCGGGGGAATGCTTCTGAGCCAAACCCCTTCGACTGACGGCCGTGGCGCATGGCAGGATCCCACGCATGTAAGCTTCTGGAACCAGAACTCATTTTGGTACTATACCCGGGCCGACCAGGCAAAGTATATCAATAACAAGAAGATGTTCCGCGAATGCTTTCTTAAAACTGTATTCCCGAATAAGTTTTGCAAGGAGAATAATATACCATACGTGATAGCGCATTTGGAAAAATTAATATAAACAACATGAGCACAACAATTTACAATGTTCAGCCGGCCGAAGTCGACATTATTGTCACCAAGGGAGACACTCCTGACATATCATTCAGCGTGGATCTCAACGCGGCCACGTATGATCTCACGGGTAAGCAGCTCGATATGAAGATCAAGAAGCTCGATGGCACCGTGGTGAAGACACTGTCGAGCGCGGGTGTCTCGCCGGCCATAACCATCAGCACCGATACCTTCAACATAAAGACCACCGCCTTCACCGAGGAGGGAGTTTTTAAATATGACCTGCAGCTTACAAGCGGCACCGATGTTTATACAATGATGAAGGGGAAACTGATTGTGAAAGAAGAGCAAACAACTGCAGCTTAATATGTTACAATGGAGCGTCACGCATAGTAATTCAAAGGTATTTGAAATGACACAAGTAAGTCCAAGGATTTTCACAGTAACTCACACTAATCCGAGGGCATTTACTCTTGCACATATCAATGCAAGATTGTTTGCTGTAACCCATACTAATCCGAAGCTGTTTGCCTTAACACATACGAACCCGCGACTGTTCGCTGTAACTGAAATATGGACCCCCTGCTATGTGAATGTATTCAGCATTACCCCTGATGCCGTTAATTATGCCCCGGGGTCCGAGATATCATTTGATATAGAGGTTATGAATACCGGAGGAGAGGGCCAGGATACTATTGACTGGGAATTAATTGATTCATCTGATAATGTTATTGACAGCGATACTGTGAGCTCGGGTACAGTTAAGTGGAGATCGGCCGGTACAGTCCAGGTATCGGATGTAACTGCCCCGGAAACTTACAAGGAACTAAGGGTAAGGGCCAGGGGAAGTCAACAGGAAGACTGGGTTTACAGCTCTACAATATATGTCCTGCCTGTTGATCTTTCAGTAACAGCAACTCATCCGGGAAGCGATATCTACTGGCCCGGCACTACAATCGATTGCCATGTTCATATAACAAATGCCGGCTTCTCTGGTAGCGAGACTATAGAATGGCAGCTGATCCGTAAATCTGATTCCGTTGTGCTGAGCAGTGGATCGCAGAGCTCAGGAACCATCGGCGACTTTGCTTCTACACAGGTCAGCCTTAGTGGTATAGTGTCTCCTTCCGGGGGCAATATCATGTTCAACATCCGTGCAAGAATAACAGGCGCAACAGAATGGGTAACGTCAATGCAGATGGGTAATTATCTTTTCTATACACCGCCGCCAAACCCGGAACCAAGAGGCTGATCATGGAAGAGAAAGAATTTATAAGGACGTTAATTGCCAAAGATCCTCTGGCACAGAAAGCCCTGTATAAAAAGTGGAGGGTCTTCCTGATGCATGTTGCGTTGAAGATTGTGAGAAACAAGATGGATGCCGAGGATATTATGCAGATTGCCTGGCTGAGAATCTTTGATAATATCCAGTCATACCAGGGCGAGGGCCAGCTGAAGCACTGGATGGCGATGGTTGTTCGCAATGTATCAATAACATATCTGAATAAGTATAAAAAATACACGGCTTATTGTGAACTGCTCGACTGGGAACCGATGCAAAAGAGAGCCCCGAATTTCTTTGACGCTATCACGGCCGGCGATATTTACAGGCACGCGATAAAGCAGCTGCATGAGTTCTCCGGCAACCAGTATATGTATGCCCGGCTCTTCCTCGAGGAGCAGATGGATTATAAAGAGATATCTGAGGATATCGATGTGCCCATCGGTACCGTAAAGAGCCAGGTGTCAAGAGCGTGTTCCTCGCTGCGGAAGATAATCCGGGAGCTTGAGTCTGAACCATTAAAGATACCCGCATAAAATTAAGTACCATGGATCCAAGAGAAAGAGAAGAGATAATAAGTGCCATAAATGAAAGAGACAGGATCGTTTACGACACTTTCAAAGATTACATGGACAGATCCATAAAAGGATTCTCAGAACAGCTTGGTCAGTTTGAGGAGCGTAATGCTCATCAGCATCATGAGATCATTGACCACCAGAAAGAAACCAACGGCAGGGTAACGTGCCTGGAGAATGAGACCCGGGTATTCCGCTGGGCCTCACGTAATCCAAAGACTGCTATCCTTGTTAGTGTCCTTCTGCTCGCCGGTGTTGTTGCCCTGGGTGTATTCCTGGGCATTGATAACCTTCTGAAAATAATCTGAAATGAAAAGACTGCTCACTATATTATTGTTCATTACATTAATAGCTGATCTTTCCGCCCAGGACAGGATCCCGGAGTCTGTTAAGGTAATATCTGTTTATGCCGGGTCAATAATTCTGGAAGCTGTTGGCGACGGACTGAACGATGATGGGCAGAAAGAATGGGGGCATTTATGCAATGCTCTTTCTGCTGGTGTCCTGCTGGCATCGCCGTTCATTATTGATTACGAAAAAAATAAATGGGGCTGGTACCTGACCTCTTATGTTTGCCTGAGAATATCTTTATTCGATCCCATTTATAATGCTTCGCGGGGCTTGCCGCTGACTTACATAGGCAGTACATCATTCTGGGATAAAAGCCTGCAGCAGCTTGCACCTCCTGATGGTTTATTATTCGGCCGGGGAGTGACATTCGTGATCGGCGTTTCGATTCTGATAAATGAGCTTGGTAAAACAAAAAGGCGATGAAAGTACTTATCTCACGGCAATATGGAAAGAATGAAACCCGGGGCAGCCTGTTTGTCCTGGACGGGGCCGATCTGCTTTATAGATGCAAGACTATTGAGCTGCCCGATAATGGCAACCAGCGAAACGTGAGCTGTATCCTTGAAGGAGAATACTGGGTAATAAAATATGAACGTGAAAATGGCGGTGTGGTATTTCTTCTTCTTGATGTCCCTGGCCGTGATGCCATTGAGATTCATATAGGGAACTATGTGGCTGGCGGAAAAATTGACACAAGTGGCTGCATCCTTCCGGGTAATTATTTCTCAGACCTTAACGAAGATGGTTATATCGATATCGCAGGAAGCACCGCCGCCATGAATACCCTGCTCGAACTTTTGCCCGATAAATTTAAACTTCATATAATATGAAAAAGTTCAGGTTAAAAATCAGGTTCTCTTTTCTCTGGAAGCTCTGGAAGTTCTATAAAAAATATATCCTGAAGCACAGGGTACAGGAGCGTAAATATGGAAGGCTGAAAGATAGTCCCGATGATCGCGACTATGTATATAAGTGCCGGCGGATCCCCGCCGAGCTGCCCCCTTCCACCAACCGGAAAAATATTGAGGCATTTCTGCACCGGTACGATCAGGGCAAGCTGGGATCATGCTGCGCCTTCGGATCTGTTGAAGCATTCCGGAGGGTGCTCGAGGTGAACAAGATGCCCGACTTTGATCCGTCGCCCCTGTTCGCTTATTATAACCTCAGGGTTGATAAGAACCGCGATTGCGGCGGGGAGATCCGTAATGCCTTCAGGGCAATGAATATTTACGGCATCTGCTCGGAGAAGAGCTGGCCATATAACATTAACAAGTTCAGGGAGCTTCCGCCGGCTGAGGCCTTCACTGAAGCCATGGAGCACCAGTCAGTAAGGTACGACAGGATCTACCCGGCCACAAAAGAAGCCATCATGGATGCTATCAGCCAGGGCTTCCCGGTTGTCTATGGCAAGGATCTCTTCTCGAGCTTCGAGAGTGACTGGGTGAAGTTCACCGGGATCGTTCCTTATCCGAAGAGCTGCGAGCCATTTGTGGGTGGCCACTGCATGGTGATCTTCGACTATGATGAGCTTGGCACCGTGGAGCTAAACTCCTGGGGAAAAGACTGGGGCATTGACGGCACCTGCCATTTCCCCTGGGAATATGTACTTACTGAAAAGTGGTGCAATGACTTCTGGGTATTGTATTTAACTGAATAATCATTTAATTCTATTAATCATGGAAAGCAATTTTTTGAATCTCAATCTCAAGGATCTCCTCAAGGGAGCCGTTGTTGCCGTAATCACGGCGCTGCTCACCGGGCTGTATGAGCTGATCACGGCCGGGGGCGATCTCGCATGGGTGAACCTGCAGCCGGTACTGCTCACATCACTGGCAGCTCTTATCTCTTATCTGCTTAAGAACCTCTTCACAAACTCCGACGACAAGATGCTCACCAGGGAGAAAAAGACGAAAGGTTCAGGTGGATCATTTAAGACGATCATACTTATCGGCATGCTCCTGTTCTTGCCGGTTATGTTGTCGGCACAATACCTCACACCACGGTCCGCTCCTCCTGTAGACGAAAAGAAGCAGGGCGCCTGGTCAGGATTCTTTCAGCCCGTTAAGAACGATATCTTTGCACGTAAGGTAACTGAAACCGTAACTCCTTCAGCCTGGCTCTTCAGGCCCACGGTTGAGGTGTCGGCCATGCAGCTCATCTTTACAGATACACCCGGCAAAGTATTTGATGTATCATCCTTCCAGAGCGTGGGCATGGGCATAAGCTACTCCCATTTCATCCTGGTGAACGACCTGCCTTATAATAACTACGGAGTGAGCCTGTTCGCCCTCTTTGATGCGATCCCCAGGGAGACGACCTCGTTCAATGTTTCACCGGTACTCGCGGTTAATGCCCTGGAATATCTTAACTTCGGAGCCGGGTACAGCATCGGTACAAATAAGTTCTTTTTGCTCGTGGGTTTGTCATATAACTTCAAATGAGCGCACTCCACATGCACTCCACTGCGCCGGTAAACTTATTGTAAAACAGTTATTCCCTGATTGTTATAGTGATTAAGCCCGGCGCATGGGGTGCAAGGGGTCGTCTGTTCGAGTCAGATCACCCCGACAGTTGATAAAGAGCCTGTAATTCTTGTAGTTACAGGCTTTTTTGTTTCTTCCTCCGATTGGCTATGGTTAAATTTTTTTGCTCGTTTTTGATCTTTTTTGTACCTTCCGCACTCCATATGCACTCCATAACCAACCTGAACCATGCCATCACTCAAAGTTGTGCTCCGGAAAGATGTCGTCAACGCCGACGGCAAAGCCAACATAAAGATCAGGATCTCCCATCACCGGGCCGGGGATCCCAAGGGGAAAACAAGGTATATCTGCACGCCATATTATATAGAGCCCCGTTACCTGGGTGCCGACGGACTGATAAAAACTTCATATCCCGGGCATGTTTCGCTTAACGGATCCCTCATGCTGCAGCTGCACGGGTATAACACCACAATTGCCGCCCTGGGGCCCGATGTTATTTACATGGATATCAACACAATTATTAACAGGCTCAGGGCACGCGCCACCCATGGATCCTCTCTCACCTCGTACATGAAGCGCCGCGTTGAGGAGCTCCGCAGGGAGGGCCGGCACAGTTATGCCAACACTTATGTTTATACCCTCGGACATCTTGAAGCATATACCCGCAGGGACGATATCCGCTTCAGTGAAATAACGATTGCCTTCCTGAAGGATTTTGAGGCACATCTGAGGCACGATCTGAAGCTCCGCACCAACACCATCAGGATATACCTTAATAATATCCGTGCCGTATTCTATCATGCCATAGATGCCGAGATCATCAGGGGCGATATCTCTCCCTTCCGGAAGTTCAAAATAGCGCAGGAGAAAACCCGGCCCCGGCCCCTCGATGTTAAGGACCTTAAGAAGCTGATCTCTCTCCGGGACAAGCTGACCAGGCAGCAGCTGCGGGCGGTTGATCTCTTTTTCCTGAGCTTTTACCTGTGCGGCATCAACCTGAAGGATCTGCTCTACCTCCGGCCGGCCGACCTGGTTAAGGGACGGATCGGGTACAACCGTTTTAAAACGGGCCGGGCTTATTCAATTAAGGTACTCCCGGAGGCAAAGAAGATCATTGCCCGGTACCGGGGCGAAAAGTATCTGCTTAATATTATGGATGCGAAGGAGAAGATCTCTCCGGGGCGGATGGCCGAGGCTGATCACGACATACTCAGCCAGGAGAACAAGCTGCTGAAAGCGATAGCCATGAAGCATAGGCTGCCTTTCAGGTTCTCCACCTACAGCGCCCGCTACAGCTGGGCAACCATAGCCTCGCGCCTGGGCATAAGCCGCGATACCATTGCCCACGCCCTGGGCCACGGTATTGATAGTATGACCGATATTTATATCGACTTTGATTTGAAAAAGGTTGACCAGGCAAACAGGAAAGTTGCGGCTATAATTAAAAAGTGATCCTCAGTCCGCCGGGATATATTCCAAGAGATGCGCGGTTGAGCCATTTCTCCGAGTCATAGAAAAGCACGGTGCTTGTGAAACCAGATATTGCTGCACCGATAAACAGGTATTTTGATATGTCTGATTCACTCTGCATAAACACAACGCCAATACCGGAGAGCATCACTGATGAAGCCGTAAAAGACCATGCTGTCTGGCGCTCTTTAAAGTATTTGCCGAGGTTGTATTTAATTACCACGCTCTGGTCAATAGCAGCTGTATCTCTCGGTGAGTACTTTTTTACAGGGGTATAATAAAGAGCATCCTGTGAGAAGGCCTGGATGTTTAAAGCGAGTAAAAAAAGAATGATTATTTTTTTCATTACAACATATTTATTTGCAGATCCAATATTTGACCCCACCATGTCCAGAGCAGGCGCCTGATCCTGTGGCATTGCTTTTTGTACCATCCTTACACATTGCTCCTATTCTTTGCGTATGAATATTATCGCATGGATATTCCTTCTGGGTTACTTTTTGTGTCGGTTCACAGCCATGAATTGTTGCCGATAAAGTTAGTAATAAAACAAATACTATCTTTTTCATATCATACTATTTTGATTCGCCTCCAGATTACCCGGAGGAAGCTTTTTTTAATCCGGCCATTTCTTCAAGGCAGTCGATATATTTCTTCTGCCATTGATTTATTTCCTGCCTGAGTGAGTCAATGGTTTTATCTTTTCTCAAGCATTCCAGACAGATGTTTTTATACTCAATGGAGGGTTCTGACACTTCTTCTTCGCTTTTTTTAATTGTTAATAACTTTTCATTTTCATTATTTATTATCCAATCAACATCCTTTTTAGCAAATTTATTACGAAGGAGTGCCTCTATTTTCTTTGATATGGACCTAAGGTTGTTTTCAATTTCAAGAATTGTGGTTTCGGAGGCACCGATTTCTTTGGCAAATGCCTCTCTACTTGTATATTTATTTCCGAAGCTTAATCTAAATTGAGCGAGCCTTCTTCCCTGTCCTGATTCTAATCTATCAGGTGCTGGTTTTCTTGCCTTTTTCCGTGTCTTTTTATCCTCCATATACTTTGTTAATACTTTGTTTATAATTATATTCTTCCTTATCCCTTTGTTTTCTTTGTTTTTATAATATCTTTGCAAGTGATTACTACAAATTAACACAAAATAATGACACAGCAAAATACCATAAACAGAGTAAAATCAACTCTTGCCGGTTTTGAACATTCCTATTTAAGCCTTCCGCATAACCAGCTTATTCCGGTAAGGAAGGAACTGATGGCCCGGCTGGGCTGGTCAATCTCGGTTTTTTATTACAAGAAAAGAGGCGACACTCCGATATGGGAGCACGAGGTTGAAATCATCAATGAAATATTTAACCGCTTCGGCATTAAGCCGGCAGCATAATATATTTGATATGAACAGGGTTAGCGCCACAACTGATCAGATTCTTTCTCCTGCCGAAAGCAGGATAGCCAGGCTCCTCGCCTGGGGTTATACTCAGAAAGAGATAGGCAGCAGGCTCTTCCTTTCGCCGCTCACCATCTCAGTTCACTTGCGAAACATTTACCGCAAGCTGGCAATTCATAAAGAGACCGACCTGTGCAGGTATTGGATCTTCCACGAATATGCCATTGCCGATAACCCCCTTAAAAAGGTTATCGCCGTATTCTTCCTGGTGCTTGCATGCACAGCTATCTTAAGCGAAAACAACATGGTAAGGGTGTTCAGGAGCGCGCCTCTCTCGGCCTCTGTTCGCACGGTAAAACCGGTACGCGGACGCAGATATGAGAACGCATTCAGCCTGCATCTTGCCTTAACAGCTTAGCTAACCCGCCGGGCCATCGGGAGCGATGCTACGCCGCATGGCAGGCTAAGCTCCCGGGACCTGGCAAATTAAAAGAACATGACACAGAAAGAACAGGGAATGCTCGACATTATCGACGCCCAGGAGGACCTGATAAAGGCCCTTAAAGATGAGATCCGGAAGCTCTGCCGCAAGAACCTGAAGCTTCGTATGCACATGCAGGTGCTGGTTAATCACCCGCTGATAAACACATCAAAGAAAATAAGGGCACAATACAGCCGCGGAGAAGAAGTTTCGCGCGAGCTGCTTATTGGCTCACAGAACTGAAAACTGTGGCATGGAGAAGTGGTCATCTCGCCAGACCCATAATCTGGAGATCCCGGGTCCGAATCCCGGTGCCGCTACAAAGTTAAAACAACCTATGGAAGCAGATACGAAAACACCCAAGGAGGAACAGATCTACAAGGATGCCATTAAGCTCCTGGAGAATATTAACGAGCTCCTGAAAGACTACCCGGGGCTGGAACACATCAACATCAAAATGGTGGGCGTGGTTAAGGACCTTAACAACATGCGCATCGAGAAGATAACAGGCAAAACAGTAACCGCTGAATGAAGGATCCTGTAATAATAGAACGTTCCGACCTGCTCGATATGGGAGCAGCTATTGCCGAGCAAAGCACCCGCATCACACTCGAGAACCTTGGCATAAAGCCATCGAATTACAAGCCCTGGATATCGCAGAACCGCGCCCGGAAGATGGGCGTGAGCATCAAGAGGCTCAGGAAAGCCATGTTCATCGACGGCACAGTGGAGTTCAAGAAAGATGTTACCAGGGCAAAGAGCCGCTACCAGATAAGCCTCAGGGATATTCAGAAACTTATAAGACAGCCGAACCTATGAAAGTATTCATTTCGGGCCGTGTTACCGGCCTTCCTTATGACCAGGTGAAGAAGAAATTTACGACAGCCGAAACTGTGATCCTGAATGCCGGTCATGAGCCGCTGAACCCGCTTGATCATGTTCCTGAAGGAACAACTCCCAGGGATGCCATGAAGATACTCCTGCCCCTGCTGTGCGAATGTGATGCCATATACCTGCTGCACGATTGGGAGTTCTCCGAGGGGGCCCAGATTGAAGCACAGCTGGCCCGATATATAGGGCTGCACATTATCAATGATACTGATTTTTAACCCTAAAACCATAAAGATGTTCACACCACAGGAAAAACAAGAGATTGGCTCTCATTTCAATGAGGCTATGGATCATGAAGATCTGCATAATTGCCAGGCTGCCCGGTTCCTTAACCTGAACCCGTGCTATATTACCTGGATAAAGAACGAGAAATACTGGTCCGATATAAGCCAGGCTGCATGGGATCGTTTCAACCTATGGCACCAGGGCCGCGATAAATTGTCGGCATTTGTTATCCCTGAAAACGAGCCGATCTGGGATAAGAGAAACAACAAGAAGGTAGAGTTTTCTGTAAAAGGGAAAGATCTGGCAGCTGTACTGCATAACGAGGGTCCTGAGGAGCATTCTCCTGAGGCTGTATTTTCCACAAACGAGCAGCCAGGGAAGCAGAAACGTAAATACACCAGGCATGATCAGGGAGAGGGAAAGAGCGTGAAGATCATTCTGCAGAAAGAGGAGATCGAGCAGCTGAACAAGCGCATAGATCTTCTCATTGAGGATAACAACAAACAAGCCGCCCTGATCAAGGACATGCAGATGGCAATGGGGGTGATCAGGAACAACTTTGGTTCTTTAGAGTCCGACCAGGAGAAACTTGCCATGGTGGTTGAAGATCTCGGCAAGAAAGCTTTCGTTCTCGAAGATGAAACCATTGCCGTGATGCGCCAGGAGATAAAGGATCTCCAGGAAGGCATCGGGCACCTGGTTACACTTGCGAAGAAGGAAGATAAGTCGTCGCTGGTGATGTTCCAGAAAAACATTTACAAGTCATGATAGCCGGCGCTGCAGTACAGCTCGATATCTTTTACAACACCACTCACCTGGAGGGCACCGATCTGAAGATACGGCGCATAAAGGCCGATGCCCAGTCGCGCCTTATCCTGGCATTCTTCAGGATGCACGAGGGCGAGTTGTTCACCCCGTTCGAGGTGCTGAAAGCTCTCAGCTATGATCCCATGCAGATCACCTCTGTCCGCAGATCCATCACCGATCTCGCCCAGGCGGGGCTGTTGCTTAAAACCGATGTTATGAAACCAGGGGCGCTCGGAGCCTCAAATCATTGCTGGAGGCTGGCATGAGGAAAGTTACCTAAAACCTGAACCAATGAAATCAACCGACCTGTTTAAGAATACCATTAAGGATCATCTCGACAAAAGGGCCGCAGAGGATCCTCTTTTTGCAGAGAAGTACAGTAATCCTGACAAGAAGCTTGACGACTGCATTACCTACATTCTTAACACCGTAAAAAACAGCGGTGTTCACGGGTATGCCGACGAGGAGATCTTCGGCATGGCCGCCCATTACTACGATGAGGAGAAGATTGATGTAGGAAGCAATGTCTCCGGGAGCGTCGTGGTCAATCACAAGATTGATCTTTCGGAGGAAGAGAAGCAGGAGGCCAGGGAGAAGGCAAGGAAAGAGTTCGAGGATATAGAGCTGACAAAACTTCGCCAGTCCCAGGAACGCAAAGAGGCCCGTGAGAAGAAGAAGCAGGAGAAGCTCAGGCGCGAGGAGGCTGAACGGAAGTCCGGTCTGATAGAGAAAGAGAAGAAAACAGCCATGATGCAACAATCGCTATTCTGAGATGGAGCCGAAGACAAAGATACAGAAACGTGTCGACCGGCTGAGCCGTTCGCTCCGGTCACTGACAAAGGAACAGAGGAAATGGGCCGATGATAATGTTTTTTATCATTATTATTTCAGGACCCGGAAAAAGAATACCTGTCTTGAGTGCGGGCACGCCTGGAGTGTCAGCCACAGGTTCCCGCTCGATAAGCTTCTTGATGTAACCTGCCCCCGATGCCTTGCAACACTTAAGGTATTGCAAGGAAAGAAACGGACCGACCGGGCCATATCATATTTTTACACGACATCGGTTTTAGAAGAGTTTCAGCTGCTGCGGTATTATCACATCAGCCGGTTCTGTAAGGCGGGCCTTCGGGAAAAGATCAATATTACCGAA
>Ga0105099_10001796_pt1 | contig 13112 bp, 13 predicted proteins | sample PPLLak3cmMay2015_2_FD_79138 | JGI IMG/M metagenome (GOLD analysis project Ga0105099, IMG submission 79138) | Freshwater sediment microbial communities from Prairie Pothole Lake near Jamestown, North Dakota, USA - PPLs Lake P8 Core (1) Depth... | ecosystem: Environmental > Aquatic > Freshwater >...
AACAGGATCTCTTACAACCCGAACGGGTACCTTGATAATAATCTGGTGGGAGGGGTGACGGTGGTGTTTAACTTTTAAAAGACGGTTCATAGGTAATAGGTCACGGGTGATAGGAAAGACCGTAAAGGGTCAACCTCTTTCCCATTACCCGTGACCCGTCACCTGTTTTTTTCTTTATCTTTCCTTCTTCCTGGTTTATAAATGTGTAGATTACACTCATAAAAAAAGGAGGTGAAGAGCATGAAGAAAGCATTGGTGTTTTTCTTTGCAATTGTCATCGGTATTTCTTTTGCTTTTACAGGGTTTGCGCAGGAGCAGAAAGCGACCACTCCGCCGCCTGCGGCGAAGGTGGACAAACAGGTACAGGCCGATAAACCCGTTGACAAACCGGTGAAAAAAAAGAAAACAAAGAAGAAAACAAAGAAGACCAAGAAGCCAAAAAAGACAAAGGCCGCGCCTCCTGAGGAGAAACCGGCAGAAACAAAGTAGGCAAGCCAGCCGAAAACCCCAAAAACTGTTTCAAGAGAAGAGGGAGGAGAGATCCTCCCTCTTCCCGTTCATTAAAAGGTTTTGAAAATCATGGGGCATGGAACGTCTTAAAGCTATTTCCGATTTTATGATGGTATGTTTTTCAAAAGCCGGACTTTATGTTAGAATAACGGGCATGAGAAAGATCATCGTTGATATCGACAACACCCTCTGGGACCTTGCCCCCGTTCTCTACGCGAGACTCCACGAAGAGAACCCCCGCATTCCCCACCACACGCAGTGGCGGTCGTGGCATTTCTGGGAGGGTTTTATATCCGCACAGAGGCTTTACGGGATCATCAAGGATGTCCACATGGAGCAGGACACCTTTGAACCCTACGGGCAGTCGCGCAATTTTCTGCGCCTCCTCCGGGAGAGGGGTTTTCATATCATAATCGCCAGCCACCGGGAGCAGGAGACCTTCGCGCCCACGAGAAGGTGGTTTGAAAAACATGACCTCCCCTTTGACGAGATCCACCTGAGCTATGACAAATCGGTCCTCTTTGAAAGGTCGTGGGCCGTTGTTGACGACAGCCCCATAACCCTGGAGAAGGCAAAACAGGCCGGAATAGTCCGTGCCGGGCTCAAAAACCCCTGGAACGAAGCCGAAGACCACCCCCTCTTCGCGAACCTGACCGAGATCTACGAGTATCTGCAGGGAGAATGTGCATCCGGCAGGGATTGGGGATGAGGGAACAGAAATAACCAATGACCAATTTAAGAATACAATGACCGGTTGCCAAATCACAATTACCAATAGAACAAGGGCTTCATTCCATCCTTGCCGTGACCGGAGGCCGCCTCGACAGCATCTTTGATTTGAAACTGGAATGAATCTTCAATATGCCTAATCAATAATCATGCTTTGTATCGGGAACAGAATCTTGATTTACATGTCGGCAGGGCGTGAATGCATAAAAAACCCGCCCGACTGATTATTCAGTGGGCGGGTTTTTGTATCTTATTCGGGGTTATTTGATTGCCTTGTGATAGGACTGGAGCGATTTTACCTTGATCTCACCTTTTTTGGCCAGCGATGCCTTGATGCCCTCGGCTGTTGCCTTTGCCGCGGCCGTGGTCGTGATGTAGGGTATTTTGTACTTGATCGCGGTTTTTCTAATGTAGGAATCGTCGTACATGCTGCTCTTGCCTGATGGAGTGTTGATGACGAGGTTGATCTCCTTGTTGTGAATGGCGTCGACTATGTTGGGCCTGCCTTCATGGACCTTTTTGATCTGTGTTGTCTTGACCCCGTTCTCATTGAGGAACTTGTGCGTCCCGTCGGTGGCTACGATGGTAAAACCGAGCTTGGTGAGCACTTTGGCGACATCGACGATGTCCTTTTTGTCGCGGTCCACCACCGTGATGAGTACGTTGCCCGATTGGGGAAGCTTCTGCCCGGCGGCCTCCTGGGACTTGAAGAATGCCAGCCCGAAGGAGTTCGACATGCCGAGGACCTCGCCCGTTGATTTCATCTCCGGACCCAGGGTCGGATCGACCTCGGGGAACATGTTGAAGGGGAAGACGGACTCTTTAACGCCGACATGGGGATATTTTTTCTGTTTCAGTTTCATGCCTTTCAGCTTTTTGCCGATCATGAGCTGCGTCGCTATGCGCGCCATCTGCACGCCCGTTACCTTTGAAACTAGTGGTACGGTCCTGCTTGCCCGGGGGTTTGCCTCAAGGATATATACCTTGTCGTTGGCGATGGCGTACTGGATGTTCATGAGCCCGATGACCTTCAACTCGATGGCGAGCTTCCTGGTATATTCGTTGATGGTCTTGATGTGTTTTTCCGAGAGCGTCCGGGGAGGTATGACGCAGGCGCTGTCTCCAGAGTGGACACCTGCCAGCTCTATATGCTCCATGACGGAGGGGACGAATGCGTCCACGCCGTCGGAGATGGCGTCGGCTTCGACCTCTATGGCGTTCTCAAGGAACTTATCGATAAGTATGGGCCTGCCGGGGGAGATGTCAACGGCTGCGTTCACGTATGCCTTGAGCATCTCGTCATCGTAGACGACCTCCATGCCCCGTCCGCCCAGGACATACGACGGCCGGACCATGAGAGGATATCCTATCCTGTGCGCAACGGTCAGGGCCTCCCCCAGGACGACGGCAGTGCCGGACTCCGGCTGTGGGATGCCGAGTTTCTTTATGATCTGGCTGAAGCGCTTGCGGTCCTCTGCGATATCGATGCTCTCCGGTGATGTGCCGAGTATTGTTACGCCCGCCTCCTCCAGTTCCTTGGCGAGATTGAGGGGCGTCTGCCCGCCGAACTGGACGATGGCGCCGACGGGCCCTTCTTTTTCATAGATGCTCAGGACGTCCTCCACCGTCAGGGGCTCAAAGTAGAGTTTGTCGGAGGTGTCGTAGTCGGTGGAGACCGTTTCGGGATTGCAGTTGACCATGATAGATTCGTATCCTTCATCGCGCAGGGTAAATGCCGCATGGACACAGGTGTAGTCGAACTCAATTCCCTGGCCGATGCGGTTCGGGCCGCCGCCCAGGATCATGACCTTTTTGCGGCCGCTCACCGCCACTTCGTCAGGGGCGTTGTAGGTTGAATAATAATAGGCCGCGTCGGCGCCGCTCACCGGTACCTTGCACCAGGCCTCTTTCTTGCCCAGCGCGATCCTTTTCTTCCTGATCTGCGTTTCCTCGGCATCGAGCAGCATGGCAAGGTACTTGTCTGAAAAACCATCCTCTTTGGCCTTGATAAGGAGCTTGTCGGGGAGCTTTTTACCCTTGTGGTGAAGGATCTCTTCCTCGAGGTCGAGGATCTCTTTCATCTGCCCGATGAACCAATGTTTGATCTTTGTCTTTTGGAAGAGCTCATCGATGGTCGCTCCCTTTCGAAGCGCTTCATACATGATGAACTGTCTCTCCGATGAAGGTTCGTTCAAAAGGCGCATGAGGTCATCGAGAGGGAGTTCGTTGAAGTTCTTCGCGAATCCAAGGCCGTAACGTTTTGTCTCCAGGGAGCGGATAGCCTTCTGGAAGGCCTCCTTGTATGTCTTGCCGATGCTCATTGCTTCGCCGACGGCCTTCATCTGGGTGCCGAGCTTGTCCTCGGCCTCGCTGAACTTTTCAAAGGCCCACCGTGCGAACTTGATGACGACATACTCTCCCGAGGGGGTGTACCGGTCGAGGCCCCCGCCGCGGTAGTAGGGTATGTCCTTCAGGGTGTAACCGCCGGCCAGTTTCGCCGAGATGAAGGCAATGGGGAAGCCCGTTGCCTTGGACGCAAGCGCCGACGAACGGGACGTCCTGGGGTTTATCTCGATGACGACGATCCTTCCGTCATCGGGGTTGTGCGCGAACTGGATGTTGGTACCGCCTATGACCTGGATGGCCTCCACTATGCGGTATGAATAGTCCTGGAGTTTTTTCTGCACCTCTTCGGATATGGTGAGCATCGGCGCGCTGCAAAAGGAATCGCCGGTGTGGACGCCCATGGGGTCGATGTTCTCGATGAAGCAGACGGTGATCATTTTATTGTCCGCGTCACGGACGACCTCGAGTTCCAGCTCTTCCCAGCCGACGACCGCTTCCTCAATGAGGATCTGCCCGATGAGGCTTGCCGAAATGCCCCTGCTTGCGATGGTCCTCAGCTCTTCCTTGTTGAAGGCAATGCCGCCGCCTGTTCCACCCATCGTATAGGCCGGGCGGATGACGACGGGATATCCCCCCAGACGGCCGACGATCTCCAGGGATTCTTCAACGGAATAGGCCAATTCGCTCGCGGGCATGGGTATGCCGAGCTTTTTCATGGTCTTTTTGAATTCGTCCCGGTCTTCGCCGCGCTCTATGGCGTCGGCCTGGACTCCGATGATGCGGACGCCGTGTTTTTCCAGTATGCCCTTCCGGGAAAGTTCCGCGGCAAGGTTGAGGCCGGTCTGCCCGCCGAGGTTGGGAAGAAGCCCCTGGGGTTTTTCCTTCTCGATGATCTTCTCGATAACATCGATGGTGAGGGGTTCCACGTAAGTCCTGTCGGCCATGCCGGGGTCGGTCATGATCGTCGCCGGGTTGGAGTTCACGAGGACGATCTTGTAACCGGCTGCCCTGAGTGCTTTACAGGCCTGCGTGCCGGAATAATCGAACTCGCATGCCTGCCCGATGATGATCGGGCCGGAACCGATGATGAGCACCTTGTTGATGTCTTTTATCTTTGGAGGTTTTTTCATTGTGGCGCGTTCCTTTCGGGCGGGATTTGCTCTGCATCGTAACAGAAGAATGTAAGGCAGTCAAGTGTTTTTAGTATGTTGTGAAGCGTTGCTATATAACGTTCTTCGCGATGAGTCCGTGCAGCCACTGCTGGCTCCATCCGCTGGGGATGGTCAGGCAGAACAGGAGTATCGCAAAGAACAGTATGGCCCTGAAACAGATGGAAGCGTTCATGCCGGAGGGCAGCTTTGCGATGAGCGCGGCAGGCGCGAACCTCAGGGTGCTGAGATCGGTCGTTTTCTTCGTGTCCTTTCTGGCGGACCTCACTATCAGCAGGAACCCGATGATGGCCATGAGAGCGTTATAGAACTGACCGGTGCCGATCCCGTAGAACAGAGAGCCGTAATCGCGGTAGTAGTCAACAATGATCCTGAGAAGGCCGTACCAGAATATGAAATTGCCCAGCAATCTTCCCTGTCCCGGTACGGAATTTCTTCCAACGGCGATAAGGATGGGGATCAGCAGGAGGTTCTTGAATGCTTCATAAAGGGCGACGGGATGGCGGAAACCCTCCGCGTAAGGGAATTTCACTGCCCACCACACACCCGTCACATACCCGTAGACCTCGCCGTTTATATGATTGCCTATGCGTCCCAGGGCCAGGAAGAGGGCAGCCGGTATGACTATATCATCGGCGATGAGGAGGAACTTCTTTTTATGTATGAGACAAAAGAGCAGGACACCGCAGAGGGCCCCGAGGATGACACCGTGCGAAGCCATGCCGCCGTGCCAGAAGGCCAGGGATTCAAGGGGATCCGGCCGGAAAAGGTCCCACTCATAGACAAAGATCTCGAATGCGCGCCCAACGATGAGCGATGACATGGAAAAGATGATGGAAAAATCCCAAACCTGCCTGGCCGAAAGGCCGAGCGATCTGCGGCGGAGCATCACCCACAGGAACATACCAAAAAAACCAAGGGCATAGGCAAGCCCGTAGTACCAGAGCTTCACACCCCAGACATCGACAAAAACAGGATCTATGTTCAGGATAAAAGGACCTTTAAAATAGATCACAACCCCCGCTACAGAAAGAAAGGTAGTTATGTTGATATTCTATGATTTTTCTACGTTTTACTATCCAAAGTCCGTAATTGTCAATGAAATTGTTCCAGTAAAAACCAATTAATGCATTTCATTGCCATCGATCTTGTCGCTGGCGCGAGTCGGTCCTGTTTCCCTCCCGCGAAGGGAGGGAAACAGTGGATTTGAAAACCCTTGGGTGAGAGATCGTGAGGGCTATGGATCAGATCTCTGAAAGGCGTCCTTCGGCGCGTTGCAGATGGGGCAGTGCCAGTCATCGTCAAGCTTCTCGAAGGGGACCTTTTCAATTTTTTCATCATATTGATATCCACACACAGAGCATGTCCAGACCATATGAAACCTCCTTTAATGTTTTTCTAACCCCCGTCCAGGGTGTGATGCTCTTTCTGGAGGAACCACGATGCGGGGTCGGTGAAGTACTCCTCGGCGTCGCGCAGCGACATGAAATGTTCATACTCGATCGTGGAGAGGAGGGTGAAGAACTCCTTCTCCCGTGCGTCCGTCGAGGCCGCGGCAAGGCTTTTGTAAAATATTACGCCTTTTTCCTCGAAATCTACGGCCGTTCTTATGGCCTCAAGGTCGCCCGCTTCGCTTTGGGCCGACCTGTCGATATTATTGAGCGTATTGACGAGGACATCCCTGATGTTGGTCTTGTTCACGGTGAGCGGGACCGTCTCGGGCCACTTGTCCCGTGCTGCCCACTTTCCGTGAAGCTGCCGGAGCCGTTCGCAGTGTTCCTGCTCGTCCTCGGCGATCCTTTTGAACATTGCCTTGCCAAGGGGGTTGTTTGTCCTTTCGGCGTTCTTGAGATAAAAATCGCGCTCCTTCATCTCGTTGCCAAGTGCCACTTCCAGCGCGCCGAGCCGTTCTTTTTCGTCCATTGCTTCACTCCTTCCTTTTTTATTCGATAAGGACAAGGCCGTATACATCCCGCTCTTGCGTGTGATCGCGGACAACATGAATGGGAAGGCCATGTGCCCGCACGGTCTGGAAAACGTCTATCCCGCAGGATTCCATTGAAGGCCTCATGCGTTCCGGATGTGCACAGTTTTTCGAAATGGCGCATTTTTTACACCGCGTGCATGGCCCGCTGCCCATTCCAAAAGCTTTATAATATCCATCCAAAAACAGCGTGGTTTCCAGATCGACAACCAGGTCGTTCAGTTCATCTACCGCGTTGTAGCCCTTTACCCAGTGGCGGTGAAGAAGGAGCGCGCGTTTATAGCAATCAAGCGTCGCCCGCGTCTTTTCGTGATCGGGCGTAAGGGGAGGACAGGACTTCCTCAGGCCGTACCCGGCACACCCGAACTGGCACTTCATGCGTACCCATGGGGCCGTGTGGACCGTTGACGGGTCAACAACGACAACATGGTCAGCGCCTTTTTGCTCCGCGATGTCTACATATCTTTTAAGGTCTGCCTTGCGCATCAATAATTACAATATAGGATTTTGCGGAAGATTGGTCAAGGCAGGAAAAAACAGTTTCAGGTTTCAGGTTTCAGGTTTAAGGTAAAAGAGAATAAAAAGATTTTCTTGCCTTTATCTTTTCACCCTGAAACCTGGAACATGAAACTTGAAACTGTTTTTTAGACGATCAGCCTGTCAGCCAGAACTTCCCCGATTGTCTTCTTGTCGAGCAGGGCCATGAGGAGCCTGTCGAGGCCGACGGAAACACCGGCACAGGGGCCGCCGATCTTTCCAAGGGCGTTCAGGAAGGCCTCGTCGATGGCAAAGGTCCGTTTCCCGAGTTTAGCCCGTTGAGCGTTGTCCTGCAAGAAACGCTCTCGCTGCTGCGGTGCGTCGGTGAGCTCCGTGTAGCCGTTGGCTATCTCCAGGCCGTCGATGTAGAGCTCGAAGCGTTCCACCATCGCGTCGTTATCATCCCGCCTTTTCGCCATCGTGGATATGGAACCCGGCCAGCCTGAGATAATGTACGGTGTCTTGCTCCTGACCGCTCCTTCGATCTCCTGGATCAGGGCCTTGAAAAAAAGGCTGTTCCAGTCGTCTTCATCGTCGATGCCTAAAAAGCCTTTTTCCTTGAGGGCGCCAAAGAACCCGTTCCGGTCGAGCCGGAAGGGGTTAAATCCCATATTTTCCCGAAAAAGACTGTCGAGCTCATGTACGGGGTAGGGCCTTATAAAACGCTCCGGTGTTCCCCCGAGGAGCCTTCCAGCAAGGAACTCCACGAGGTCCCCCGTTTCTTCCATTGCATCCACGTAGGAGCCTTCCCGGTACCACTCCAGCATGGTGAATTCCGTATTGTGTAGATCCTGATGGTCTTCTACCCGCCAGACCTTGCATATCTGGAAGATCTTTTTGTGGCCAGAGCGCAAGAGCTTTTTCATGCCCATCTCCGGCGAGGTATGAAGGAAGAAGGGGCCCTTACTGCCGATGAAGACGTTCAGTGGGTCGATGTGGGGGTCAGGGGGCGCCGTTGCCATGAGATTTGGCGTTTCAACCTCAATGTACCCTCGCTCGCAGAAAAAATCCCGCGTGACCCGAAGCAGTTCGTGGCGCATCCTCAAAAGATCATTGATCTGTTTCATATCCTTTGTTCCCATGGTCTTGTTAAGTGAGAGCGTTATTGCATTTTATACAGCAAACAAGTATACTTTGTCCATCAAAGGCTCTTGCGGAGAGGTGACCGAGTAGGCCGAAGGTGCTCGCCTGCTAAGCGAGTGTACGGATTAAACCGTACCCAGGGTTCAAATCCCTGCCTCTCCGCCATTTCAAAAGACAGTTCCAATGTTTCAGGGTTTCAAAGTTTAAGTGTTTGACGAGCTGCTGAGCGTTTCAATGGGAAAAGGGAAAAGCTCCTCCTTTTTTTAAATCGTTTCACAAACATTCAAACTTTGAAACTTTGAAACTGTTTTCAGGGCTTTCCGATAAGCGCCTTGATCTTGGGCAGCGCTTTTTCCGCGGCCTTTATGCCTTCCTCCATGAGGACCTTTTTCTGGGAAAAATCGAACATTGAGATACCCCTGGTGTCGGGCTCGATGACGATGTCGGCGTAGAGGAGCTTTGCCTTTGTATTCTCGTGCATCATGATCGATATGGACTGGGCGATAACATCGATGACGGAACCGATGTCGCTATCCTTGATGTCTTTCTGCAGGTTCACGGCAATGACGATGTCGGCGCCCTTCGAGCGCGCTATATCGCAGGCGATGTTGCTCGTCACCCCGCCGTCGACGAGGGTCCTGTTCCCGAAGGTAACGGGGACAAATATCCCGGGGATTGCCGACGATGCGTGGATGGCGCGCGCCAGGGAGCCTTTTTCAAGCGTGACCGTCTCGCCGGTGTTGAGATCCGTGGCCACGGGATAGAAAGGTATCTTTGTCGCCTCCACCAGCTTGACCTTCGCGTTATGCTCCACGAAGGACTCCAGCTTCGCACCCTGAACGGGGCCAAGCTTGGACGAGACAATGGAAAAGTCGAGGATGTCCCCCCTGTTTATCTTGAATGCCGCCCATTCGAGCTGGAAGCTGTCGGGGTTTGCAGCGTAGATGCCGCCGATCAGGCTTCCGACGCTGGTCCCCACGATCATATGGATGGGTATCTTTTCCTTTTCCAGGACCCTCAGCACGCCCACGTGGGCGAAACCCTTGGCTGACCCCCCTCCGAGGACGAGGGCGATCTTTGGTTCCGGCTTTTTCGCCCAGGGCACACTCTGGCAGGAACATAATAAAAGACAAAGGATCGCCGCGCAGACAATTGAACGTTTAATAGCCGCCTCTCTTTCCGACGAAGGGGTTATAGATCTTTTCATGACCGATGGTGCTGCGCGTCGAATCGCCGTAGTTGTGGCCAGGCGCCACAACGGTATCGTCGGGCAGCGCGAAGAGTTTTTGATGGACGGAAGCAACGAGGACCTGAGTGGAACCTCCGTCGAGGTCTGTCCTGCCCACGCTTCCCACGAAGAGGGTGTCGCCGGTGAAGACCATGCCGCTATGGTAGAGGGATATACTCCCCGGGGAATGGCCCGGTGTGTGGAGCACCTTCAGGGATGTTTCGCCAATAGTGATGAGATCACCGTCGCGAACGGTAATATCGGCAGGAGGGGACGGCTCGCCGCCGAACATGCGGAAGGATTGCGCCGACTGGTTTGTCAACGCCGGTGCCTCGATCTCATGGATGATGATCTCGGCACCCGTTAAGTTTTTCATGCGTTTGTTTCCCATGATGTGGTCTATGTGGCAGTGGGTGTTGACGATGTACTTGATGGTGTAGCCCCTGCTTTGGGCCTCACTGAGGATGCGCTCGCAATCGGCGGCAGGATCGATAACGAGGGCTTCCTTCGTTGTTTTGCATGCCACGATATATGCGAAAATGGCGAAACTTCCAACTTCCATTTGCTTGACGAACATTGAAACCTCCTTCTGTGTCTTGTAAATCTAATACTTTTTGGTGCTGTTTTTCAATTTATTTGGTAATATCTTGAACCGTAATCGATATCGATCAGTATGGAGGGGCAATGAAACCGGTCTTCATTGAAGCGCGCGATCTACCCGATGCATGGTTCCAGTGTATCTACCGGATCTTCGAGGACGAGGGCGTCCATGAGTACACCATAGACAGGGGCTCTTTCGAAGGCAACAAGCGCAGGGAGTTCGATCTCGTCATGGTCCATATCAAGTACCCGGGAACACAGCCCCTCATCCCCGACATACCGGCCGAGCTTGGCATCCCGGCGCCCACCTCCATGGACTATGTCGAGGAGTATCTGCAGTACCTCATGACCGACAAAAAGGCGGAAAATGAGCTCTATACCTATGGTGAGAGACTGACGAACCCCAAGGTGTTTGTGGAAGGACGCGAGTGCGCCTGCGGGATCAACCCGATCATGGAGGTCATAGACATCTATAAAAAGGGGAATTTCGGGACCAACCAGGCCATTATGGAGATCGGCATGCCCTCCGACATCACCCTCGAGGACCCACCTTGCCTGAGGCTTATCGACACCAGGGTCACCGACGGCAAACTCCACTTTGTCCTCTATTTCCGCAGCTGGGACCTCTGGGCGGGGTTTCCCTCGAACCTGGCCGCCATACAGCTTCTCAAGGAATATATGTGCCAGGAGATCGGCATCGAGGACGGCACGATCACCGCTGTCAGCAAGGGCCTCCATCTCTATGAATACACCTTCGGGTTTGCCCTGCAGCGGCTCCGCAGGGACGTAAAATAAGCGCGGCCTATCCGCCCAGTTCGCTTTTGGCGTGCATGGTCATTATCGCATAATGCCGCTGTATCTTTTTCTGGACCTCTTCAAGGTTCGTTTCCTCACTGATCGCCAACGTTTCGTATCGGTTTGATGTCGAGTCGAGGATCGACAGGGTCAGGGTCTTGTCCTGTGACGGGATCAGTTCGATAAAGACATTGCGCTGGAAAAGAAAAACGATGCCGTAGTGGCAGGGAACTATCATGGTGTCTTTGCAGGAGTAGGCGGCGAAGCTGAGCAGATCGTTGAGTATGGCGGCGAGCGCCGGCGAAGAGAGCCGCTCCATATTTTTTTTGACCGATGGTTCGTGGAGGCAGGCCGATATGTCTTTTTCTATATGATATGTGCCGGGAGGCTCCTTCAATTCGGGGAACCCCTCCTCCAGGTGGTAGGCGAGATCGACGATCTCGGGGTAGGTGAAGACCTCTTTTGACCATAGGGCATTGAAGATGTTTTCCGCTTCATTCCATCCGAGGCCTCTCTCAAGGTCGATAAAGAGGTTCTTTCTCAATACCCTGTCGAAGAAGCTTTCGATCGCCAACCGCTCCATCCTGCTGTCCACGTAGAGGCTCCATATCTGGTTATAGCGGTCGCGGATATGGGACTCCTTCTCTTCGTCGGGTGTGATGCGGGGGTTGTATTGAAAAGAGGCGTCGAGAACGTCCGCTATATAGAGAAAGAGACGATAAATACGGCCGTAGAGGAACGCCTCATCTTTCCAGACAAAGGTCTTGACGTCGATTGAGCCCTTTTTACGTTTGATTAGGGCTTTTTCCTGCCAGGGCGAGTCGATCTCTTCGATAACGATATTATTGATTGATCGCGAGATGCCAAGATGATCGATAATAGAACGGGCGGTTGACCTTTTGTCTTCCACTTAAAATTCGCCTTCAAGGCTGTAAAGCTCAAGAAGGAGTGTTTTTGCTTTTACCCATTTCGAATCACGATTGGTGGAGAAAGGCGCGGTCTGGAGGTATTCCGTGAGGTATTTCCGTGCACGTTCAGCTTCCCCGCGTTTTGCATAGATATAACCGAGGTTGTAGAGAGAGGCTTCGTAGGCTGCCGTGTACCGGGGGATAAGCTGCCCCAGGCCCTTCAGCTTCAAATAGAGCTGTTCCTTGTCCTTCTGGCCGATGGCTGGGTCATTGACCGCCTTTTCATACTGGCCCTTGATGAACTTCACCGTTGCGAGGACCTCTTTTGTGTAATCGTTTATCTTCAGGGTGAACCTGAGGGAGGTATCATATTCGTTCTTTTTAAGGAGCTCATCGACCCGCTTCTGGTTTGCCTGGAGGTTGGCGTCGTTGATCGCGCCGCTCTCCTTCTTAACCGCGGGGGGTTTCGCTTTTTTTTCCGGGGCCGCGTTGGCGGCCGGGCAGAAAAGACCGCAGGTGAAAAAAGCGGCGACGATGAGGACGAACAGGGTGCCCGTCCGCACGATTCCCGTCACCTTTTCGGTCTGATCTTTCGTTATCACTGTGCTATGTTTCATAGGAACCCGTACCCCCTTATCAACGAATAAAAAAAATGGCGGTGCAGGGATTTGAACCCCGGACACTGCGGATATGAGCCGCATGCTCTGACCACCTGAGCTACACCGCCTAGATGCTTTGATATAAGCCATAAAGGCCTGTATTGTCAATAAAAAAGGCAGCTTGAAAGCATAAAGATGGCTTGAACCGCTTGAACGTTTTTGACCTATGATCAGACTTATTGTCTTTGACGTTCAAGCCATTCAAGCGGTTCAAACTGTTCAAGCTGCCTCTACTTTATCCCCAGCATCTTATGCAGCTGGAGGCCGAGGCGCCATTTGGGATGGGCCAGGCACCAGGCGAGGGCCAGCCGCGTGTTCTGCTCTGTGGATGGCCCATGGACGGGCTGGAGAACGAAGTGCAGAAAGTCGAGTCCTTCAAAGGCGGCGGGATCGACACCTTGCTGGGGATAGAGGAGCTTGAGTTCGTCGCCTGCGTGAATGACGATCTTTGTGCCTGCCTTGGGGCTTACGGTTACCCAGTCGATGCCCTGCGGGACGGAAAGGGTCCCGTTCGTCTCGATGGCTATCTCCCAATCGCGGCCGTGCAGCTCTTCGATAAGTGCG